>Ga0315315_10005486_pt1 | contig 11704 bp, 9 predicted proteins | sample M140m3416metaG_FD_203699 | JGI IMG/M metagenome (GOLD analysis project Ga0315315, IMG submission 203699) | Ammonia-oxidizing marine archaeal communities from Monterey Bay, California, United States - M1 40m 3416 | ecosystem: Environmental > Aquatic > Marine > Intertidal zone | place: USA... | reverse complement strand
ATTATCTGCTCTAAAATCTACTGCATCTGCCGCTTTAAGTGAGTAATAATCTAAAGTATTTCCTGATGTGCCTAATAGCTCTTTCTCTCTAATAGTAACATGCGCAAAGGGATCTACATACGAGTCCGCGATTAATCCCAATGCATCTCTTGTTGTAGTAGGTCCTAAAATTGGAAGCACAAAGTAACAACCGGGTCCTATTCCGTAAGAGCCTAAAGTTTGCCCGACATCTTCTTGATAGGGTTTTAAACCAATTTTTTCTGCAGGATTAAGTAAACCTAGTATTCCCACAGTAGAGTTCACGGTAAAGCTAGCAACAGAGTGCCCAAGTTGCTTAAAATTTCCTTGTAGTACATTATTAGGAATTGATAATAAAATTCCGATATTGGATGTAAAATTGCTTGTGCCATTTTTTATCGGATCAGGCAATTTATTATATCCCTTTGCCAATGGTTCTAACACCGCATCATCTATTGCCATATTGAATTTGAAAATTGCTCTGCTAGTATTTTCAAAACATTCATCAGTTGATTTAGCGTTAGGCATAACTAGGACTGATAAAAGCAAGAGTGGAATAAAAATTTTCAAATTTTTAAAATTAAGCATAGTGGCTATATATATAATTTTACTCTATAATCTATATTAAATTTAGCTTAAAATTGTTTAAATTATGCATACATTAAGCCTTATTTAGTATTCATGAAAATAATATCAAATTTTTCACCAAATCACTCAAAAAAAACCCGTTTTATTAAAAATATTAAATTCGTAATTATTCACTATACAGGAATGCAATCAGAAATTGAATCTATAAATAGACTTAAAAATCCAAAATTTAAGGTTAGTTGTCATTATCTCATAAACAGAAAAGGGCAAATTGTTCAAATGGTTAAGGACAAAAAAGTGGCTTGGCACGCAGGTAAATCAAAGTGGAAAAATTTTATAAATCTCAACAAGAGCTCAATCGGCATTGAGCTGATAAACAAAGGTCATCAATATGGATATCAGAGTTTTAGCGCTAAACAAATAAATAGCCTCATTAAATTATGTAAAAATTTAAAAAAAAAATATTCAATAAAAAAAGAAAATTTTCTAGGGCATTCTGATATTGCACCCCTACGAAAAATTGATCCAGGAGAGAAATTTCCATGGAAAAAATTAAGCATGCATAATCTTGGAAGATGGTACGAAAATGAGAATACCCATATTAAATTTGAGATGAGCAAAATGAGAGAATTATTTTTTAAAAATCTTAAAAAATTAGGCTACAGATACTTTAGCGTTTATGAGAGAAAAATTACGGATAGGAGGGTGGTAAAATCATTTCAGCAAAAATATTTACCTAAACAAGTGACAGGAAAAATAGATGAAAAAACCCTCAAAATTAGCCACTTTTTAACAATATAATTTAAATTACCTTGATTAATTATTATTAATTAAATACAAGAACATGCCAGATAATTGGATTGTCGCTATTAATTATTTAATAGAGGAAAGTCCGGGCTCCATAAAGACACAGTGCCAGTTAATGACTGGCGGAGGTGACTTCAGGGATAGTGCCACAGAAAATAAACCGCCTTATCAAGGCAAGGGTGAAACGGCGAGGTAAGAGCTCACCGGTTTTTTGGTAACAAAAAACGCACGGCAAACCCCACTGGGAGCAAGGTTAAATAGAGAAGACATTGTGTTAAAACACTAAAAACAGTCTTTAGTTAGTCTTCTGGGTTAACCGCTTGAGCTTAAATGTGAATTTAAGCCTAGATAAATGACATCTTCAATGACAGAACCCGGCTTACAGATTGTCTGGCAATAACTCCTCATTTAAAATGTTCTTTATTTGTACTTTTTACGAAATATAAACATATTGACTAATTTTTAAAAACCCATACTATCCCAATTAATCCCATTATGGAGGGTAAATTGAAAAATATTAATATTTGTAGGTTTTTTATTAAAAATGTTTTTATCCAGTTACGAGAACAAAATAGACAAGAAAGGGCGTGTTTCTGTGCCAGCAACATTTAGATCTTATTTAAGTTCGATGGGATATAATGGATTTATAAGCTATCCTTCATTTAATCATTCTGCCTTAGAGGCGTGCTCTCAGGACAGAATAGAAAAACTTTCAAGCACAATAGATTCACTTAACCCTTTTGAAGAAAGAAGAGATTTTTTTGCAACTTCTATACTATCAGAGAGTGAAAATTTACAGTTTGATACCGAAGGACGAGTCTCATTAACAGATAAACAGCTTGACCACGCAAAAATTAAAACAAATGTTTTATTTGTTGGGCTTGGAAAAACCTTTCAGATTTGGGAGCCAAAAAATTTTGAAAGATTTAAAACTGTTGCTAGAAAAAAGGCATTTCAAAATAGATCTAATTTAAAATGGGAAAATAAACAAAAGGGAGAACTATCATGAGTATAAATATTGGCGGAGGAGAGTTGAAGGAATTAAAACCAAGAATATTAGTTTTAGGTGTTGGCGGTGCTGGAGGAAACGCACTAAATGCGATGATTGATGCTGGAATGGAAGGCGTGGAATTTGTAGCAGTCAATACTGATGCTCAAGATCTAAAAATGAGTAAAGCACATGCAAAAATACAAATAGGAATGAGTCTTACAAAAGGTCTAGGTGCTGGAGCAAAACATGATATTGGTCAAGCAGCTGCAGATGAATCTTTAAATGAAATTATTAACTACATGCAAGGCGCTAATATGGTTTTTATTACATCAGGAATGGGCGGCGGTACAGGAACTGGAGCTTCACACGTAATTGCAAAAGCAGCAAGAGAATTAAATATTTTAACTGTAGGCGTGACAACACTTCCCTTTTCATATGAAGGTCCTAAAAGAATGAGAAGAGCAATCGAAGGCTTGGAAGAATTAAAAAAACATTTAGATACAGTAATAGTAGTACCTAATCAAAATCTTTTTAAAATTGCTAGCGAAACAACAACTTTTAAAAATGCTTTTATACTATCTAACAATGTTTTGAAACACGGTGTTCAAAGTATCACAGACTTAATGGTAAGGCCTGGCATGATAAATTTAGATTTTGCAGATGTTGAAACAGTGATGAGTTCAATGGGAAAAGCTATGATGGGAACTGGAGAAGCAGAGGGAGAAAATAGAGGCAAAGTAGCTACTGAATTGGCATTAAACAACCCGTTAATTGATGAGTATTCTTTGAAAGGAGCTAGAGGATTGCTCGTTAACATAACTGGTGGAGATGATTTGACTTTATTTGAAGTTGAAGAAGCAGTTAATAAGATTAGAGCTGAAGTAGATCCGGAGGCAGAATTAATTTTTGGAGCTATTGAAGATATAAACTTAAATGGAAAAATAAGAGTATCTATAGTTGCTACTGCTTTAGATGGACATAAAACTGAAAACAGAACAGTTTTAAATATGTTTTCTCGTATTCAAAATAGAAACACAGGTTACTCCGAAAATTTATTTTCCCATAATCCTAGAGTCGAAAATAACACGCTTAGCTCTATAGAAGGTGCAACAGCTCTTAAACTTGATGAAAGTTATCAATTAGAGGAAGAACAAAGCAGCCTTCCGAATGGCATGGAAGATAATTTTGAAGTTGAAAATTCAATTAATACATCAACAGAAACCGAAAAGGTTTCTGACGTTATACCAGCTGGTGTTTCAATTGAAAGTGCATCTTATATTGAAAATAATAATTTAGAAGACAATGTTAATGCGACGCCTAACTTTACAAATAGCGAAAGTGAGTATACCCCTAAATTATTTTCAGATGATCAAACTTACCAAGCAGACGACACTGTTGAAACTAATGAAACAAACAACAACGACTCTGAGCACTTATTTGATCAAGATATTAATGAGGAAGAAGATTTTGAAATTCCTGCTTTTTTAAGAAAACAAAAGTTTTAATGCTTTTAATCTGTATTCATGAACAATCAAACAACATCACTGGAATCTTCTCATTTTCCAGTGATGTTGAACGAGGTCATTAAGATTACAGCGCCTTCAAGGGGAGGCAATTTCATTGATTGTACTTTTGGAGGTGGTGGATATTCTAAAGAAATTCTTAAATTTTCCAATACTCACGTTCAAGCAATTGACAGAGACAGTAAAACACTATCTATCGCGCAAAAACTTGAGAAAAAATTTCCAAAAAGGTTTAAATTTTTCCAATTAAAATTTAGTAAATTAGACACAATTCCAAAAAATAATGTAGACACTGTAATCTTTGATTTAGGACTATCTTCAATACAATTAGATGATCTTAATAGAGGGTTTTCATTTAAATCAGAAAAAAAACTTAATATGTCAATGGGTATAAATGAAATTTCTGCTTTTGAAGTAATAAACAATTTGAAGGAAGAGGATTTAAAATTAATAATTAGAATCTTAGGTGATGAAAAAGAGGCATCAAAAATTGCAAAGAATATTGTTAAGTATAGAAATATTAAAAAAATTACTAAAACTTCTGACTTAGTTAAAATAATTGAAAAAAGTAAAAAGAAAAATTATTTTAATAAAATTAATCCATGCACAAAAACCTTCCAGGCATTAAGGATTTTCGTTAATAAAGAAATAACAGAATTAATAAATGGAGCAATTAATGCAACAAAAAAACTGAAACCAGGTGGAAAGATTTTGGTAATTAGTTTCCATTCGCTAGAAGATAGAATTATAAAATATTTTTTTACTAACTTTTCAAAAAATAAGTCAAGATCATCTAGATATTTTCCTGAAAATAAAGATGACTCACTTACTTTATTTGACGACTATAAAAATAAAATATTAAGACCTTCAAAGAAAGAAATTATTGATAATAATAGATCTAGATCAGCAAAATTAAGATTTGCGATAAGAAGCAAAGATAAATTTAGTTATCCGAATGAACTAATTAAAAAATTCAAAAAATATTTAGATTTAGAGGCAATTAATGTTTAAAACAAAATTGACTATTTCAATTTCAATTTTCATAACTCTATTAGTTATTACATCGATAATAAAAAATAAAACAAGGGTTATAGAAAAGCAAATTACATATTTAAATTCTAAGATCCTGCTTAATAAAAAAGATGTCAATGAATCACAATTAGACTTTTATTATTTGTCATCACCAAAAGAGATTGAAAAAAGAATAAGCACGATAGGATTTAGTAACTATCAACCAATATCTTACTCAAAAATATTTTTTGATATTTCACATTTTACTAATATTAAAAATAAAGTTTCAAATCTGAAAAAATTAAATGAAAAAAAAAATAAAGAAAGATAGTAATATTAATCAATCGAGTTTTTATTTTGAGGATTATTTAGAGACTAATAAAAAAAAGAAAATATTAAAAAGTTCAAGTAATTTTCAAGATAGAATTTATTTATTATTTTTTTTCTTTTTTTCTTTAATATTGATATTTACAATTAAAATTACACATGTATCTTTAAATAAAAAAGATATTGTTAATATTGAAAATCACCAATTAAAATTTTCTTTATTAAGAAGAGATATTGTAGATAGAAATGGGGTAATTATTTCTAGAAATATAAATACTTATCATGCTGCAATTGATCCTAAATTAGTAAAAGATAAAAAAAATTTCTTAATCAAACTAAGATTAAGCTTTCCAGAACTTCAGATTAAAAAGATAAAAGAGAATCTTTATAAAGATAAATATTTTCGAATTAAGAAAAGAATTGATCAAATTGAAAAAGACAAATTCTGGGCTCTTGGGGAAAAGGCGATCAGATTTGAACCATTTCAAGCAAGAATGTATACACACGGTAATTTGTTTAGCCATATTATTGGTCAAGTGGATTTTGATAATTACGGAATATCGGGAGTTGAAAAATATTTTGATAAAGAATTAAAGAATAAACATAAGTTAAATAAACCTTTACAACTTTCACTAGATAGCAATATTCAATATTTAGTAAATAAAGAATTAACTGAAGCAGTAAAAACTTTTAGCGCCACTGGTGGTGGAGCTCTATTAATGGACGTTAATAGTGGAGAAATAATATCTTTAGTTTCATTACCTAATTTTAATATAAATCATAGAGAAACGATCAAAGATGAGAAATTTATTAATAAAATTACAAAGGGCGTTTATGAACTTGGTTCAATTTTTAAAACTTTTACTGTAGCACTAGCTATTGAACATGAACTCGTTAAGCCGAATACAATAATTAAAGACATTCCTAAAAAAATAAAATGTTCTATTCATGAAATTACGGATATGAAAGTTCATCCTAAAGACTTATCAGTAGAAGATATCTTAGTAAGGTCATCTAATGTTGGCTCAGTAGTTCTTGCCAAAAAAATAGGTGAAAAAAAATATAGAGAATTTATAGATAAAACTAAATTAACAAAAAATCCAGAAATTGAGTTAGAGGAGGTCGGCGTACCGCATAAACTTAAATGGAATAAGTGTAAACTAGAAACAGTTTCTTACGGTCACGGAATTACAACGACACCTTTGCAAGCGACAGCTTTATACGCAGCGATGACCAATGGTGGTAAATTGATAGTTCCCACCCTAATGAAAAATGAAAAGCAACAGAAACCAGATACTATAATTTCTAAGAATACCAGCAAACAATTAGTAGACATACTAAGAGAAGTAGTTAGCAGCAAAAATGGAACAGCTAGTTTAGCTGATAAAGACGGATATTATGTTGGCGGAAAAACAGGAACTGCTGAAAGTTATGTGGGTAAAAGAAATAGAATAAATACTTTTATATCGGTATTTCCATCAAATAAACCATTATATACTTTATTTGTGATGTTAGAGAATCCAAAAATTAATGAAGAATTAATATATGAATATCGAGGTATTAAAACTAAAGCACCTTATAATACATCTGGTTGGAATTCTGTTTATGTTGCGGGCAAAATAATAGAAAAAATTGGACCAATTTTAGCCATAAATAGTAAAGAGTTTACAGATCAGTATGTTGTTGAAAAATTTAATTAAAAATATTCCAAAAGAAAAAAAATATATAAATATTTCTGGCCTTTCTACTAATAGCAAAGAAGTTAAAAAAAATCATATTTTTTTTGCTATAAAAGGAAATAAATTTAATGGTGAAAAATTTATTAAAGATGCAATAAATAAAGGCGCCTCAGTTATTGTGTGCTCAAAACATTGTAACTTCAAGGATAAAGACACTCTGATAATTAAAAAAAATAGATTAAGAAATTTATTAAGCGAGACAGCATCTAGGTTCTATAAATTAAAGCCTAAAAACATTATTGCAGTCACAGGAACTAATGGAAAGACATCAGTTGCAGATATATTTTACCAAATACTTAAAATAAATAAAATACCTGTAGCTTCAATTGGCACACTAGGCATTAAATTTAACAATAAAACTGTTAAAACAAATCTTACCTCTCCTGACACACTTTCACTTCATAAAAATTTAAATATTTTAAAGAAGAGAAAAATTGACAACGTAATTATAGAGGCCTCCAGTCATGGATTAGATCAAAATAGGTTACATCATATTAATTTTAAAGGAGCAATTTTTACAAATTTCACTCAGGATCACTTAGATTATCATAAAGATATGAAAACGTATTTAAATGCAAAACTTAGACTATTTAGAGAAATTTTAAATAAAAACAAAACAATTATATCTGATAAAGAAATACAACCATTTAAGTATCTGGATCAAATAGCAAAAAAAAGATTTTTAAGACTAGTGGAAATTAGTAAAGAGTTTAAAAAATTAAAAAATACCTTTTTAAACTTAAACATTGATTTTAAGATTAAAAATATAGCAATGGCTATCAAAGCTGTAAAGCTGTGTGGATTAAAGGAAAAAACAATTTATGAGACAATACCAAAAATTAAAGATGTAAGCGGCAGACTTGAATTAGTTAAAAGATATCCAAATAATATAAAAATTTTTATTGATTATGCTCATACTCCAGACGCATTACATAAAACTCTTAATTCATTAAATAACAATTATGGAAACAATATTTCTTGTGTTTTCGGTTGTGGAGGAAATAGAGATCAAAAAAAAAGACCGATAATGGCAAAAATTGTTAATAAAATTTGTAAAAAAATTTATGTTACAGACGATAATCCAAGAAATGAAAACCCAAATAAAATTAGAAATCAAATTATTAAGCACATTAAAAAAAACAAAGTATTTAATATTGGAAATAGAGAATTAGCGATTAAAAAAGCAATACAAAATGCAGATCCAAATGAACTGATCCTGGTAGCCGGAAAAGGTCATGAGGAGCAACAAATTTATAATAAAAAAATAAATTATATCTCAGACAAAAAGATTGTAAAAAAAATTAAAATAATAAAAAATTTTTTATCTGACAATCAACTCAGTTTTTATGAAAATAGATTAATATTACAAAAAATTCTTCAAAAAAAATTGATTAATGTAAATGGTATTTCAATTGATACAAGGACAATAAAAAAGAATAATTTATTTTTAACTCTGAAAGGAAAAAATAGTAATGGAAATAAGTTTATTAAGGAAGCATTTAAAAAAAAGGCTAGTTACGTAATCTCATCAGAAAATTCAAAAATTAATAAAAGGGTATTTAAAGTAAAAAAACCAATCTTGTTTCTTAATCATTTTGCAAATTTAAAACGAGACATTTCTCCCGCTAAAATTATTGCAATTACTGGAAGTGCGGGAAAGACGTCTTTAAAAAATTTAATCGATCATCTTCTTCAAAATATTGGAAAAACTTATTCTTCTCCAAAATCATTTAATAATCATTTAGGGGTACCCGTAAGTTTAGCAAATTTAAACTCAAATTATAAATATGGAATTTTTGAAATTGGCATGAGCCAAACTGGTGAGATTAGAAATTTATCAAAATTAGTTAAACCACACATAGGAATTATTACTAATGTTGGGGAAGCTCATTTACAAAATTTTAAAAGTATTAATGGAATAGCAAAAGCTAAATCAGAAATTATAGAAAATATTGAACCTAACGGAACAATTATTTTGAATAGAGATGATAAATATTTTAACTTTTTATTTAAAAAAGCTGAATCATATAATCTTAAAGTTTTAACTTTTGGTATCCATAAAAAGTCAAATATCTGTCTTGAAAAAATTATAAAAAAAAAGGATCTATCTCAGTTAACTGTAAATATCGATAGAAAAAAAATATTTTTTGAAATTAAAGATTTAAATTTTTACAATGTGCTTGCATCGTTAGCAATTTTGAAAGCACTAAAAATAAATTTAAATAAAATAATATATAAATTTAAAAATCTTGAGTCTTCTGAAGGAAGAGGAAAAAAATATTTTGTTTCGAGATATAATAAAAGGTTCAAATTAATTGATGAGAGTTATAACGCAAACCCACTATCTGTAAAAAACGCTATTAAAAAACTAAGTATAATCAAAAAAGATAAATTTAAAAAATATTTAATTTTAGGCGATATGCTTGAATTAGGTACTAAATCAAAAAAATATCATGAGGAATTGTCTAAAGTTATTAACAATTCAGATATTGACAAAGTATTCGTTAAAGGAAAAAAAACAATTTTCACTTATAAATGTCTTAATAAAAATAAAAGAGGAAATATTTTACAAAACGAAGAAGATATAGACCTAAGCCTTAGTAAAATGATAGCAAACAATGACTATTTAATGATTAAAGGATCAAATGCAACGGGACTTAATAATTTTAGTAAAAAAATGATAAAAGGAATTTAAGTGCTATATAGTTTATTAACTTCATTAATCGATCAATATTCATTCTTGAACGTATTTAAATATTTAACTTTTAGAACAGGCCTTGCTGTTGTTACCTCATTAGTAGTCGTATTTATTATTGGCGGGCCATTAATAAAGTTGTTCTCAGAAAAAATGATAACAGGACCCATCAGACAAGACGGGCCTATAGATCACATAATAAAAAAATCTGGCACCCCCACTATGGGAGGAGTTATTATTATTATTGGAATTATATCTGGCACAATTTTATGGGCAGATTTAAATAATATCTTCGTATGGACTTTGATTTTTGTATCACTTTCATTAGGAGGACTAGGATTAATTGATGACATATTAAAAATTAAATTTAAAAATTCAAGTGGACTTAAATCTAGATATAAATTTCTTGGTCAAATTATAATAGGAATAATTACTCTTTTTATCTTAATAAAATTTTCTAATCATGAATATTTAAATAATCTTTATTTTCCATTTTTTAAAAATTTGATATGGAACATGGGAATATTTTTTATACCTTTTGGTTTATTTGTAATTATCGGAGCATCAAATGCAGTTAACTTAACAGATGGTTTAGATGGATTGGCAACAGTTCCAGTTATGTTGGTAGCGCTTTCATTTACACTAATTTCTTACGTTGTAGGAAATACAATTTTTTCAGAATATTTAAAGATTCAATATATTCCAGACGTGGGAGAATTATCAATTTTTTGTGGTTCTATTGTCGGTGCTTGCTTAGGCTTTCTTTGGTACAACGCTCCACCAGCAAAAATTTTTATGGGAGATACTGGCTCACTTTCATTAGGAGGTTCGTTAGCCGCCGTTGCAATCATTGTTAAGCACGAAATTGTTCTGGCTATTATTGGTGGATTATTTGTCTTAGAGACAGTTTCAGTAATAATTCAAGTAGCTTCATTTAAATTAACAGGAAAAAGAATTTTTAAAATGGCACCAATACATCATCATTTTGAAAAAAAAGGTTGGGCAGAGTCAACAATTGTAATCCGATTTTGGATAATCGCGATTATTTTAGCATTAATTGGATTGGCAACATTAAAATTAAGATAAGTATGTCTGAAATTCCAAAACTCAAAGAACTGTCGTTCCTTGTTTATGGATTAGGGTTGACCGGTCTTTCAGTGGTAAAATTTTTCAAAAAAAATAACATTAAAAATTTTAAAGTTTGGGATGATGGGCAAAAAAAATTACTAAAAAATTACAGAACTACGAACTTAATAAATACATTAGAGCAAGTTGATTATGTTGTTCTAGCTCCAGGTATAAGTTTTATTAAAAATAAGAATTTAATTAAATATAAAAATAAAATTATTACAGACATCGATCTATTTTATTTAATTAATAGAAATATTAAAAGTATAGTCATCACTGGAACAAATGGTAAATCAACTACTTGTAAAATTATTGAACATCTGCTTAAAAAAAATAAGTTAAATTGTTTTTTAGGAGGTAATATAGGAACACCTATTTTAGATTTTAATAAATCAAAAAAAAATTATATAATTATTGAAGCATCCTCTTTTCAATTATTTCATTCCAAATTTATTCGTCCAGATTTTGCTTTTTTTTTAAATTTTAGAAATGATCATTTAGATTGGCACGGAAGTAAGAGTAATTATTTTAAGTCAAAATTAAAAATTTTTCATCTACAGTCGAAAAAGCAATTTGCATTTATTAATAAGAAATTTAAGAAGAATTTTTTTAAAAATAAATTTTTAAGCAGATTAATAACCTCCAAGCAGAGAGAATATAAAAAGATAAAGATAAAAATTGATAATGATTACCTAACATCTAAAATAAACGATGAAAATATGAGTTATGTTTATACTTTTGCAAAATTACTAAAAATTTCAGATAAATCATTTATAAGTTCAATGAAATCATTTAAAGGCTTGCCACATAGATTTGAAATTTTTTATAAAAAAAATAATATTACTTTTATTAATGACTCAAAGGCAACTTCATTTGC
>Ga0315315_10005483_pt1 | contig 11707 bp, 10 predicted proteins | sample M140m3416metaG_FD_203699 | JGI IMG/M metagenome (GOLD analysis project Ga0315315, IMG submission 203699) | Ammonia-oxidizing marine archaeal communities from Monterey Bay, California, United States - M1 40m 3416 | ecosystem: Environmental > Aquatic > Marine > Intertidal zone | place: USA... | reverse complement strand
CTGAATTGTATCTAGGAGGGACAAACATGATTTCATTGCCATCAGGGTCGAATACAGTTTCTGGAGTCGTTTGACCCTCTCTTGCGATCAATAACTTGGCATACGTCCCAGGGTTTTTGTTGAGAAAAAACTTTGAAGTGTTTATTTTTATTACTGAGCCACCTAACTGATGGCGATACTGTGTTAGTCCGTCGTTAAACTTCACAGGAGGCTCGTAGTCCAAGCCTACTTCAAGTCTCCAGAAGTCCAGAGTTTTTGCCAAGTCTTCGGTAAAATAACCTATATCAATAACCGGTTTCGCAAGTGATATTTTTTTTTGTGTATTCATCAAGATAGCTTAACAGAAAAGTACCCATAAACTTTTGTCATTTAATCAAAGTGCCTGTAATGTAATAAACAGCGGTAATTAAGGAGACGAATTGAATGAAAGTATCCAATGCATTGTGTTATCGATTAGCGACTGCACTAGTGATTGTTTTAGCCTGCCAACTCCCTCTAGTGGGCGCTTCACCCAGGATTGATATTGTGCCAGATTCCATGCGGATTATTAACGAACGTTACCATTACTCACCTGCTGTAAGAGCTGGGAACATGCTTTTTATTGCGGGTCAGGTCGGAAGAGATGCCGATATGAATGTTGTGGAAGGGAAAGAAGCTCAGCTAGTTCAGGCGTTTGAGAACTTGAAGCTGGTTTTGAACGAAGCATCAGCAGACTTTGATGATGTAGTGGAGATCGTGACGTATCATACCGACATGCGTGATCTCGCTTTGGTAGTTGAAGTAAAAGATCGCTACTTTAAGAATAAGTACCCTACATGGACCGGTGTAGGAGTCAGCGCGCTTTCAACGCCCGGCCTAGAATTTGAAATTAAGGCGACAGCTTATCTAGATCGCTAAGGAGTCAAGGTGCCCAAGAATATAACGAAGTTTTTTTTTGAAGACTTTACTATCGGACAGGAATTTGAAGGGAAGGGTATTACTCTGACAGAAGCGAGTATTATCGAATTTGCGCTCAGCTATGATCCTCAACCTTTTCACATTGACGCGCAAGCCGCAGAGCAGAGCCCTTTCGAAGGACTTATTGCAAGCGGGTTTCAAACCATAGCGATAACTTTTAGAAGCTTTTGGGAGACTGGAGTCATGGCCTATTGTGGAGCTGGCGGCGGTGGAATAGATACTGTTAAGTGGCATAAGCCGGTGCGCCCAGGCGACACTATTACCACCACTGCGACGGTTCTGGAAGTTATACCCTCTAGATCCAAACCTGAACAAGGTATTGTTCGGATGCGGTATGAAGGCAGCAATCAAAAAGGAGACAAAGTTATCACGGTAGAGATCCCCCAAATAATGAAAAGAGCCCCTCAAATCTAGAACTGGAGCAAAAAATGGAATTAGAGGAACGTATTAGTCGACTAGAAAGTAAGGTGGAATCTCTCGAGAGTAAGGATGCGATTCGATCGCTACTGAGCAGTTACGCGGTAGCGGTGGACGGTAAGGACAGATTGTTACTGGAGAAAACTTTTGCTGCTGACGCCTGGATAAGTATTCCAGAGTGGGATGTGGATGTGTCGGGTAGGGAAGGTGTGCTTGAGTTTTATGATGAGTATTGGGCTCGGTTTGATCATCCTCGACGGTATTTTTCTAATGAGTCTTTTGAGGTTGATGCTGGAAATGCGAAGGTTTTCATGTATTGGCATGTGACGCAAGAAAATGATGGTGAGTCTTGGTTAGGCTGGGGCACTTACGAGTGGTCATTTATAAAAAGAAATAGGCAATGGCAAATAGCTGGAGTCATTATAGATATCATCGCGATGACTACACTTAAGAAAGGATGGGCAGGGCCAGAAAAAATTTTTTAATGCAACTATCGTTGGTTATTTTTCAATGCTGCGCGACAGGCAGATACACTCGTAGGCCATCTAAATTATCTGAAACTGATATTTGACAGCCCAACCGACTATCTGATGTGGCGTTGTCGGCAATGCCTAACATTGTTTTCTCTTCTTCACTAGCGACAATGCTCATGCTTTGTCGTATGTATACATGGCAAGTAGCACAAGCGCAGTTGCCGCCACAATCGCCGTCAATACCGGGGACGTCATTATTGATCGCTGCAGTCATAATGGAGTCTCCGTCCTGAGCTTCAACGAGGTACTCTGTTCCGTCGGGTTGTACAAATATTATTTTGGTCATCTCGCGTCCTTAATTCCAAATTACGACTGTGCCTCTAAAAGCGTTTTACTTTAACTAGTAATTCCGAGTATCCCATCGTGACATTCGAGTAAATGCGTTTAGGGGTGTTTACTACTTCAATGGACTCAAATCGTTTGAGAATTTCTTCCCACGCGATCCTTAGCGTGAGTTCTCCGAGGCGGTTACCGACGCAGCGATGGATTCCAAAGCCGAAGGACAAGTGGTTACGTGCGTTTGGTCTATCAATAATGAGATCGTAAGGATTCTCGAAAATTTCTTCATCACGATTTCCGGACGCATACCACATGACAACTTTTTCACCTTCACGAATTTTTTCCCCACCTATACTAGTGTCCTGTAGCGCCGTCCGCTTCATATGAGCTACAGGCGTTTGCCATCGAATTGCTTCTGACACAAACTTAGGGATTAGTTCCTTGTTACTCCGCAGTTTACTATTTTGTTGTGGACTACCGCTTAACGCGAGCACGCTGCCCGACAGCGCATTTCGTGTGGTGTCATTGCCTCCGACTATAAGCAGTACCACGTTGCCGATATATTCGTCTGCAGACATTGTATTACCGTCTAGATTATTTGATAGCAAAGAGATCAGGTCAAAGCCAGAGCTGTTGTTCTTACGCTGAGAAAACATCTGATCGAAGCGACTTTTCATTTCGAGCATTTCTGTTTTGCGCTGCTCCCAGCTGCTTGTGATCCCATCGCCGGGAATTGACATGGCGACATCTGACCATCGCGTTAGTTTGTTTCGTTCTTCTTGAGGAAACCCAAGTAAAACAGCCAAGGTTCTGATCGTTAAATCAATCGATACATCTTCCACCCAATTGAAAGTTGTATCATCGGGAAGGTTATCCAGAATCTGACATGCATTTTCGCGTATTCCATTCTCCATGAGTCGGAGATTTTCAGAACTAACCGCGGGACTGACTGCTTTTCTTTGAATATCATGTCTCGGAGGGTCCATCGCAATAATCATAGGTAGTTTGAGATCAGGATCTGATTTGAACCACATTTCGTAGCCCAGTAGGTGGCCGCCGTGGGAGGAGTCTGCAGAGAAAATTTTATGGTTTTTATCGACCTCGAGTATGTCTTTATACTTTGTTATGGACCAAAATGGGCCGCACTCGGAGCCCGTAGAAAAGTGTACCGGAGCTTCTTTGCGTAATCGTTCAAAATACTGAGGTGCCACATTTTGCTCAAATAGGGCAGGGTTACTCATATCGATATCTGATAGGCTGACATCGTACGGGTTTTCTTCGCATTTTTTTTCGCGTGTCACAAGCTATGCCTCAGTTAATTTTTGATGACTAGTAAAGTTTATATTAGAGAGCTGTGTTACCCGGTGCTTGCTTCAAAGTGAACTGAAAATTGTACAGTAGTGAACTATTGCTATTTTGCTTGCTTCTGGAGATGAGATTTTCTAAAGTGAGTTAGTTCCGTAACACTGGGCCGGCAATAACGCCATTGTGGGAGAAGCATAGTGGAACAATCGCGAAAAGAATTTACGCTTAGTGAACACCTTATTCAGGGGGAAAAACTTAGCCGTATTATAGATATGTCTCATTTGGCTTGGACCTTCGATGCCAGGGGGCTTGAAAAGTTAGCGGGTAACGTCATCTCTCGTGCAGTCGGTCCACTCCGAATCACTTGGATTAACATGACTCTTGGCGACGATGGATTCCGCGGTTGGAGGAACCAGCTTGATATAGATAAGAGCCCAGAAAAATATCTGACGATTGTGATGCCGATCACTGGCTATATTAAATTGAAAACAGTGGATAAAAGTATTCGTGTAAACGTCAATGAACTGGCTATCTGGGATAGTAGTCAGTGTATCGATTTTGAGATCATGGATAGTAGATATGAGCATATTTCCGTGATAATTCCCCAACGACTGTTGAGAGCGGATGAGTCGAGCTGCAGAGATCTACATTGCTCGCATCTAGATGAAACGAATTTATTATCGGAGCTTTGCGTGCAGCACATGACAACGCTCTCCAAGTTTTTAGACAAACAACTTAGGCCTTACGAGATGTCTCTCAGTAACGTCACGGTAAATATTGTTCATGCAGTCTTAGCAAGCTTTAATAACCGTCCAAGAGATAAAGAGAAATTACTTGAAGAGATTAAAGATTATATTGATTGCTACATCTCTGATGAAACTTTGTCTCCTTCTACTATTTCTGCTGCTTTTCAGATATCCACTCGCTATGTACATAAGATTTTTGAGAAAGAGGAATATAAAATTGGTGCATGGATAATGCGAAGGCGATTAGAGCGAAGCTGTGCTGATCTTATTGGCGCAAAGGTTTCTATTACTAGCATAGCTTTTAGATGGGGTTTCAAAGATCACGCTCATTACAGTAGAGCTTTTAAGAAGTGCTTTGGGATCACGCCCTCAAAATACCGTAATACTAATCTCGTATAGGCACATTGTTGGTAATATTTCACTTCTTGTGAATTCATCGTGAGACACAAGCTGGTTCATCCATAGACAAGATTGTTTCTCTTGTTTTTTTTATGATGTAAACACACATCTATCCTAAATTTTTATTTGAAGGAGTAAAACCTCATGAGTGTTCGAGTGGAAAAAAATGGTCCAGTCACAACGGTCATCCATAGTAGGCCTGAGTCTAGAAACGCGATGGACCCAGCTAGTGCGTCGGCATTAGTGAAGGCTTTTAACGAATTTGACCAAGATGAGGAAGCCTTGGTAGCAGTGTTTTGGGGCGAAGGCGGATCCTTTTGCGCAGGGTGGGACTTAAAGTATGCGAGTACACTTGAAGGGAAAAAAGCACCACTAAGTGAACTAAATTTTCCTGAACCTGGAGATGAGGTCCCCCAAGCGCCAATGGGGCCGAGTCGATTAAAATTAAGTAAGCCTGTAATAGCAGCGGTTGCTGGCCCTGCTGTCGCTGGGGGGTTCGAATTAGCGCTTTGGTGTGATGTGCGCGTTATGGAAGATGACGCTTATTTTGGGGTTTATTGTAGAAGGTGGGGTGTCCCGCTAATTGATGGGGGGACTGTTCGTTTACCTCGACTAGTAGGTCAAGGCCGCGCTCTAGAAATTATTATGACAGGACGTAAAGTTCCGGCCGACGAATGTCTGAGAATTGGAGCTTGTGAGAAGGTCGTGCCAACAGGCACAGCTCGCGAGGCGGCTGAAGCAATGGCCTATGAGATAGCTAGCTTCCCCCAAGGCTGCATGCTTGCTGACAGAAGGTCAGTCTACCTCCAGCACGGCTTATCAGTTGAAGATGCAATGCGAGAAGAATGGAAGAATAGTATCCCGGCGCTGTCAGCTGAAGGCGTATCTGGCGCAAAAAGATTTAGCGACGGTAAGGGCCGTCATGGGGATTTTTCCGATATCTAAATTAGGGTATTTTTTTAATGGGAATTTTAGTAAGTATCGATAATGGCGGAACACTCACGGATTTTTGCGCCTACGACGGAGACGAGATATTAGTAACTAAGGCTATGACAACGCCAGAGGATCTGAGTAAATGTCTTTTCCGAGGCTTGACTCAACTATCCGAACTCGTTTACGGGAACGATGACGTAACTCGCCTATTACATAATATTGATTATATTCGTTATTCTACGACGCAAGGGACCAATGCGTTAGTTGAAAGACGAGGGCCACGGATCGGATTAATTGTATCTTCAGGGTTCGACAAAGATCAGCTTCTGTGTGAAGAGCAGCGCGCCGATTTATTCGAGGCTATTGTTGGCAACAGGGTGGGGTTGATCGATGAGAAATTGTCGGGTAACGCGTTAGATCTTGCACTGACTAAAGAGGTTAATCAGTTAGGTGCACTTGGGGCCAATCGAATTGTGGTGAGTATGGATAGCGCAGATTATGTTTCTATCGAAGACTCTTTGCAGAAGATTGTTTTGAGGCGGTATCCATCCCAGCTTCTCGGAGCATTGCCGATCACATTCGCCGGTGACATGAGTAAGGACGACGATTATTTGCGGCGAACTTGGACTGCTTTATTCAATACTTTTCTTCATCCAGCAATGGAGCAATTCCTATACAGTGCAGAACATCGTTTAAAGCAACACCGTACTCGAAACCCGCTATTGATATATCGCAACGATGGTGGTGTGGCGAGGATCGCAAAGACAATTGCACTTAAAACCTATAGTTCTGGGCCGCGAGGTGGGATGGGGTACGCAGCTGAGTTGGCAAGACATTACGACGTTAAGAATTTAATTTCCATCGATATCGGCGGCACTACTTCGGATATAAGTGCCGTTGATGAAAGTATACTTGTTGAAGACACATTTGGACGGGTCGAAGGTGTGGAAGTATCCATCCCACTAAGTCGTATTAGAAGTGCGGGAATAGGCGGGAGTTCAATCATAAAAGAAATTGACGGCAGTATCGTCGTTGGACCTAAATCGGTTGGGGCTTTCCCCGGCCCAGCATGTTTTGATCGCTCCGGTGAGGAACTCACTATAACTGACGTTTTACTGTTGAACGGACTTATTGATTCGAGCACTTATTTCGGTGGCCAATTTTCTCTAAATAAAAACAGAGCTAGAACTGTCTTAGAGAACAAGGTGAGAGCACCCCTCGGCATTGAGTACTCAGTAGCACTCGAAAAAGTGGAGCAGACATGGGTTCGAATCGTTGCTGAAAAAGTCTTGGAGCACCAACGCTGTTCGAGCGATTCTACCGTAGTAGGCTTTGGGGGCGGTGGGCCTATGCTTCTTACCGCTATAGCGTCCGCCTTAGGGGTGAAGAAAGCCATCATCCCAGGCATGGCGGCGGTTTTCAGTGCTTATGGGGTAGGGTTCTCCAATATATCTCAATCCTATCAGATGCAGGTGTCGGGTGAGAGCCTCGACCAAGACTGTGAATCCCAGGTACTTCGTGCGAAACGCGACATGTTTGCGGAAGGAGTTGATATAGATGACTGTAGTCTCGAGTTTTCTCTGGTGGACATGAAGACCAAACAGATCACAAATGAGTGGATTCATGGGGATAGTCTTCCTTCAGTCACAAATAATCACACACTTTTAAGACTGAAGGCGACAAAAGAGACTAAGAGACTCGAGTTTTCAGAAGAGTCTTTTAAGAATGTATCTGATGCTCAGGCCTCGGGAGAGAGATTGTTGATAATTAATGAGGTTGAGAAGACCGTCCCAGTTTATAACTATTCACAATTAGTTGCTGGAGCTCGAGGAGAGGGTTTATGCGTCATAGAACACGAGTTTTTCACTGCCCGTATTGACGCTGGTTGGAGCTTTCAGGTTAGCGCTAATCACGACCTGTTGATGAGCACTACATAAATTGATTTTGAGGACTTTCGGATGATAATAAATATAACAGAGTACTTAGGAATAAACCTAGAGGCTGAACGATGGATTTGTCGACGTTGTGGACATGACTTGGGCGATGCGAGGGGAAATTATAAAGAAGGTCTTCTGGTGTATGATCGAGATCCTACTGAAATACACAAACCTTTAATTGATAATCAAAAATATGAGTATACGTTTTCTCCCGACCCTAGTTGGACGGCGCTCTTAGAATATTATTGTCCAAATTGTGGGACCATGATGGAGACGGAATATACGGTCCCGGGCCACCCACCGACCCGAGATATAGAACTCGATATTGACTCACTGAAAATTAAGGCGGCTCAATGGGCTCATGATAATGGGGGAGACATACCCTCTCCTGAATCGCTTCATCGCCCTCGTTTTAAAAGAAAAGTACACACTCATGGATGAGATGCAAATGACTAATGAGATTAAACGGATATCAGTTGATATTGGTGGAACCTTCACTGATTGCTTCGTGTCATGGGGCGAACATTACGTGCAAGCTAAAGCGTTGACTACGCATCACAATTTAGCTCTTGGGTTTAATGATGCGCTCGATATTGCGATAAAAGAGTTGGACGTGGATAAAACGACATTGCTCTCTCAGCTCGAGTCGGTTAGATACGCAACGACGTTAGGAACCAATGCTTTAATCGAAAGAAAAGGTCCACGCATTGGTATGCTAACAACTGAAGGCTTTGCGAGTACAGTGCCGTGCTCTAGAGGAAGAGGGCATGGAGATGGTCTGTCGTATGAAGAAAAGCATGACATACCTCGAGCATCGAGACCGGAGCCAATTGTTCCTATACCTATGATTAAAACCGTAAGTGAGCGGTGTGCCTATGATGGATCTATTTTATTGCCATTGGATGAAGATGATGTTCGAAGCAAGCTACGGGATCTAGTAGATCAAGGGGCCGAAAGCATTGTGGTGGTTTTGATTAATAGTGTGATCAACTCGTCTAATGAACTTCGTATCAGAGAAATCTATCAAGAAGAGTATCCCAGTTATTTCTTAGGCGCTGTCCCTATGCTTCTGTCTCACCAAATAGTCGGGCGAAAAGGCGAATATGCTAGAGCAACGTCCACAATCATCGATGGTTTTCTACACAAAGTCATGTACCAAGGCTTAGGTACGTTAGAGTTAAATTTAAGAGCTAATGGCTACGAAAAACCTATGCTTATCAATCATAATTCGGGTGGAATGGCTCAATTGAATTCTACTGATGCACTGCAAACTGTTCATTCGGGGCCTGTTTCTGGCATTGCAGCATCTGAGCATCTCGCATTAGATGGCGCTCTAGGAAATGTTATAGCGACCGATATGGGAGGTACAAGCTTTGATATTGGAGTTGTAACTGAAGGAGAAGAAAAGCATTACGATTTCCAACCTGTAATTGATCGATGGCTAGTGAGCGTGCCCATGATTCATCTCGTAACGCTTGGTGCCGGCGGTGGTTCGATAGCGAGCTATGACCGTCTCTATGACCGAGTAAAGATTGGTCCAGAGAGCGCTGGTTCTGCACCTGGGCCTGCTTGTTACGATAAAGGTGGCGTGCGACCAACCGTTACCGATGCGGATTTGTTACTGGGCTACCTTGATCCGAGTAATTATGCGAAAGGTCGTATCAAGCTTGATGTTAGAAAAGCTGAAGAGGCTCTATTAGGGAAACTTGGTGAAGAACTAAAGATGGACACGATTTCGATTGCCAAACTTATCAAGGAAAATGTAGATCAACAGATGGCAAATGGTGTCGCTACAGAACTACGTTCCAGAGGTTATGTGCCCGATGAATTCACTATGCTGGCGTATGGGGGCAATGGACCGCTACATTGTTGCGGGATCGCAAATGCCTTAAATATTCGGAAAGTCTTAGCGCCTCCATTTGCATCGGTCTTTTCCGCGCTTGGCGCAGGAAATGTAGATCAGCTACATATTCACGAAATGTCGACGTTCACTGTTCTTTTTGACACAAACAAGAAGTCATTGTTGACCACTTTCGAAACACTCAATAATGCGATAGAAGAGTTAGAACTACGCGGGAAGGAGGATCTCGTTAGACAGGGAGTCGACATATCTAAAATCCAATATCGCATAGAGTTTGACATGCGTTATGGCAACCAAAGAGTTGAAACACCGGTAGTCAGTCCGATCCGTCGGTTTAAGACTATGTCCGACGTGCTCACTTTGATCAGGAAGCTCCACGAGCGCTATGGCGAACAATATGGGGAGGGCAGTCAGGCCGCTGAGGCTGGTGTGAGGATCAATACAATACGTGTAGCCTCGTTTCTGACGGTCGAAAAGGTAGATTTTTCACAGATTTTACCGGTCGACAAAGAATTTGATGGCAAATCTGTTGGAAAAAGAGATTGTCATTTCGTAGGTATTTCGAAGCCGGTTGAAACAAAAATCTATGACGACAGAGCTTTAAAAGTCGGTACCAGCATAAATGGTCCAGCGTTAGTCACCACTGAGGCAACAACTTATTTAGTTGAACCAGGATGGAATTTTCACAGCAGTAACCATGGTGCTGTTTGGTTTAATCGTCTAGATTCAGGAGACGAAAATGAGTGTTAAGAAAGAAATGTCGAATTCGATCGATTTGAGTGCCGAAGAGAAAAAGGTGTTAGAAAAGTTCGTAGATGACAATCAATTGTTTTATGGCCCAGATCCGCAAATTGTGAGAAACCACGAATTAATGCCTCGGACCCAAGAAGAGGCGCGCGCCCTTGAAGCGGGTATTGATGCGCAACGGATAAATTTAGTCCGCGGGCGCTTAGAGTCGGCGCTTGAAGAGGGTTTTAATATGGTGGAAAAGATGGGAGTAGCTCCTGGTGCTAAGTGGGGCGATTTAGTTACCGCCGTATTCACATCTTCGGGCGACATGGCTCAGATTGCTCCAAGTGGAATTGGAGTATTTGCCTCAGTTTGCCAGTACCCGATTAAATTTATCAATAAATATTGGGCAAAAGAATCGACGGTTGGCATCAAGGATGGTGACGGATTCATTCATAATGACTCTCGTTACGGCGGAGTCCACAACACCGATCAAAGCATGATTGTCCCAGTATTTTATTCAGGGAAGTTGATTTGCTGGATTGCCACCATCATTCACGAGGGTGAAAACGGTTCGATTGAGCCAGGAGGGCTGCCGTCTATTGCTGAGTCTCCTTTCGACGAGGGGTTGAAAATGTCGCCGTTCAGGTGCGCAGAGAACTTCGAATTGAAACGAGACCTTGTAAACTTTTTACAAAACTCGGTGCGTGATCCCAAGTTGCAGTACGCAGACATGAAGGTAAAACTGCATGCGTCACTCCGGCTTCGCGAGCGCATCTTGTCAGTAGTTGAAGAGTTTGGCGAAGAAGCCCTTATTGGTTCGCTGCGTAAGACTTTGGAGGATACTGAGACTGAAGTTCGTAGGCGAATTAAAGAATTGCCAGACGGCACAGTCCGTATTAATACTTGGTTAGACCACAGCCTCAGAGAACCACTCCTCGCCAAGGTGCCAATGGCAGTAACGATTGATGACGACCGCATGGTCTTTGATTTCCGCGGAGCGTGTCCTGAACTGGCGAATAGATCGATAAATACGCACATCTCGGCGTTTAAGACTTGTCTTGCGACTAATATGATCCTCTATGTCTGGCCAGACCTACCGGTTAATCAGGCTATCTTTAGTCCAATAGAGATGCGAACTAATCGAAACTCTCTTGTCGACCCCAGCAATGATAGCCCGAACGCCATGAGTCTGTTGCCACTGTTTCGAGCGATGAGTATTCCCGCTTCCTTGTTCGCTAAGCTGTATTTCTGTCTTCCAAAACGCTATACGGCGTTATCTGCGAGTCACTACAATCAACCTGCCACGTTTATCTATGGTGGTATTACACAGCATGGAGAAGTCACAGGCAATTTCTGTGCTGATATCAATGGCAATGGAACGGGAGCGCGGGAGGATAATGACGGGGAGAATGCTATGTCGCCTTTATTTGGTGCTGTGGCTGATACTGGGGAGCAAGAGTTGGCTGAGGAAGAACTGCCATATGTTCGATTGGTTGGACAACAACTCGCGAAAGACCGAATTGGATTTGGAAAATATAGAGGTGGTCTAGGGTATGAGCAGATGGTAACTGTCCGCTCGAGCTCTTTTTGGGGATTTATGACAGGTCA
>Ga0315315_10005480_pt1 | contig 11715 bp, 21 predicted proteins | sample M140m3416metaG_FD_203699 | JGI IMG/M metagenome (GOLD analysis project Ga0315315, IMG submission 203699) | Ammonia-oxidizing marine archaeal communities from Monterey Bay, California, United States - M1 40m 3416 | ecosystem: Environmental > Aquatic > Marine > Intertidal zone | place: USA... | reverse complement strand
ATGCCTCAAGAGTAAACTTAAACGGGTTGCCTTCAATATTCTCAACCAACTCTAACATTTTAGCAGCGATCTCGCGGATTTCAACCTGTGCGTGTTCAGAATTACGAAGTTTCTGGAAATTAGCAAACGAGCGCATATTAAATGTGATGTCTGCCTGAATCTGACTGTTGTAAGTCTTGAAGAATCGTGCTGACTCTTTTGCTCGTTTACGTCCCAATACTGGCTCAAGGTCTGCGACACACTGATGGTATAGTTTATTGCCAATACCTGTATATTTTTCTAAAATAGAAATCCACCACTGATCCGGTTCAGCAAATGAGTGCTTGGGAAAGTCGTGATGAATATACTCAGTACATTCAATCTCGCCCCAATCTTCCGGCAGGTAATACTTATCTTCTTTTAATTCTTTATATCTAGCTGACTCAGCATTAAGACTACTAATGCGATGTTTAAGCAAATGAATATGACTAGCAATGTCTGTGTCAACAAGAAAGTGAACCGAGCCTTTTTCAAAAGGCGTCTCATGTCCGTTGACCCAGAGCATCTCAATAAGTCTTTGTATTCGTCCTCGTTTTTCATCCGTAAGATTCCTGCTTGTACTCGTCCATGCTGAACAGGCGATGACCTCATCGCTTCCGTAATATCCTAACAGTTCTACTTTATTGTCCATCTTTAACCTTTTGCAAGAGAGTGCTTGATGATTGTGTTTTACCACCACCTACATTATAGAGAAGGTGAATACCATTCTGCTGGCAGAACTCTGACTCTGGAGTGTTTCCTTCTTTTCTGTCTCCACCATTCATAAAGTAAAGTCCAGTCACAAATGGGTCGTCAGCGTATCGCTTGTGGATTTGTGCGATAGACCTGACCACCGTTCCATCTTCGTCAACAGAAACCATAGCTTTATCTACACGAGACAAGGCACGAACAATTCTAAGTCTAGCGTTGTCATCCATAAACTGCTTAGAACCTTTAAGTCCAACCTGATGGTCATTATTAACAATCACATATAATATGTCGCACTCTTGTTTTGCTCCTTCAAGATAGTCCAAATGTCCTATGTGAATCGGATTAAAATATCCAGATACAATTCCTACTCTCATGTAAAAATCTCCTTTATCTTTTCCCAAAAAGTTTTCTTCTTGCCTTTGCCTGACTCCCAGCGTTGCCTCATCTCTCTCATTCTATATTCTTTATCGAGTTTGTCAATGCTCTTCTGTAGTTTTTTACTAACAATTTTCTGACTTTTCATAAAACTACTGTCAGACATATTTGAATCGCCTCTCATTCCAGCGGACTCCAATTATCTTCTAACAACCAGTCGTCCTTGTCTATCTTAACTTCTGTGAAACTTACTTCCACATTGCCGATCCACACGGCGCTTATCCTATAGTGTCTTGTCTCTTTTGTTCTTGCGTAATTTTTGTTATCTACTATCAGTTTCTTAAATCCCTGATAGTTCATTTTTACTTCACCGCAAAAGAAGTCGGTGGGTCCATAGTTTGATTCAACTAAATAGTCCCAAACATCTATGGTTTCCTTCCATAGATCTTTCTTTGGTACGCTTCCAATCGGTTTGTCGCAGGTTATTCCATTAACCTTCATTTTCAACTCCATAAACAGGAACGAAAGACCATTCAAAGTTATCTATTTCTTCTTGAGAAATATCTTTGACTGGCACATCATCGTATCTATCTTCTTCGATGATGTAGTAAATCTCTTGACCATCTTCTTCTATTTTTTGCAACTTAATATCTCCTTCTGTCAATCTTTCGTAAATCAAATCTAAACTTTGTTTTTGAAATAAATTGTTAGAAGCAAAAGCTCTAACAGACAAATCTATTCTTTTTAAATCTTCTATTACCTGATCGAAACTGGCAGACACAATCTCTTTGCCGTCTTTGTCTACCTTGAACTCAGAGAAGGGTTGCTGAGTGTACGACTCTTCCCAACCGTCTGGCATTGGTTGTTTTTGAGGCACTGGTCTTACATCATCAAAAGAAGCGAATACGCCACCAGCAGTTCCATAACTTTCTTTATCTATCTCTTTTATTATATCCATCAGGACATCTGCATTTTGCGCCTGAGTAAAAGAAACAACCCCTATTGAGTTTATGATCTTCGTATTCCACTGGATCATTTCCTTGGTCTTGTCGTTCTTAGTTTTTATCCACCAACACAACCCTAGTATTACTAACAAGTTCAACACTCTCAAAACATTAGTTTTAGTTGAGCATTTCATACCGCTACTCCATATATGAGTTTTATTTAGTGTATCTTATTATACACCATCATCATAACACGCTCATTGATAGTTGTCAATATCTACCTTATGTTAATTTAAACTCCCTAATTGTGGAATTGCGGAACTAATCTCTCTACAAAGTCCTGCCACTCTGAATTATTGATAACAGCAGACTTACTTAGTGGTAGTTTTTTAAGACCTCTCCTGTACTTAGTGGGAAAAAACTCTCTGTCTGCTGTCTCTGGATCATACTGAGTATGGGTTTCTGTAAATATTTTTGATCTTATGATCCTGTCAAACCCTTTGTCAAGAAACTTTACTTGCCAATATCTTGTTCTGAAATTCTTAAACGGGTAATATGTACCTCCTACAAAATCTCCACGATAACGAGAACTGCTTAAAAAATCAACCCTCGTCATCCAATCTTTAATTTTGTCTGCATATTCTCTTACAGCTTTGTCCCATTTCTTTTTACCTTCTTCTGTTTCTTTATAGGCATCTTTCATCATTATGTAATGTTGAACGCGAAAAACTCCTTTCCTCGGATTCCAGTCCCAGCATATAAGTTGACTCCAAACCTCTACTCCCCATTCGTTATGATAGTGATTTACTTCTATCCTATCAAAGTAATCGACATACGGAGGTTCTTTGTTTAAATCAAACATTAGAAACAATAAAATTAACTTAACCATTTTACTACTGACCCCATAACAAAAAAGTATACAAGTATGGCAACAACCATAGCAATTATTGCTACAAAATAAAGTGCTACAGATTTAAAACTGACCTTATCTCGGTTTTCAATTCTTGGAGGTTGATACGGATTCATCTTTATCCCATTTAATTTCTTCGTAGTTCTTATCGTAAACTTCTTTGTCAACAGGTCGCTGACGATCACCTTTACCACTCATTTATCAACTCCTAAATATCCATACTCGCCTAGTGGAACCTTATAGGTATTGCAGGTTTCAGTAATAATCATTTTGTGCAAACAACCGTGTGGGTGATGGGTTTTTTCTTTGTTAAGCCACTGATTGATGGCAAAATGTTCATCTTCTGCGTTTATAAAGTCAAAACCTTCATCACTATCTCTTTGCCACATTACAATATAATTAGTCATTTGTCAACTCCATAAAAGATATTTCTTCAATTCCCCCATAACCTTCCCAGTTATCAGGATAGTGCATGAGGTATCCATGTTTTGCGTGTTCTTCATCTTTAAACGCAACCATAATTTTATACTCGTCAAACTCTTTTGTCAATACATTAAGTTGAGTAATTCTAAATAATTTATTTGATTTAACACCAGCATTAACGTAGGCATCTAACTTTTCACCATCTGCTCCTACTATGTCATCAAAATGTCCGTAGTGATGAAACATTTTTTGCTGCCAATCATTACCCTGCCTGTCAACACCCGACTTCACAGTTCCCTTTTTGTACTCTATAGTTATCGGCAATCCATTGTAGTTTATTGAAGATTTAGATGAACATCCAACAAAAACACATAATGTAAATAAGATTAACTTACTCATTTGTCAACTCTCACGTTCTTGATGCCCTCAATAACTTTTTTGTAAACTTCTGGATCAATAAGCTCAGTCCAACCCGTCCAAGGGTCTTCTAAATAATCAAAGACTTTAGGATGTACGTTGCAGGTCATACCTCCGATTGGAGAGCCTATGTAATATCTTTTATTACCATCTTCATCTAAGTGGTAGTAAGCACCATCTTCCACTGGCAGGCTTTTGACCCATTCTTCTAATTCTTTTTCTGATTTACCTGATTTATCGGTCATTTGTCAGCTCCTTCAAGTTACTAACGCAGAGTCCAATAAATTTGTCATCAACCCATTCAAAGCATGGGGTTCCAAGTTTTTTTAATTCAGTCTCAGCGTGTTCAAAATGCTCTTTATCATTAAGCGGTGCTAAAAATTTCTCACCATAAAAAATCACAGACTCAACCTTTTGATTTTCGTACCAATGTATAGTAACTAAATGTGCATCTTCCACATCTTCTATGGTTTGGTCGTATTCGCAAAACTTGTCCCAATCTGGTATTTTTGGAACGCAGACGAATACACCCGAAGTTGGTGGCAGTAATGACTTGCCAACATTGACTCCACTTGAAATTAAGTCTACCTTACCTTTTCTCATTTATCAACCTCTTGTGTTGGATAATAATCTTTAATGTCCGACTCCATAAAACTTTTAAAGGGTTGAGCAAGTGCCTCGCTCAGTTCTTGAAAAGCTACACAGGCACGAATCGCTGCGTCTTTGGATTTGAGTTCTATATCCCAGTCGTATTCTTCACTGGCAGGACAGTCTGTGGGCATATCTGCGTGTTTGCGTGGATTCTTATGGTCGGGCATTGACTCGCTGTAGTGAAACAGAGGTTTGACGTTATCCCAAGTCTTAGCACATTCCTCCATAGGATAAAAATAATCTCCATTAAAAGGAAGAAATTGTGAGGGATTACACTTGTCATGCAAATTGTCGTAAGTAATTGGAATACTAAAATGTTCTAACAAGTTAGCAACAGTCCAGCAACCTTTGTCCTCGTTTTCCACTACGAGGCGTGAGGTTACACTTTGATCGCATTTGTTTAGGTTGGACATAAAGCGAGCAGCAATATCGGCAAGGTCGCCCTTGGTGCAGTTTACATGAATATTCATAGGGTTGTGGTAACTACGCTCGCAACCTAGCATGTCCATAACCCAACCGTGATGGTTGAGTTCTGCAATAGTCTTGTCTACTGACGCTTGATTCTCGCTGGCAAGCACGTTGAACTGGTCTGGATGCGTGGATAGACGAACCTGCCATACCTCATTGTAATAAACAATGTCACGAAATTCCTCCATGATCTGCTCGTACTGAGGTACGTTCTGTATGCTGTACTCAAACTCTGGGTGCGTAAGGCATGGGAACAGTGCGCTTGATACACGGTATCCCCAACCATTGTCTGCACAGTGTTCTACGCAAAGACGAGTTACCTCTACGTTATTAAGCCAACGCTTGCCTAACTGATCCAGTGCATACTCCGCACCGTGTTCGTCACACAGTTGGTTAAAACGCTTCCAAGTCATAGTCTGAAACTTGTAACCTTGGTCTTTGAGTTCGTTGCTGATACAGCATAAGTTATACATATTTGTCTCCATGTGAAAAACGACTTACACCCTCATTATAGAGTATAAGTCGTCATTGTCAAGCATAAACTTTAGAAAAAAATGGGGAGCAGGCGTACCCACTCCCCGACCACCAACCACAGTGGAGTTTACCAAGAATCGTTGATTACATCACCATCTTCTAGTTCGTCAAGATAATCCTCTTGATCGTTGAAGTATTCGTCCTCTGCATAGACCGCTTCTTCAAGTTGCTCGCGAGCAACAGAGATTACTTCGTAACTACTAACTCGCATCTTCTCGCAGTTACAGTCAGATGGGACGCTGACAATATCTTTCGGGTTGAACTTTACAAGAACAACAACACCAGTGTTACCTGCCCAGTTGCAAGCATAATCGTAAGTGCCAACGTGAAGTCCACTGTCGCAACCCTGAGTATGATCGTCGCATACCTGTCGTCGTTTCATGCTGGCAGTATCGCCAACATTATTACGGAAACTATTGCCAGTGTAGATGTCAACAAGATCGCCCTCTTTGATCTCGCCGTTCTTACCTTGGATGGTTTCGCCAGCGTAAGTCCTTACACCTTTGTAACCAACCATCATGCCATCTTCCGTAATTGGCAGACCTTTGTGACTTGACCAGTTGTAAGACTCTTGAACAGCACGTTCGCTGACGTTATCGTACAGGTTGGTCAGGTATTTCAGCATGAACTTATGAGGAAACCCTTGCTGCATACACTCAACAATTCTATTGGTGGGGTCTTTGGCGACTTGTTCGCCCTCAAACAAAAGAATCCCCTCGGCAAACTCAAAGTCCCCTTCACTCCAATTCTCTATTTGAAGTCCAGTGTTCAAAAGGTTGACAAACTCATCTGCGTCACCAGTATGCACACATTCTACAAGAGAGGCATAATGGGGGTGGGATGGATCAAACAAATGAGGTTGACCGTTAAGGGTAACAGTCCAGTGTCCTTGTCCATCTTTCATGTGACTCAACATAATAATTCTCCTAAAAGTGATTGAAAGTTTTACTCTAATTTACTACTGTTATCGTGTTTGTCAATAGCAATTCTTTAATTTTCTTGTATATTCTTGCACATCTCTGTAATAACTATCAAGAGACTGATCTACATGCGCCAATCCTGCGTTACGATTCCAATCCGTATGATCTAAAACATCTACAAGATAGGTTTCGTCTGGACAGTAAACTGCTTGAATGATACCATCTGAATCAACTTCTACTATAATGCGTTTGTCGTTATAACCCATTAGAAAATCCCCTTTTTGCCATCAACATATCGACCAACAGTTCTATCTGTAATTGTTTTCTCTGCTTTATGATAGTGCAGGAAAAAACTACGCTCACCAATACGATTTGTCCAACAGAACTCTCCCTCACCCTCTGGGTAATACTTTTCAAAAACATCTAACCTGTGTCTTTCGACATCACCTTTCGACCACAGAAGCGCATCGCGAACCTTTATGATCTCTGCTCCTTCTGTGTCTACGTTGGTTTCAATCCAAGACAAAAGCTCCTTCTTTGGAATTATCTTCTTTCCATCACGCAGTGGCACTGGCGTTGGTAAACTCATTTAGTTTCTCCCTGAATGTGGTTGATTAAAACTTCAATTTGACGATCACTTGCGTGACTGCCATCCCAGTGTAGCAATTCTACAACAGGATACTGAGCAACAAACTCATCTGCAATCTGCTGTAACTTATCTTCTGACTTGATCTTGTGACCAAGACCCAAGACGCTATAAGCAAACTTGTCAGAGTGTTCTGCTTTTGTCAACTCTACAGTATCATTATACTCCTTGACGATCTCGTTGTCAAACCTGTTTGCAAGTTTTGCGAATAATTCTTGATACGGATTATCGTAATGCTTACGGTTCTGGATGACCTCGATTTCTGGTAGGTTCGCTGACTCTCGCTCGATGTACTCGCCAAGACTAATCCAGTTACCCTGCTTGAACGCTTTGGTTTTCAGGAAAGCAGTCTTGAGTCCGTAGATAGAATTGATAGCAACATCAAGATGCTCAAGACTATCCATGATATTCTTGAACTGATCCATGCCGTAACTTTGCGATTCATACCTGTTGATCTCAACGTACACTCGCTCGCTACCATCGTTATCAATCTCAACGTCATCCCAGCATTGATTTGCTTTCATTCTCCAAGCAGGAGTATTGCCATTCCACTCAGCAACCTTTGATCTTGTAGGAGTTGATCCTCCGTAACTATTGCTACTTTTCGGCACAACTTCTTCCAAATCTTCAATCAAATCGGCAGGAATACCAAACAAATCAATCTGCTCTTGCTTGAGCAATACAATTTGCAAACCTCTCTTACTACGCATCCATTCCATGATACGAGTTTTCATACGGTCTTTATGTAAGAAGTACCTGATGTCCCAATCATTACTATTTACAAGTGGCAACCTAGTAAGACTCTCGATGTCTGGCGAATCTCTGTGCCAAGTGCCTCGCTTGTATGCAGTGATACGCTCGTCACCATCTTTGACGGATGGTAGGTTGAACTTATCAAAATCTAACGCAGAATTTCTTAGAACGCTACGCATAGAACCTGAATAAACTTCTGCTTTCTTCTTTGCTCTTGCGAAAGTGCATTGCTCTGCATCTAGTCTATCATAAACAACCTGCGAAAGACTGTTAGTTACTTGCTGGATGCGAGACTTGAGCAGTGTCTTGGTGCTGTCGTCCATTGACAATTCTTCACGACCAGCATTGAATGACAGATCACCAATCTCAAAGTTGATAAAACCAGACAGATCGCTTTGATATTCATGTGGAATCTTGTAGGCAACATTACCCATACGGGCATACAGTCTACCATAACCAGTATTGAACGAACCTTCATCACAAACAAACTTGTAATCTTCTTTGGCACGAACCACCCGTTTGACTACATCTTGGTTGTTGATGTTAGGTAATTGGTCAAAGTATTTGAATACTTCTACTGCTTCGTCCTCAAAGTCATCTTCACGACCATTGACAGTCATTCTGACCTCGATACCATCTGGTTCGTCAGTGTCGTTGGAACACAACAATGCTACTTGCGGTTCGCCATGCTCGTCCTTGTAGCAGGAGTAGTCGTTCTTGGTTCCATTGTAACAACTTACAACCAAGAAACTGTCTACCAGAGAGAAAGCAGACTTGCTACCAAGTCCCAATGCACCCACAAAATCATTACTATTAGTTTTAGTAGAATGAAAGTAAGTAGTGAATATTTCACGAACTTGCTCGTCCGAGAGTCCAGTCCCATAATCACGAACTGAGAAGTAAGGTTCAAGACGAGTAGGAAGATGAACATCCCAAGGTTGCCCGTTATCAGCAGCAACATGAGCATCATACGCATTGCAGTTGTACTCTCGAATAACTGCACGAACTTTGTTAGTATAGATATTACTCGATAGAATCTCAAATGCCTTGGCACTTGCTTGAATTTTGAATCCTGATGTTTTGAAGTCACCATTGATTTGAACATCACGTTTGTCGGCATTAAGAATCGCCATAGTTAAATCTCCTAGTAAGTGGTTGGTATGTCTCTATTGTACAGTGGTTATCGTCACTGTCAAGTGGTTAGTTCGATACTTGTTAGATTTTCGTTGCTTTTGCTTCCACCCCTGTCCCATTGGACGACAAGAGGACTAGATGGATTCTTCTTGTTGATTTTTACTATTGATCCAGTTGCTCCGCTTACTTTGGACGCAACACGATCACCAATCTTGGGCTTGTTTTTCATTATTCTAATATAGTTATCGGAACTGTCAAGTAATTACTTTAAATTTTTTCTACCTTGAATCCTTGACGAATTAAAAACTTTATACACTGTTCAGTCATTTCATCCAAAGTCATGTTGGACTTCATTTGATTTGCAATTTTTGTTGTTTGTCCAGCGTTTGACAGTTCGTTGGTTCCACCCCTAGATTTAGGGGTGATATGATCTAAAGACCACTGAGTTGAATCATACGGATCGAATTTTTCTCCCGTAAGATAACAATAAGGATCGTCTAAAATCTTTTTCTTTAACTCTGCATTAGTAAACATATACGTTCTTTTGTCTCCGTTTGCTTTTCTTTCTGCCTTGCTTCCGCTTTGAGCGAAGTGATTTCTTCTTACATTTATTATTTTATTTATACCGCCTTGTATTTTTCTTTCACAGTGATTGTTTTTACTAGCAGGTTTGTTCTCTTTAAATTTATTTATCTTTTTTAAGATAGGACAGGGAGGTTTTCTTTTTGTTACCATTTTCTTAAAATATTCCACATGATTAAGATGTTACAAATTATTGCCTGTAAAACTATAACGGTTCTAATCAAAGCGATTGTATCCGCTTCTCTGTTGTCACCGACTTTTTCACCAAGGGCTTTTGCCCATATTCTCCAAAACTTTTTCATAGCACTCGCAGCAGGAGTCGAACCTGCGACCTACGGATTAGAAGTCCGTTGTTCTATCCAACTGAACTATGCGAGCGTAGTAGACTCGGAGTGACTTGAACACTCGACCTGCCGATTATGAGTCGGATGCTCTAACCAACTGAGCTACGAGTCCGTAAATAAAAAATGGAAGGGTGGGATTGTCGTTATTACCCACAAATTTCAGTACCAGTTACGGTATTTCACCTACTTTAACCACTATCCCAACCATGTATAGCACTTGCCCGTCCGGTTGAGACTCGCGTACTGTTACGGTCACTGGTTTGCTCCCGTATTTTCAGTCACCTTCCGATGAGGGGTAGCAAGTCCCTCAAGTAGTGCAGGTAGGAGTTGAACCTACGGAGGCGAGTATATAAGACTCGCGTGGATAACCGATCCGCCGCACCATGTTGTCCCTATTATAACATCGGGACTTCGTATGTCAAGTAAAATTATCGAGCAGAACCAACCCAACCAAACAATCGTTTGAAAGGTCTAACTCCCCGCAACCTCTTGACCAACCTTGTGTCGCTCACACAAGATACAACCGATCTTACTGGTTGAGCAGATACAACACCGGAAACCGCAGAGCGAACCGGAGTGCATTTGCCTTCGCAGTGATGAGCGTCAGCAGAACCAACCATCAACGCACAACCCAAGACCATAGCACCAATCATTCTCATTTCAAATCCTTTATTATAGAGTAACTTCAAACAATACATATACTATAGCACTAACTAATAGTATGTCAACTACATAAAATAATAATTGTCCCTTTTTCATACTTGATACTTCCTTATGTTATCGCCATCTGGCGCACCCTCGATGTTGTCAGAACTATCGTCGTAGTAATATATTTTATCGTACTTTTGCATGATTGTCAACAACATTTCTCTTTTTTTCTGTGGAATATTTTTTTGTGTCCCACCTACACAATGAATAGTCTTAGCATTTACATTGTAACTAGCAAGAAAAGATTGTATCGCATCTGCACTGTCATCTTCTCTTGCTGTAAGAATGTACACATCTTGATCTTCTTCGCTAACTTCTTGTGCGAGATACATCAAGAATGTCGGGTCTGCATTTTTTATAAACCTTTCGTCTTTAAATTCTGAGAAGTCGAAATATTCACCAACCTTTAATTCGTAAGATGAAAACTCTTGAGGGGTAAGGCAGGCAAACAGATGTTTCGTTGGACAATCGCGATACACGCGAATGGTCGCGTCTGTAACCGCAAGAGTGTCGTCAAAATCAAAGACAAATGCTTTTCTCATTGGTGCATACTCAGTTCGCCGTCCAATGCTTCCAACATTTCTTCAATGTTAAAACTTTCTTCCTCTACAGAGGTAACATCGTCACAATACGCCGACAACTGAATCAAAGTATTCCACAAAAGAAACTTTAGTTCGTCAGTATTTGGCTCGATGTCACCTTTAATTAGTTTATCTGCAATATTCATCTTCTTCTCTCGATCATGTTTTCAATAGCATTTACTGTCAATATCGCCAAGAACACCAAGGCGAGTAACTCATTCCATTCTATATCAAGTATCGTCATTGTCAAGCGGATTCTTTAGTATCTCCTCTAAATTTAGCATTGGTAAAATCTTCTGGTTCCAACCCTTCTGGTAGGTTTGTATAAAAGACATCACTATCTTCTGACATGATAGAGTAAATGTCGTCATACACAAACTGTGTTAGTTCTTGGAATGACATGCTATTAACAACGTAATCTGCTAAGTTCTTAATCATCTCATGTGTAGGTATTGTAGTATTATCCATTATCTAATTCCTCAAGAGTATAATCTTCTGCATCTTCAACGGCACGATCAATGTCGTACTGATAGTCATGAAACACTTGGTCTTGCGCAAAGTCTCTTACCGCTTGCATGCCCCAACTATCTACTACC
>Ga0315315_10005478_pt1 | contig 11719 bp, 6 predicted proteins | sample M140m3416metaG_FD_203699 | JGI IMG/M metagenome (GOLD analysis project Ga0315315, IMG submission 203699) | Ammonia-oxidizing marine archaeal communities from Monterey Bay, California, United States - M1 40m 3416 | ecosystem: Environmental > Aquatic > Marine > Intertidal zone | place: USA... | reverse complement strand
GTATGCGATAGGAAATGGTCGTTGCTCGTGGAGCAAAATACTTGTGCGTGAGCCTCTCGTTCGGGTGTGGGTTGTCCGGGTCTCAGCAAACGCAGGAGGAAGCGGGGAGGTGGGAGTGGGAGGTCGGAGGTCAGAGCGCGACGGAGCAAGTAAAGCTGTGGAGCTGTGGCCAGTGTCGTCGTAGTGGCTAATTCCTTCGTGGCTAGTGTCGTATTACGTTGCAAGATTCTAGCTACTCTAGTACTAGAGTATACGAGCCGTATCATACTATAAATACTACTCTAGCTAGTATGCATACTACGAGTACTAGCTAGTACTAGAGTAGTACAGTAGGAGTACGACTCTCGTTCTTGAACTGTACTAGCTAGTATGGATATACTCTAGTACGAGCTACTCCTCTAGTAGTACTAGCTACAGTAGTAGTACTCCTACTGTAATATGCATACTACTCTATAGTGGAGTTACAGTAGTTATGCAGACATAAAGTTTTGGTACCACTATGCATACTCTAGTACTACGACTCGTACTAAAGTAAAGGCTAATAATAATAATAAGTATGCATTGGAGTTGACAACAACATTTTTATTTCTCTTCCTCCCCAATCTCCACAGGAACCATGGCAGAAGGTACGCGGATTTTAGAAGAGGAATTGATAGCAATTTTTCTATTAAGTTTTACTCTAGTGCCAAGGAGAGCTTTCCTCCCTGGTATTATAATTCAAAATTCCCGTCACATGTTTCTACATTTGCACTAGTGCATGTATGTGTAGTGTCCGGGAGATTTTCAAAATCAATTCAAACAGAACTTAAAAGCGCCCCGTCATGATCGACGATCCTTTGCGCTTGAAACTTGTATTCACGGCACCGTCCTGATCCAAATCGATCCATTTGCAGGGGAGAGGAGAGGCTGACTGGCCGGTGTGAATGCTCCTGAACAAGTTGGCATCGACATCTCGATAAGTCTTCCATTCCGCATCGGGTGCACCAGGATCAAGCATGCTCCTTGCGTACTCATTTTCAAGCTCCATGTCAGCAAATATCTCGCCGTTCTCGTTTAGGGACTGATATGTTCCAAAGTCCGTGAGGTATTTGGCATCACACATGTCACGGGCCAAGATTTTAACCAAGTAGCGGGCGTGCTCCTTATTGATCTGCTTAGCCCGGCTGTCTCTGACATTTTCGGTCCAGTGGTCGTCCCCGAGATCATCTATCTTTGCGAAGTAATTCGTATCCATCTCCCATCGGAGGTACGGTATGTGCATCTCCTCTACCATTTGTTTCTGCAGATCTTTTTCCATCTCCTCCTTCGAGGGGACGACAGCATCGCCAGTAATGTAAGCGAGGCACAACCAAGCAGCCACATCAAGCTGTAGCAGGTTATGACCAGAATCCAGCGCTGCAAGGTACATCATTCTATTATTTTCAATGGAAACATTTCTGTACACACCAGGAAGGACATTGTTGCTAAAGGCAAGCTCCTCACTTGGTTGGACGTCACCAAGCTCAGAAGATAATGGATTAGACCGCATTTTAAAATCTGACGGGGCAACCCAGAAGTTCTCCTCGTGGTCCCGGTCTCTGAGTTGTAAGTCGGGGCTTAGGCAGTCTTGATTAGGAACGTAGCCCGTACAGAAAATGACAGTGTCCACCTTCTCAAATTCAACAGCGGGGTAATTATCGTCTTGTTGCCATGTGCCCCTTTCTTGCTCCCATCTCACACTGGTGCACTCGAGGCCAGTCCCTTGGTTGATCACACGACAGGGAACAGCAACGTGGACCTTAATGTTGCCAGGCCATGAGCCTGTTTCTTTGCAAATGCCGTATCCGCTGCGACTCAAAATATCTATTGATTCGGCGCCGAGCTTGAATGCATAAAGCGCCGAGTCTTCGGCGGAATGCGAATCCCCAATCAATATCACTCTTTTCCCGCGAACTGCAGCATCGAATTTCTCTGACCTGTGACTTGAGTGCAGAATGTTTCCTTTGAAGGGTTCCTCAACGGAAGCTTCGACATCAGTCTGAGAAACGCCTGTACGAAGGAGGCGTATCAGCTGGCGAGGAATGCGAGGCTTTGCGTGCTGTCCCGAGGCCCAGATACAGTAGTCATACTGAACCTTGGTCACTCTTCGATTAGGGTCAGTCACGCTCGCAATTTGGACTTCAAACTTCCGGGTTTCCCTTTTGTAAGTCACTTGGTTCACCTCTGTACCAAAGTTCACTTCATCAAACAGGTTCGGGTTCACACATTTGGACCTCTGAATTAGGTACTCTGCAAGGTCTGCTTTGGGGAGATAAATGGGAGTCTTGGAGCCTCCGAAGTGTTCTTCGAAGGTGTAGTCTGCAAATTCAACCATCTCTTTTGGTTTGTTTGACCAACAATTATCATGGATGTGGGGATAGTGGTCCTGGTCCTTGCTATCGCCCTGAGGACGCCAGATACCTCCAGGCTTTTCTGCCGCCTCGTAGCACGTCACTATTGGAAGTGAAGATAAACCAGCGACGTCGTTGGCGTCCTGTAAATGTTTTCGGCGAGACGCTAGAGCGTGCAGAAAAAACATGCCAGAAGGGCCGCAGCCGATAACAACAACGGTGGGCGCGTTTGGTTCTCCTTGTGTGGAATCAAGAGAAAGAGATCCAACAAGGCTTTCAATTTGTCCTGCAGCAGCAGATCCGATAGTATTGCCAAATGAAAGTGACTCTCCACTATTTGCTATGTCAAGCCAGCGGCCCGGAAGAGGACAGGCCTCTTGGCCTGTAAAGAGGCTCTTAAAACTATACGAATCCGCAGCGTCCCGATAAGTTTTCCACACTCGGTCAGGAGACTTTTTGTCAAGAGCAACTCTTGTGTAGCAACTCGATAGGTAGTGATCCAAATGTCGTTTGCCCTTGTCGTTAAGCTCGTCAAAGGTACCGTAGTCAACAGGATAATTTGCCTGCTTCATGTTGCGCGCTAATACCTTGACATAATATTCCGACTGTTTCTTCAATATCTCTTTCGAACGTACATCCTCCCAGTCGTTGCTCCAGTGACTCTCAGGAAGCTTGTTGAGGGAATTAAAGTAGGTGACATCCATTTCCCACCTCAAATAGGGATGGTCCATTTCCTCGAGCATGATCTGCTCCATCTCATTTTCCATTTCTATCCTCGTCAGAACTGGTGTGTCTCCGACTATATGCGAGAGGCATGAGTAAGCGGCGACATCCAATTCTAGTAGAGGTAGTTCGGAGGGGGCATCAGTCATGAACATCATTCGGGGATTAGAAATGAGAACGTTACGGCACAAGCCAGGGACGACTCTGCCACTCGGATCAAGCTCCTTGCTTGGAACAATGTGCTGGCCAATATCATCAGAGAAAGCGTTGCGAGGCATTCGGTAGTTCGAAGGTGCAGACCAAAAGTAATCCTCGTGTTGTGAAAAACGTTGAGATGGGTCAAGACAATCGAGGTTGGGGGCGTAGCCAGTGCAGAAAATGATCGTATCAATGTCCTCCAGGGTGAAGGATTCCTCCTCGCTATCGATTTCATAAACTCCATCCTCATCGTTCCAGTCCATTTCACAGCATTTCAAACCTGTTCCGTTGTGAACGACCTGGTAAGGTAGGGCCATATAGATCTTCACCTTTGGCAGGAACTTTCCGGTCTTAGGGTTGACCGTGCCGGGCCACGAGCCCATTTCGACGGCATCGCCGCATCCCGATCGACTGAGAATGTACACCATTTTAGCTCCATCGTGAACAGCCTTAAGCGCCAGATCCTCGGCCGAAGAGGAGTCGCCGATCAAAACGAGGCGCTTGTTCCGGGCAGCTTTTACAAATTCTCCCATGTGGGAAGAATGCAATATGGTACCCTTAAAGGGAACAGTCGGCTGAGCCTTTGAGGGGGAATCACCCTCATTGAGAGGTTCGGAACCGGACCGGAGCAAGTCAAGGAGGGGCCGGGGAATCCGAGGCTTGCCAATTCGGCCCGCTGCCCAAATGCAGTAATCAAACTGCTCCATGACGGCCGGCGAACCATCGTCACTCGTCTTCGGGTAGGTTACCTCAAAAGTTTTGGTTGCGTCGTCGTACGCAACATTTTTTACGATGGTGTTGTAATGAATCGTATGCCTCCGACGCGGGCTGGAACTCCCATTCTCGGTCCTTACCTTCGTCTTGTACAAATCGGTATCGACGCAGGTGGTGCGGCTCAGTAGATAATCCAAAATGTGTCCCCGCGGAAGGAACGCAGGCGTCCTTTTTCCACCAAAATGATCCTCGTATGTATAATCGGCGAATTCAGACAGCTCCTTGGGAAGATTGGTCCAAAGCTCGTCGTACATGCTGGTGTGGTGTTTGCGGTTCGGCATGCGAGCAGCGACGGTCGAGAGGGGGCGCCAGATCCCCCCCGGACCGTCGGACATCTCGTAGCAAGTGACGATGGGGAGCAGGTCTAGGGAGGACTCGAGCTCGGCGGCGTCGGCACATGATTCAACCAGGTCTCGCACGCGGGTCGCAAGGGCGTGGAGGAAGAACATGCCTGAAGGGCCGAGGCCGATCAGGGCCACAGTTGGTGGTGAAGAAGGTGTCGGTTGGGATACATCGCCATTGTCATTGGAGTGATCGTTGGTGGCCATTGCTGCTATCGTCGATAATGAAAGTGAAACAGAATGGTCTAAAACTTCTATCAACGATGCCAGCTGGTGTCAAGGAGCCGATCACCACAATAGAAGTTCAGAACCTGGACAATGCTAACACTCCAGGGTGGCTAGATGTGTAGCGTCTAAGGTCACCGTAACAGTCGCACCTGCTACCTCCCAAATAATGACTCCAAGGCGCGCTCGGCGCTCGGGGTGTACCCAGTGGCTCTCCGCCTGACGGGAATCTGTTTTGCAGATCGTCAACCAGAGCGCACCTTCGAGCCTCCTGTGTTTTGCAGCACGGCGACCCGATCAGGGTGTTAGGGGGGGTCTCGGTGCCGTCGGGCTGGATAGTGATCATGTTGAAAGGTCCGGACCGAGGGCGGCGTCCGCCGCGTCCGCATCCACCCGCAGGCAGTACAATATAATATTTTTACTAGTTACTCTAGCTAGTATGATATATTATTATGTATTCGTATGGATAATAATATACTCTAGAGAGTATATTAATATGCATATGCTACTAGACTATTATCAGCGTATCCATACTAATACTCTACTCTAGTAGTATGTATAATTAATAATATTATTTTATATACTCTACGAGCTCGTAGCTAGTAGTATGCATACTCTAGTACGAGTAGTATATATGCAAAATATTCATACTAGCTAGTATATATATATATGTATTTACATTACATTATGCATATACTACTAGAGTACTAGAGTAGTATGCATAGCTACTAATATACATACTAGCTATTAGGAGTAAGTATCATCGATCTTGACATCTTGACATACACCTAACCTGTACATATATCTAAGTACTAGCTAGTATGCATACTAAGAGTCGTAGTACTAGTGGAGTATGTATAAAATTATTATTTATTTATTTTTCTTCAATCTTCAACTCTTTCAAAGATGAGGCTCTCTAACCTCTCTCTTGCGCTCCTCGCGACTTTGTTAGCCTCAGCTGATGTCTGTGCCTTCCAGCCCGCTCACCACTTTCCTGCCGCCCCTACAGTGATGGTAAGCAGAGGCGACGGCATGACTATCCGTCCACTTCGTAGGCAGTCTGTAACCAAGGGGCTTTTTATGTCGGCGGATCAATCGGTCGTTAAATCCCGAATCATCGCTGGGCATACAATTTCCTCGGCTCTCTTCGCCGCCACTGCCGCAGGTATTGTTGGCTTCGGTGCCAACAGTTCAATTGGTCTCGGCCTGCCTCTCTATGCTGCGTCTGGGCCGTTACTTGCTGCAGGCGTATCCTACATCCTGGCCGGTGCAGCCAAAGCTGGTCGGCTGGGTTCCGACACATACAAGCGCCTTAATCTGTTGCAGGCTGAGTTTGATCTATGTGGTCTTTCGACATTTCTGCTCGCCCTCGGCCATCCCTCGAACAATGCACGGCTATTCTTTGCGTTGTCGTTGGCGTCTCTCCTATCATTATCTCCGTCTTTCGCTGGTTGGTCCTTTGGCGACCGGGGTCTCGATACCGAGAAGCAAGCTAGTTTGCTCCTGTACTTGAAGGAGGGGATCAAGAGTACAGTAAAAGGCGCGACTTCATTTGCTAATTTCAAGGGAGCTATTTATTTGGCCGGGACCTACTTCGTTGCCACTTTGAAGACCGTGAAACTTATTGAAATCGCCAATCTATTTGCCTCCGGAGATTCCGCCACCACCGTCGCCACTCGCGCTGTTCGGTTTGGACGGTTGGCCCTCTTGACGGGCGTCATGTACACCCTTAAGGATGCCGCCGATCGCGGACGACTCGAGGGGACGACCTTCATTGAACTCAATTTCCTCTCATCAATCGTGTTTGGGACCATGGCCAATTATATCAAGACAGTAAGCGGCAACTTTACCCCTTTGGTTGGGGTCGCTGCTTTCTTTTCAAGTTTTGCTCTCTTCAATGCCGTCAATTCCTTAATCAAGACAAAGGCCAAGCCATAGGACAGCAGTCCACGGTCCCTTGATGCTGTACATGGTACATGTAATGGCTTGCGGTCGATAAAAGTATCCATGATAACTTAATTTCATTTAGTGTTTGTGTTTCTTCGCAGCGAACTAAAATTACTCCTTCTTCTCCAGCTGGGCGAGTCTCTCCATGTTTGCGATGGCAGCATCGAGATCCGCCACTTTCTTTTTAAGGCCCTCAATCTTATCCATGTTTTGCGCCTTGATTATATCTTTCACATTCTCGGCATATCCTGGCTTGGCGATCTCCTTTTCTAGCCTGATCAGAGCAGGTTCGGCCTTCGACTTTTGCTTCTGGAGCTTCTTAGCTTCCGCAGCAAAGTCGACGAGACCGGTCAGATCCATCATGACAGTCATGGTTCCGTTGACAACGACAATGCCCACACTCTCCGGGACGGACTGGGAATTGACATCAACGGAAGCGGCGTTTCCTAGTGTCTTGATATCGTCAATTTGGTTCATGATCGCAGTCTCAACAGAGCTGTTGTCAATCTTGACAAAGAATGAGGTCTTGACTTTGTTAACGATCTGGTACTGAGATCTAAGGGAACGACAGGCATCGATCACATTCTTCGTTAACTCCATCGACTCTTCGGATGCTGCGTCCTTGTACTTTTCAATGCCCTCAGGGTATTTGGCAACCATGATAGAATCCGACTCGTCAGGGCCGAGAGTTCCTCGTCCAGGCATTCTTTGCCAGAGCTCCTCGGTTACGAAGGGCATCATGGGGTGAAGCAAACGAAGGCCGGCTTCGAGAGTAATCCATAGCGTTGCTTGGGCGGCCCATCGAGCGTCGGCATTAGCTTCGCCCTCGTCGTAAACGACAGGCTTGATGAGCTCAAGGTAGACGTTGCAAAGCTGGTCAATCCACATGGAGTACGCCGCTTGCTGGCCATCGCCAAATCTGTATTCATCGAAGGCGGCGTTAACGGCTTGGCATCCATTCATTAGCTTGGAAATCATGAACCGATCACGAATGGACATCTTGCCACTTGTCATCAAGTCATCAATAAGAGTAGGCGTCGGTGTGAAGTCGGACACGAACTGGAGGGCGAAGCGAGTCGCATTCCATAGCTTGTTGCAGAACATTCGGTAGGCGACAACACGTCTAATATCAAGGTTGACATCGCGCCCCTGAACGGTGTAGGCTAGCAGACCGAAGCGGAGCGCATCAGATCCGCACTCAGGGATACCATCTGGGAAGTCAGCTGCTTGATCCTTCTTCGCCTTGGCAATTTCCTTCGCGGGTAGATTACCACCACTCAACTTATCGAGAAGCGACTCAAGGGTGCAGCCGTTGATCACCTCGAGAGGATCAATGACGTTGCCGAGACTTTTCGACATCTTCCGGCCTTCTTTGTCCCTCACCATGGCATGAAGGTAAACGGTGTGAAAGGGTAGGGTATCAGTGAGCTGTAGACCCATCATAACCATCCTAGCAACCCAGAAGAACAGAATATCAAGACCAGTCTCAAGGAGAGATGTTGGGTAAAATGCCTTGAGGTCAGCGGTGTTGTCGGGCCAGCCGAGAACGGAGAAGGGGAAGAGCCCAGAAGAGAACCAGGTGTCAAGCACATCCTCGTCTCTCTCGAGATCAATTTCTGAGGCCGAGCATCCTAGAAGCTTTGCAGCCTTCTCCATAGCTTCATCTTCATTACGGGCCACAATCCAGCGTTCGTTATTGGCCATGTCATTCTGGGCCACTCCACTCTCACTTTTCTTGGTTGCAAACCAGGCTGGAATCTGGTGACCCCACCAAAGCTGACGGCTGACACACCAATCACGAATATTGTCTAGCCAATGGAACCATGTCTTTTCGTGCTCGGCGGGGACAATCTTCAACTCGCCACTACGCACAGCATCAGTAGATCGCTTTGCCATACCGTCGCACTTGACATACCACTGAGGAGTGATCATAGGTTCCAAGATGTCGCCAGAACGCTGGCAAAGACCAAGACGCATCTTGTTAGGTTCCTTTCCCACAAATAGTTCTTTTTCTTGGAGAGCTTTTTCAACGGCTATACGGGCATCATATCGCATCATGCCCTCAAACTGGGACCCGTTGCCGTTAATGGCGCCGTCGGGGGATAGGACAGTGATGAATTCAAGATTGTGCCTCTTGCCACACTCGTAATCGTTGGGGTCGTGAGCGGGAGTGATCTTAACGGCTCCCGTACCGAATTCCATGTCAACGAGCTCGGCGTCCGTGATCATGGGGATGCGCCGACCATTAAAGGGATGAATCAGGAACTTTCCGTGGAGGTGCTTATAACGATCATCTTCCGGGTGGACGGCAACGGCGGTGTCACCGAGCATTGTCTCCAGACGCGTAGTAGCAACGGTGATCTTCTCGTCGGAATCCTCAACGGGGTAGGAGAAAGATGTCAGCGTGCCAAACTTTTTTATTTAAAATGAAACATGGGAGACGGAAGACGGAAGAAAAGTAAGAGCATCTGAATAATAGAATGAATGGAAAAATACGTATCGGAAGATTCTCAAGAAGCAATCCCGACCGTGACGCCCGGTGCCTTGTCCTCTGAAGAAAAAAATAACTCACCTCATAACGTCCCTTGGGATCCGCCGGATTTCCCTTGTGAGTTTTCACCTCAAGAAACGTTCGTCCCTCCAATTCGATGTGCTCCACTTCGATGTCGGAGATGGCCGATTTGAGAGCGCAGGACCAATTACCAAGTCGGTTGGCACGGTAAAGCAGGCCGGCCTCGTAGAACTGGTTGAAAGCCTCTACAACGGCTTTGCTGCACATTTCATCCATGGTGAAGCGCTCGCGGGACCAGTCCACGCTGCTACCGAGGGATCGAAGTTGTCTGGTAATCCGCCCTCCATAGTCCGTCTTCCACTCCCAAATTTTCTCCACAAACTTCTCTCTTCCAAGATCATGACGGTTCTGGCCGGTCTCCTTCATGAGCATTTTCTCCACCACGGACTGCGTTGCAATGCCAGCGTGATCCGTTCCTGGTTTGTCGCGGGATCAGTTAGTAGGAGAAAATTGCGAACGGTGATGATGAGATAGGTGGTACAAAACGAAAAAAACAGGGCATCCAATAATTATTCTGCCCGTAACGAATCTTCAAATCACGCACCTGGAACGTAGAGAGTGGCATGTCCCTTCATCCGGTGCCAGCGAGCGAGGGTATCTTCGACGGCGGCAGTAAGGGCATGGCCCAAATGAAGCTGTCCGGTTACGTTGGGAGGTGGGATAACCATGACGAATTTCTCGTCTTCCGACTTTTCCACAGCATCCTTGGGATCGCACGAGTAATATCCCTTGGCTTCCCACCAATCCTGCCACGCGGCCTCAACATGAGAGGGGTGGTAGGCGTCGGCCATGGGGGATGAAAGGTCCTTCTTTTCGCCCTTTGGGGTAGTATTGACAAACTCAGGTTTGGGTGGGGGCACCTTCTTGTCCTTGGCCTTCTTCTTGTTGGGCTCGCCCCAGTTTGGTTTTTCCTTCTTCTTCTTGCCCTGCATTTTGTGTTAAGGAGTGGTACGTTGTGAGAAATAGAAATTGAAAGCAGAGCAAGAATGAGCTTTGCAATATAGCTTGAAAGATCCAAGTTGAGATGGAAGCTTCCTTTCAAACAAGCCATATCCACACGCACCTTCCCTTTCGCCAGCTTCTTCAGCTGGTTCTTGGACAGCTTCTTCTCGCCACCCTCGCCGGCAGCGTCGGCGGAGGTAGCAGAAGCAGCTTCGGCGGCTTCCTTCTTGGAATCGTCCAGCGACATGGCAGCAACCTTCTCAGCATCGGGTCCTTCTGACATGGTGGTGGTGAGCAAGTTCTTATTCTGCAATGTCTCGAAGTCACTCGGTGGTTACTATTATGGGGCACAGCAAAGACTTCGGCTTTCAAGGGATCCCCACATCTCCACCCCAAACTCCAGACTCTATCTCTGTATGCATATTATGCATACTAGCTATTACTACGAGCGTAGTTCGGATTTGCATACTATGCATAGAGTAGTATGCATACTACTAGAGTACTAGCTAGCTAGTAGTTACCATGAATTACTCCTACTCTATGCATAGCACTTAGTACTCTACTGTATGCATAGTATAAATAGGTAATATGCATACTAGACTAGTATGGATAGCTATTACTAAGTGTGTAGTATGGATACTCTCCTACATCCAGCCGCGGACTTGACGGCTGAGGGGGGCAAATCCGTTCGTCGTGCAAGGTCAAGAACCAGAAACTGAAAAACTGGTTATGCATAATAATACTAGAGAGTGTATACTAATACTAATAGTTAGTACTAGCTAAAGTACGAGCTCGTAGATCGAGCATGGATACTACTCCTAGTACGACTCGTACTCCTCTACGAGCTCGTACAGTGTAGTAATAGAGTACGAGCTCGTGTGCATACTAAAGTACTATGCGTACTATGCATAATATTATATTATGCATAGTGCACGTTCGAGTGTACTGATACTCTACTAGCTAGAGTATGCATAGAGTAGGAGTATTATGCATATTGCGTACTCTAGAGTAGTAAGTAATACAGTTTACATTGCGTCAACCGTATGCATATGCGAACTCTAGAGCTACTACTACTACTACTACTACTAGAGGAGTACCTCGTATGCTAGAAAAACTCTCTTTATCTTCGGCGACCGTACAGTTTTATGACCGTTTGTCCTATACACCATCCTGATGTATGTACACACATACATACTATAGTACATGTGTATTTTAACAAACTAAGACTCGTTGATGCTACTACTAGACCACGTACAGCTACTAATAGTAATAGCATAGTATGCATAGCACGTGCGTAGAGTAGCGCGTATGCATATGGAGGAGCTCCCTCTCGTATGCCTACTGTGTAGAATTAGTATGTTTACTGTATGCATACTCTCGTCAAATATCTTTTCACGGCTGCTACATTGCGCTGTCGGCAGTTATTATATTGTCATCACAATTATTATTTAGAACCAACCGGATCCAGAAGACGACCGGAGCGGCATCAAAATCCCCAGGACATGAGCGGCTTCACCTTCGGATCGCCGCCCCCCTCCTTCGGCGGCGGCGCCGCCAGCACGCCCGCCCCCGTCCAGACCCCGACGGCCTCGGCCTCTGGCAGCGGCAAGTCGGTCGGGTTCTCCTTC
>Ga0315315_10005477_pt1 | contig 11719 bp, 12 predicted proteins | sample M140m3416metaG_FD_203699 | JGI IMG/M metagenome (GOLD analysis project Ga0315315, IMG submission 203699) | Ammonia-oxidizing marine archaeal communities from Monterey Bay, California, United States - M1 40m 3416 | ecosystem: Environmental > Aquatic > Marine > Intertidal zone | place: USA... | reverse complement strand
CGAGTCTGCACAGGGCATCAAAGGAGACGTCGCGGCCGTGCGTCCTTTGGGGGTGCGCTACCTCTGCGCCACTGACAGTCCTCGCAGGTTCCAATGTCCTTCATATCCGAACGGCTCAGGCATCACCTTGGGCTGGCGCCTGCCCCTGTTCGGGAAAACATGCGCCTGCGCTGCTTTGAATACGCCTTGTTGATGGCGCACGGTTGCGTGAGTGCATGCGGCGCACGTCCCACGCCTGCGGCACGAGCTTATCCCGCCCACAGGGAATTAAGGCTCCCTGGATTGTGGAAAATATCGCCTCTCGACTTGTCCGCGAGGGAGTTACCCTCGACCAGTGCAAGGGGCTTCCGCGCCTTTTGCAGCTCATGGGCGCAGCGTAGAGGTCTATTTCAAACTACCGCGCAGCTACAGGTCCATTTCAAACTACCCACTTGGACTCTGAATGTGCGCTACGACCCTTTTTCCTTGGGGGGGAACGTCCCCCCACCGCATCGGAGTCAGTGCTGCTGCCCTCTTCTTCCGCGGGTGGCTCCCCCAATCTCAAGGTCATCACGTTGTCCAAGAAGGGAGTAGGATTGCGTTGAAGACAGTACAGGACCCACGCCCTTGTAAAAGTCACAAGAGTCGCCATCGCATAGGAACTGCCAACACCAATTTTGTGTTCGCAAATCTCTTTGATGAGCCCCAGAACTTCGGGTTGGTCGAAGTAAACAGCCCAAAGAGCAAATGCTTTCGTACGCGCCCAGTTGAAATCGGTAAACTGCACGTCGTCGTTACTTTTTGATGCCCGTGCTTTGTTGAATGAGTCGGTTGGGAATGCATGAAAGTCGTGTCTCGAAAGAATTCTCATGATTGGATCCGTCCACGATTGGAAAAAGTTGAGACGACTACAGTGGGTGATGAGCTCATAGCTATGATGCGGACGATATCCCCAGATATTGCGCAATGTCCGCCACCTTCCAAACAACCTTGATTCAGACTCGTCATTTTCCTCTCTCAGATAAGTTTCATCCGGAACGAGACGCCGAAGATCGAACATGCCTTGTGGCGTAGAAACTGCCTCGCCAAGCGGCTCCATCCATCTTTGTGCAGTGCGTTCAAGTTCTTGCTTTCCGGCTGTCTCATCTAGCGTCGACAGTTTCACGTTCATCAGATCTAAAATGATGGTTTCTCTTTCTTTAACATACTCTTCGATTTCATCGGCAGAGGGCTCAATTCGGATTGGCATTTTAAAAGGCCCAGGGGATCTAAACCCTTCTTGAAAAGAAGTAAATACAGTGTCACACGACTCTCCTGCTCTCGGTCATGATTGGCATGTCCTGGCCGTTTGTGGAATTGGATTCTATTTCGGCAAAGTACGTTGGTCTGTACTTAATGACGCGGGAGCATACAATTTCCTCCCGCAACAGAATCGCGTCCTTGATGGCTTGTAACAGGACAACATTCTCGTGCCCCGGTGCAATGTGCTGGCCCTACGGATGTGTTAGAGAGGGGCTTGTGCGAATGAATGGCGCGGCCGCACCATATTGTGCGCGGCGTCGACCGCGATTGCACTGCCCCTGACTGTCTTGCCAGAGTGTTTGGTGCTGCCGGGGTTCGGGTACAAGAGCCACGACACCTTGATGATGTGACCGGATCCGGGCCCCTTGTCGTCAAAGCTGGTGCAGGAGTACGTGGGCTCCCCGATTTTGATGCAGTCGACGGGGTTGCAGTGTTCGGTGAACCCAGAGCGCACAAACACGTTGAACGCATGGGCAGTTGGCGTTCTGGTGGTCCCTCCTCGGCCGTCCGGCCCCTCCAGCCAAGCATCTGCGCGGGTCAGAATGGCAGGCGTGCGCGGGGCGAAGAGACTTGCCACCGATGGCGACCATCGGGATCCATCCCCACTCCGACTCGGTGGGTTTCAAGTACGTGTACGCAATGTCGGCCGCAGCCAGTGCCTTGCTTCGAGGCCGGGATGGGTGAATTCGGACTGGTGTGGGCCGTGGGCTGGGCCGCCTCACCTGTCGCAGTCTCCCTTGCCACTCTTGAACGAGGTGACCCACGTATCGCGCGCGCCGTCTGGCGCGTACTCTCCGTTGAGGAACGCCATGACACATCGCGGATCCGTCGTGCGATCGTACTCGCGCAGGAGGGTATCTTCCAGCGCGGGGTCGACAAACCTGCATTCCTTGGGGTAGATCCCACTATTGTAATCTTGATCGTGTTCGGACGCCACATTGGCGCGGGTCCAGAATCCCGTCACTTTTTCACAATGTTCGTGGTCTGTGGGAACATCCCCCACGCGTATGGGGTGCGCGACTGTGGGGTCACCCCCTGTCTGGGTGCTCATGTCTGTTGCACACCGCGACACAGTGCTAAATACGCAAAGACTGTCACCGTATAAGTGGCGCACGCCGCAATTAGTGACAAGGATTACGGGTGTGTCGATGCCACTCACGATTCCGCCGCCTGCGGCGATAACAGTGTTGTGTGTTGTTATGCGAGACCCGGAAAGGAGACCCCTTGATACTGTTCACCCCGGCTGTTCGTTCTTCGACGTGACAAACAACGTTGCAGAGTGGAGGGGCAGCACAATTGGACTTCCGTGCAAGGAGTATTCTAACACATGCTACACCAAAAAACTTGCAATTCTGATAGAAGAGCTTCTTAAAACGGAGTACGATTATTTTTACTACGTCGAGTCTGACCACGCGCTGTGCGTTACCATGGACTTTATCGAGGTCCTTGCAGCACGGTACATGGCTGTGTACGATGGTCCGGATCTTATCACAACTGGCATTGGCGCGTCGGGGTGGCTATTTACACGAAAATGGGCAACATCTTTTCTTGAAAACCTCGTCAACTGCTCGAAATATTGTTACTGTCCCGACTGTGTTGCCGCGATGATGCACTTGCCGCGTGCAACCACCCGTGTTGTTCTTACACAACACAGTGTTCAGAGCCGCTCGGGGCTTAACAAGAACAGCAAACTTCTGCCCCGGTGCCACCAAAAACGGGTTGCATCGGGTCTCAACGGATTTGATTTTTTTGACCACACCAAGTGCCATCACAAAGATGTATCGCCTTGTCCTGCGCGTGAATGGGGTCTTTTGGCAAACCATTAGAATGCTCTATTGCAGCGCAGTTCGCCCGGCCCAGAGTGGCGATAGCTCCAGTCCGACATACAAACGCTGGTGCCCCCGATGAAAAGAAGCATGCAGTACTATGCGGAGTACGCGGTTGTCCTGTACTCGCTGGGCATGAGGGCGGCGTTCTACACCGTGCTCATCAGGTTCAGCAGCAGCCGGGAGCAGTGGTACCCCGACAAGCTGGTGCACTGCTGTTGCACCCAGGCCCGCAACGCCCTTGGGCTCCTTTCACTGCTGAGTGAAGTGGTGGATGCTTCATTGGCATTGCAGTGCGGATCTGGTCTGTACCTGGCGCGGCGGGCCATTGGAGATTCTGTCACGCTGGCCAGGTGCGCGTCGGCCGCCGGGTCTGGATTCCAATCTGATTTGGCGTGCACAGGTACGCCGCGGACCAAAGAGTGCGGACGTACGGACTGGCCATCCTGGCTGGGGCAAGCATCTGGTCGGTCGTCAACTGCCAGATTTATGGGGCTGGTGCCATTCTGCAGTGTGTACGGTCGCCCGCACGCCATCTCCGTTGTCCTCTGCCGCTCACCGCACGTTCATCAGCTTGTCAACCTGCTAATTGAGATTAAAATGAAAAAACCAAATTCGCGGTATGTGCGTCATTGGAGCGAGGCGTAAAAAAACTCCTGGCGGGACTCGAACCCGCAACCTTGAGATTAGAAGTCTCACGCGCTATCCATTGCGCCACAAGAGCGACCTTCTCCGCCGGGAATCGAACCCGGGCCGATGGGTTGAAAGCCCATTATCCTAACCACTGGACCACGGAGAATAAGAATGTTGCGGTTAACTCTGCATATAAATTCCGTGGCACGCCCTTGTAGCATCTTGCTGTGGCACAGCGACGCGATGAGTTGCGGCAGTCGAAATGATGCAGCCCTATAAAGGTGGGTGTGGCGGGATCTAAGACGGTATGAGCATTTTTGAAACCCTTCAGACAGATCCGCAGCACAGGAGAACTCTTTTCTGGCTGGTGTGCATCAATATCCGACTGTTGATTGCCAGCGCATTTACGTTCTTTGTTTTGTACGGCAACTCTTGGGTGGCTTATGTTGTTGGCGGGATTGGAATCGGCGGCGGCCTGGGGTTTTGGTACCAGTCGGTCTACGACAACCAAGAGACCATTTGGTGGTATCGTCGGGTTCACAGCGTCATCTGGGTTGGGGGCGGCCTTTCCTCCATTCTCCTTCGGCGCTTTCGGGGACCGGACGATGCTGCTATCGCAGTGGGCGCCTTTTTCTATTCGGACGTCGTCTTTGGTGTTTTGACGGCCTCCTGCCTCCGGACCTCCTGGATGCCGAAATTTTCAGAGTCGTCGGATAAGCGGTGGTTCCTACTGAACAGGGAAACGCTTGTGCGATTCCTAGATTTTAGCGGTGCAACCGTGTGGGCCTCGGACGATTCCAAGAATGGAATTTTCACCGCGTGGAGTTTCGTTCACTTGATCCTAACTGTGGGGATGGGTGCAGTGGCATATTTCATTTTGCCAAGTGATCCATGGGTTCCGTGCATCTTCCTATCGTTTCTGATTCTTGGCTGGGAGGCCTTTGAGAACGTCAACCTCGGTCTGAAGAAGCACTTCTTCGGCGTGGGAATTATCGACTCTGACACCAATTTGCTGTCTGACATTCTGGTTGGCTTTGCCGGGTTGTGGGGCACCGCATACATCCTCAAGGCGTTGGTGGATTAGTGTGCACACCGACCATGAAGAGAATCAGATTGGGGGCAGACGCCCGAATGAAACTGTTTCACCAGTATGGGTATACATGCGCGCTGTGCAGGAAGATGCTCCCGGCCACAGTGGAGGTTGATCATTACGTTCCACTTCATAGCTATCTCTGGAAGCTGACGACGGCCAACCCCAACCGCTGGGCAAATCTTCAGCCGCTCTGCCCCAACTGCCACGCCGAAAAGAGTTTGGCGGAGCGCATGCACATGCCCCGCGGATCGCAGGTCCCCTGCACGTGCGGGGATACGCACAGCACGTACTTCCTGCCTGCATGCGCCGCCATGAGGGAACAGGTCCTCCTAGTACAAAGCTTGGAATAGGCAGCCCCGCCATCGATAAAAGGACTAGAATTCGCAGCATACTCGCAAGCGCCCCGGTTGTATAAACGAAACACGCACAACTAAACACAAAATGCAATTCACGAACGCTCAAGCGTGGAGTCATGCGCTGAAGCAGCACGGAGAAACAATAAAAGAAGACCTGAAAAACAGGCAAAAGCAGAACCACTGGATATGGTATGTCTTTCCGTCGGACAGGGAAGGACAAAGAGACCAACATAGGCCCAAAGTCAAAATCCAAAGACAGGCCGATTTCGACCAATTCGTTGGACAGGATCAATTTAGATTCTGGGTTGAGATTGTGAGAACATTGTCCCAAAAGCCCGGGTACTTTACAAGTCCTCAAGACATTGGAAGAATTGGGTTTTCAGCCCCAAAACTTTTGGAATACATAGACGGAAGCGGATTTCTGGATGACACAGAAAAAGCCGAGTACAAGCACTACATCACCAACGTACAGGGTTTCGCTGTGTCAGGATCGGCTGCTGTTCCCAGTGCCCCGAGAGGAGGCGGTGGACCACGACCAAAGCAGAGAAGCAGTGCACCGAAAGCAGGCGGCGGAGGAAAGTCAGTGTCTCGGAAAAAGGCGTTTGAAATCCTGCCCGAAAATACGGAACGAACTCTTGCGGTGCTGGCCGGTGTCAAAGAAGCATACCTGGCAGCCCTAGAGGCGTGTTCCGCCAGAGGGCAGACCCATCTTGTGTGTTGCATGGTATCTGGCGGAATTTATGCGGATGATTATGTACACGATGCGCTTTTTAGCACAGGGTTCGGGTATGCCACCATACTGGATGAGATATTCACAGAACATTCCGAACTGAATGGGGTGAAGTGTGTTTTGGCCAACTTTATTCCAAGAGGTGCAAGCTCCGGACGGCTTAGTGAAATGAAAGTTCCGCAAAGTGCGAGAACAAACGTTTCAATTATGGAAGGAGACAGCATCACAGTGGCATGCAAAATTCTTGAACGAGTTCCCTCGGCCAATGTTTGCATAATGATTGCTGGTAATGCAGGCCGACCTTTTGGCGCTCTTGGTAAAATGGATCGAAGTGGACTGGAAGATGGTGTTACGAGAAATCTTAGCAGAAAGTACGGGACACAAGAAGAGTCAGTCTTGATCAACTTCCTGAAGACTGGCAACGAACTACCGACGAGAACAGGCGGCCCAGACGCACTCTACAATTACTACATCAATGGAGTCAAGGGTGCATCTTTTGGAGCCACCCCCGAACCGATGCTCAGGACTCTAGTAACTGCTGGTGCAAATGGCGAAGTCCACATTGGTCCACACGAAGGCTTGTCGCCATGGGGAATGGATGACATTTCGGCCACTTCCACCAAGACAATGACAGTACAGGGATTTGACTACACAAGATTCAATGCAATGCAATACCACTTTTGTCTTTTGACAGAAGACTGTTTGGTTCGCGACCCAAGAGCGAGAGAACCCTTCACGCATCCTGCTGAGGGTGTACAAAAGGTTTCGTTTGCATTCGTCTTTGGACCAAACATAAGGTCGACGGGCACTGCCACAGGTGCACAGTCAAGAACTCTGGTAAAACATTTTGGCGGCGCTGGGGGAGGTACTCGAGGGCAATTCAGCTCACTACAGGTCGTGTAGAGTGTAGATTCCATAGTAGCATTGGTCGTTCGGAATTACCCACTCTGTACTCGCTCTCGGATTTGCAGGAACACTGTGGACGGCCAGTCATTGCTGATTTGCAGACGGCCTTCTCATAATGCGTAGACTGAAATGCGGTATTTACATTGGATGCCCAAACACCAAAGGATGGCCGCTTTGTTCAGTCCGGAATTCTTTGAAGAAAAGAACAAGTTTCTAAGAGAGCACGAATTACAAACACCCGCGCATGAATACGTTGAATCTCTCAAGAGCGAAGCGCAAGCGCGTTGGAACGACGTCTGCGATAAATGTGAAGTCGTTTTAGCAGATGTTCGCCTGAGAAAACAAGTTGAAGAGGGCTTACACCTTCCTGGGACAGAATCAATTGAGGATGTGGAATTCAATTACGACTGCAGAGACGACCTTTTGCAATTATGCAATGCGATGATCAATTATCGGCTTGCCGAAAGATTCTTTGGTGGCCCCACAGTGGGAACGATGTTTCCCAATGACGCGTCTGCAAAACAACACGCCTTTCAGGCACTGGCGTGGATGAAGTTCAGAGTGAAAATAATGGCCCTCGCCCCAGCTGGAGTCGCAACAACCCTAGATTCTCCATCGAGACCTCCACGAGCAGTTGAGCCTGCTTCGCGGTCTGTGCAAGTTGTCGGGGACGGCCTGGGCGATGCCGCCCAGGAACCCCCCTCACAATCAAAGAAGAAGAGGAAGAAGAAGAAGAAACCGCAGGGGGGGCCGAAGGCCAGCGGGGGCCCGAAGGCCGGCGGGGGCCCCAAAGCCGGTCCACCCGCTGCTACCGATGAAGAGCTCCTGGAACAAGCAACCCAAGAAGCATCGGCCCAGAAACGGAAAATCAAGGAGGAGATATCCGCAGAGTTTGAGGCATTTGTGACGCAGCGCGAAGTCGAATGCTTGAACACATTGACGGCCATTTTCTTTCGGAAGTCTGAACTCGAAAGGCCTGGAAATGATGGCAAAAGGAGAGGGTACAAAAAACGTCAAAATGTGGTAACACATGTTATCTTTGAGCAGATGAGAAAGTTGTACAAAGCCCTCGTCGAAAGCCTCTTTGAAACAGGTGGGTTCTCCCTCAACGATTATTGCAAGGATCACGGTTTGTCCGAGTTGGTCCCGGAAAACCTGGTCACGTATTCGTACGATCGTGAAGAATGGTTTACTACCTTTTTAAATGGCAAGACTTTAATTAACAAATGGGACAACAGATGTGATGATTTGTTCGCTCATGTTGACTTCGACGAGTACTTTAAAGGGGTTTTCAAAGAGAGTGCGGAACAAAACATTGACGAAAGTGTTTTGTGTCAATTGCTCTTGCGCTTACACCCCAGTGTACCAAGTGAAACTACGTGGGAGAGCGCCTCTGCAGAGATGAAATGGAACACAATTTTCTGGTGCGAGGCAGCTGTGATGAGTGTCGTCAGAATGTCGAAAACACTAGATGACCCCCATGGACCTACGCACTTTACGGTTTTGTACTACGCGGAATTTATTCCAAATCGCATGTTTGCCATTCTTTCTGAAGATGAAGAGCTCGTAACATACATCAAGAGTAAGGGGGTTCCTATGAAGACCGCCGACGATATGCGTCAATGGGTTAACTTTAGTTGGATTCCCACATCTCTCGAAAACTCTGGATGCAATGTCGGAAGATTCTTTTTTTCTTTGCTGATGGGCCGACACCCCGAAAGTGTGGTCGAGACCCCCGACTTTGATCCCTTCGGAAGAGAAATCTCAGTTGACAATACAAATACGGTTTTGGACGCATTGACCAAATTTTCCAAACGCGTGAATATGAACGCTGAGAAGGAAACCGATGTCTGATTCTAGGAATTCCTCTTAAAATACCAATGTACATGTGCTCGGGCAAAAATACCAATCGTTGACTGGCAACAAGTATGCGCAACAAATTGCGAGTTTCAAATGGAGCCTGCTTTTGACCGTGGGACGACACGAATGAAGCAGGCTCTTCTCGGCAAGAAACAAAAACGGGCATTTTGGAGGGCGCTCCTAATTCTAAGAGCTACAAGAAGATCAATTCCAATTTCCTTCTTGGAGATTGAAATCTACAAGAGTCCTTGAATGATCGGCCCCGCAAGGTGCGTGAGGAATTTGTCGACCTCGTCTTTGGTCAGTGCATTGTGCTCGTCTTCCACCTTGACCTTGAGATCCTTTGCCATGATATTGTCCACCTGAACGGCAAGCTCGGCCACCTGCAAGACTCGATCAAACTGGGCGCCCGTGCGTGGGTGCGACCGAGGGATGCGCACAAATGCCATGCGCCAGTCACAATTCGAAAGCAACACGGATCTGCCCGTTTTTTCGGCCCGCGAAAGGCACTGCTCCACATACCCGGAAAACCTTTGGTGCAGCGCATTCATTTGACGCGCGCCAACTAATGCGAAGCAACTTACGCCGCGCCGGTTGGCTCGAAGTGAAAATGGGCGGCCACAAGCCGTGGGACGTCTTCGCCGGGGGTGCCCTGCACACGATACTTAGCGCCAGCGCAGCCCAGCGTGGATTGGAGCCACCTCAAACGCTTTCGCCATCGCATCCCATTTCGGCGCTACGGCGTCTGCCTCCATTTGGAATGCTCTAACCCGGACGCCTCAAATTTAAGCTGTGTGCGGTTCTGGCTCGCAGTTTTAAGAACCTACCAGCACACAACTTCAAGTTGGGGCGGGCGATGAATTCAGAACACGAAATGATTGCAATCGGAATGGCGTGGACGGTGGTCGGAATCGTTAAAGTCGGATTTGTGTCGATGATGGCGGGGATGGGCATCGCCGGGCTGGCAATCTACACGGCCAGTAATTTCTAGCTGTGGTGCTCTGTCTGCTTCAAAGGTCGGCTGTCCGCCGAGATGGTGAACACTGCAGCCAGCACCACAAGCCAGCCGTGGATCAGGCCGCACAGGAAGAGTGCGACACTAGTGGACAGCACAACAGTCCGCGTAAACATAGGGCGGATTTAATCGCCGTCGCACAGTTCTGTGCCCCTACGCGCGCTTGGCCCTCTTGCCCGCCCTCTTCCGCGCGTAATTCGCGCGAACCGTTGATTGCGCCGGATGCCGTTTGGGCGTCTTGGAGCTGACCTGTGCCTGCACGTCAGCCTAGTCGCGCTCTGGGCGGGGGGTGTGCCCACCTTCTTCGTTGGCCGGCAGTACTCGGTCTTGACCTTAGAGCCACACGGCTTTCCCGTACGCACCTATTGGGCATCGTGTCGGGCCTCGACCTCGCGCACGCGGCAGCCCTCGTTACGCACATCCTTCCACTTTTCATTCGACCATCGTTTGAGGGCGGTCCCCTTGGACGTTTTGCGAACGATGCCGTGTTTCTTGCGGCACTTGGCCACCTACGCCACCTGTGAGCGGGCGTGGGCTGAAACGGCGAGGTGACCTGCCATCTGAGAGGCCCTTGCGGAAGGCCATACTTTGACCCTGGCCTTGACCTGAAATGCAGATTAGCGCGAACAGTGGCAGGGCCGGAACTGCAGAACCTTGCGTGCACACGCGTCGAGTGCCATTGTTCCAGAGAGCAGAAAATTGCGGTTTATACCGGAGGCAAAAAGGAATGGGCCGGCGCCATAGTGGAGGAGCAGTATAAAATACGCAAGCGGGCTTAGTCGGCCGAGTCGGTGATCCGCCATTTGCATGCCATGTTGAGGAATCGCCACGTCAATTTGGCGCGTAGCATTGTTCTCGAGATGGGGCGAACCGATTTGGCAACCTGTAAAATCAAATTTCCCTGCCAAGTTGGAGGGACGTTTTTCCGAAGGATCTGTGGGACTTCTGCAATGGTATCTTCGGACACAGAGACAAGAATCACCGCGCCTGGATGGCTGGCACAGAACGGTGCAACCCCCTGCATTGCGTTACCAAACACCACGAACGTTTCCCTGTTGCTCGGGACGGAACACATCTGAGGCGGGCCGGTCGACTCGTACGATCTTCTTTGATCCGGGGCAAGACTGGATGCCATTGGGTGCCTCACCAAAGTAGTGCTCTAATACGGGCTGCGGGACATGCTACCGAAGACTGTTGGGCCCGGTATGGCGGGCCTCCCGGCCCATCAGACATTGGGTCTGAAGTGTGGTGGCTCTGAACGGGAGCGCCCGGTTAGCGGACTCTCGGGCTCAAACATGGAAGGGCTGAGTTTCCGCTTCCGGCGGGGGGGCGGTGTCTCGGGCACAACGTCCGTCGTGCCTGCGGCTTCTGCGTCGCCGCTGGCGCGAGGGGGGGTTTCCGGCACCAGAACCGGTCCAAAGTCGAGCTTGCGCGGGGACTGCGAATATACGCGGACGATATCGTAGACGCAGTCATGACCCTGCTGTGGGGGAGTTAGAGCACGCGGGATCGGACAGCGCAGTCGCAATTTGCCTGATTCTCGAGCTCCTCCTCGCACCCGTGACAGATGCGGCGCTCGTGGCAGCAGTTGTGGTCTTCGTGGTAGCACCTGCGGGGCGTGGGCGCGGGCCCATACCGCCGATTCCGCTGCGACTCACCCGTACGGGCAGTACTCGTGCTGGGCCCAGGCACGTTGATCGCCGCCAGAGCATTCCTTTGCCAGCCCGAGCCGGTTCATGCGCCTCGCATGTTCGGTGGGGGACACGAGGCCACACCCGTTGCACCGCTGAGGAAGGGGATGAGGCACCGCCGCCGCGCAGCCGCTGGAGGAGCGCACCGGAATGTGACAGATGGGACATTCCGTCGCACCAATCGGCCCATTCCGGGGAACCGGCCCTTGCTGGCGGCAGAGGTGACACGGCATTGGGCCGGCAGGCTTCCGCGGGGCTGCACAGCCTTCCGGAGCAGGAACTTCGGGCCCTGCTTCGACCACAATCGGGCTCCCCGGTTGACTCCCAC
>Ga0315315_10005476_pt1 | contig 11720 bp, 9 predicted proteins | sample M140m3416metaG_FD_203699 | JGI IMG/M metagenome (GOLD analysis project Ga0315315, IMG submission 203699) | Ammonia-oxidizing marine archaeal communities from Monterey Bay, California, United States - M1 40m 3416 | ecosystem: Environmental > Aquatic > Marine > Intertidal zone | place: USA... | reverse complement strand
CTTCTATCTAATTGTCTCTGAATCAGCATACAATCTATCTCTAATCCAGCAGGGCAACCATCAATAACGCCTCCAATAGCTAATCCATGTGATTCGCCAAAAGTAGTTAATCTAAAAATCCTTCCATATGAGCTTCCCATAGGACAAAGATACTATAATTGATTAGAGTGAATTTTGTATTTTCGCATAATTAAAGAAATATATGAGAACAGTAATTAAGAATATCGCAGAACTAATACAGGCTGAAGAATCTCCTAAAAGAAGAGTAACTGGAGAAGAGATGCAACATCTTAAAACCATAAAAGATGCTTTTGTAGAAATTGAAGAGGGAATTATCACAGGTTTTGGGAGCATGAATGAATGGAATGGCATTGACAATTGGACTGATACAAAGATTATTGATGCTGAAGGAGGAATGATATTTCCAACTTACTGTGACAGCCATACCCATTTAGTATTTCCCTCAAGCAGAGAACAAGAATTTGTGGACAGAATAAAAGGACTTTCATACCAAGAAATAGCGAATAGAGGAGGCGGGATTCTCAACTCTGCAGAGAAACTAAGAAACACTAACGAAGATGAACTTTTTGAGTCCGCCATCTCTCGTATAAATGAACTCATAAAAACGGGAACTGGAGCTATTGAAATAAAAAGTGGATATGGACTGACAGTTGATTCAGAACTTAAGATTCTTAGAGTCATTAAACGTTTAAAAGAAAGTTCTGAGATAACTATAAAATCAACCTTTCTAGGAGCTCATGCAATTCCAAAAGAATTTAAAAATAATAAAGATAAATACCTAGACCTAGTAATAAATAAAATGCTACCAAGAATAGTTGAAGAAAATCTAGCTGACTATGTAGATATATTCTGCGAGAAGGGTTATTTTAGTGTTGATGACACCAAGAGGCTATTAAATGAAGCAAACAAATTTGGCATAAAAGCAAAAACGCATGTTAATCAATTTAATACTATGGGAGGAGTAAAGGCCTCTGTTGATTTGGGAGCTCTTTCTGTAGACCATTTAGAGCAAATGGACACAAAAGATATAGATGCACTCATTGGAAGTGACTGTATGCCAACGATACTACCATCATGTTCTTTTTTTCTAGGCATCCCCTATAGTCCGGCAAGAGAAATGATTAAACAAGGCCTAGGAATAGCTCTTGCCTCTGACTACAACCCTGGATCATCTCCTAGTGGGAATATGAACTTCATAACATCGCTAGCATGCCTAAAACTAAATATGACACCAGAAGAGGCAATTAATGCAACAACTATAAATTCCGCTTATGCGATGGGATTAGAAAAAGAACTGGGAAGTATTGCTATAGGAAAGAAAGCAAATTTATTTATCACTAAACCAATACCAAGCTACTCTTTTTTAGCCTATAGCTTTGGTCAAAATATAATTACAAAAACAATACTTAACGGGAAAGAACAATAAATAAAAAAGCCCTACTATAAGCAGGGCTCTTATCAAGAAAAAATAGGAAATAATATACCTATCTCTTTTTTCTCATGTAGCAGAAATGATCTGTTGACTCACTTGTTTTTACAACATTAACATCTACAAGCTCCCAGCCATTTCTTGTAGCGAAATTTAATGCATGAGCCATTGACCGATATTTAGTTTCTTGTAAAATTGGAGCTGACTCAAATCTAAATCCACCGAAATCAAAAGAAACTCTAAGTTTTTTAGCATTACCTCTTGGAGAGGAAACATTAGTAGTTCCTGGATTTCCACCGGCAATAGTAGCAGGAGGTATAGTTTCTGAACCATGCATAATCATAAATTGATACTCAGGAGCATTTTGCATATTCATGTTCTTAGTATTATCTTTATTCTTTTTAGTTCTCTTTTGTGCTATAGTCATTAAAGGAACCATAGCTACTAGCATGATAAGTGTGATCTTTTTCATCTTATTATATTTTATAATTTAATTAATATCTAACGCAATAATACAAAATATTATTGTCCTCCTAAGATAATAGGCAAATCTCCATCTCCATTACCAATTACAATAACTTTAGAATTTGGTGATTTCGAAATCTCTTGTGTAGCTTCAACTCCTTTCCACTTTAACAGTTGAGGAGTAATAGTTTGATTAACAATCTTCTGAAACTTAGCAATCCCTTCTGCTTCTATTTCTTTTCTTTCTGCCTCCTTCTTTGCTTTGGCTATTTTAAATTCATATTCCAATGCCTCCTGCTCTTGAACTAGCTTCTTCTCTATACCAGCCCTAAGAGTTTGAGGCAGAGTAACATCTCTAATAAGGATTGCATCTAAAGTAATATATTTTCTCTCAACCTTTTCTCTAGTAAGAGACTCTATCTCATCTTCAATTGCCTCACGCTTAGTTGAATACAATTCCTCAGGCAAATAATTACCAATAACTTCTCTAGTAACTGATCGAATTTCTGGCTTGATAATACGCTCTACGTAATCTCTACCAATTTCATCATGAAGATAGCCAATCTGTTCTTCAACAGGATTATACCTAAATGATAAATCAATTCTAATAGAGAGTCCATTCTTTGATAAAACTTCCATCTTCTCAAATGTCTCATGAATTTTCACATCATACACAAACATATCATTCCATGGAGCTATAACATGGAACCCTTGCCCATATATAACATCCTTCTGTAATCCTCCTCCAAATTTTTTAAATAAAACGCCCTTCTCACCTGATTCAATTGTCATAAAAATACTTGAGCCAAATAGGACAATAAAAATTAGCCCTACTATCCCCATTACCATTGCTCTAGGCAGACCTTGATTTTCCATAATATTAGTTGTTTTTAGTTATTTAATTGTTGTTTTAATTTTTCTTCATTTGTTTTGCGAATATGCAAAACATTTAGATATCTAGACGCTTTTTTCTCACCTAATTTATGAGCTTGATGTGCCCATTCGATTGCTGTGTCAATACTTCCTTTTATTTCTGAGGCAACAGCCATATTATAAGATGACCTTCTAGCAATCTTGGGATCATAATGATTAACCAAATTCTTCCAAATTTCAATAGCATACTCCCATTCTCCATTCTTGACATGTGATTTTGCTAATTTAAAATCCTTACTTCTACCAGTGAAATATGTTCTGCGAACCTTTACCCAAACAGGAGATATCCTAAAACCATACTGTCTTCCGGCGAATAAGCCTGAATTCTTTATAGCATGCCTTTTAGATGGCAGGTTTCTTATAGCATCATCAGGAGAAGAGCCGTACGCTTTGAATCTTTTCACCTCTTCAAACCTGTTCTCATCAACTATTTCTTTTGTTTGAACATCATAAATGCGCCAACCTGACTCGATATCCATAGTTAAAACTGCTGGATATCTAATCTGTTTTACTTTTACTCCTTTAACCTTCTTAATACTTGTAACAGCATCTCCTACACTCGACGTTGCATCCGAATCAAAAACTTCTAAGGCTAAAATAGCATGACCATCATAAGATCCACAAATACTAACAATCTCATTCCAAGATAAAGGAGCAGGGAAAGATCCTGTACCAGTACCTTTTAGTTCCATGCCTCCTGGATTTTTAAGCGTATATCTATCTGAATTTAAGAGAAGATTTGACAATCCTTCAATGCAGTATTCAGCACCCTTTCTATCATCCCCTAAACCTTCACCACTCACTAAGCCTTCAACAATATTACCTGCTAAATTATCTCTTGATGGACGAGACCTATTAATAATAACAATATTTTGAATATCCGAAGAAACATTAATATCAGCTGGTCTTTGGACATCTATTACTAAACTGGATGTCATGCAAGAACTCATAAGGGAAAATACTAGAAATGCTGAAAATATCTTTTCCATAGCTAAATTAACCCATTATACTTCCTTACAAACCATTCACAAGATATAAACACAAGCAAACTTAATAAAATCCAGGGAATATTAATTAATCTATCTAGTTTTTCCTGGCTATGGATAACACTCTTATTCTTATCACTCTTTTGTATTTTTTTTATTAATTCTCTAGATTGATCTAAGTAAAATACTGCACCGCCACTTAAACTAGCCATATTTCTTAATACCTCATGATTTGCAGATACTGACAATTCTTCTAACTGTATATCTTTAACCTCAAAAACACCCTTTTCCATTAGATTTGTTGACCTAACATTTGCAGTAAAATCATAAGTACCAACATCAAGAACTCCTAGATTTGCTTTAAACCTACCATTCTTCTTAAAGAACTGGAAATCATACTGTCTATTATTTTCATCAATAAGTTTTAAATCAATCTCCTTATTATCTACAAGCTCATAACTATCATTATATAACTCAGCAAATAAAATAATCTCATTATTTTCTTCATATTGATAATTATAATCTAAACGAAATAAACTCTTATCATCATCCAAAACTAAATATTGACTTAGTTTTGAAAATAATTCATCAAAAGCAAGATTATTGTTATTAATAGAGTAATCATATAATTTCCAACGCCACCAACCTTCAGCTAACACAAAAGCTATCTTCCTAGTATCTAATAAATGTAACAGTATTAATGGATTTTTAGATGCGACATCACCTGCCTTCTGATTTAGCACAAAATCAACATAACCTTGAAAATTATAATCTCCAGACAACGAATATAATGGAGGAGCCGTAGAAATTAACTTAAGTAAATCTGGAGAAAACAAGAATCTAGAGAAGCTCTCATTTTTGCATGCCAGCACCTCTTCAAAACCTACTCTTTGGTTAAATTTACCTGAAAGATTAAATGTATTATAAAATGAATGAGAAGGATCAAAAATAATTAACGGAATATTACTATCTAGTAAAATAGATGGAATATCGTCAATCCCAAAGAGTACCAACAATTGATATCTATCAAGCATAAAATCTTCATCTATGTTTTTAATTTCAACTTTATAATTATTATTTCTATCTACCACACTATGATATGCAGCAATATCAGGGGAATGCTGATCTTTTAGAATAAGTATATTATGTCTAGATTCAATAACATCAATATAAACCTTTAAAGTATTATTTGTAATATTCTTCTCGCCAGACAAGGGGGCTAACTTAATCGTGTATTTCTGCAATCCAGTTCTTTCAGCAGGAAGACGAACAACATAATTATTATAATCTACATCCTTGAGAAAAATTATAGAATCCTCATGTATCCTTATTCCATTATTCCAAACTGTAATTAAAGTAGATGCGTTACCAGATAAATTAGAGCCGAGAGAGATTTCCATAGGAAAAGTGTTTCCCAAGAATGCAATATCATTCTTTAAGACTTTATCAATTCTAATATCTTCATATAAAATTGTATCTCCCAAAGCTAGACTATATACAGGAGATATATATGGAATATAATCAGGGCTAGAGCCCGTATTATAACAGCCATCTGACGCAAGAATTACAGCCACAACATTTCTATTCTCAAACTTCGTGTTAATTTCAGAGAATAGATGAGAGTAATTTGTTTTTAATCCATTATTAGGCACATTAATCCCCTCATAAATTCCATCAGAGAATGAATATGAAAATACTTCAAAATCCGTCAAATTATCCTCAATAAATTCTAAGTTGCTCTTAACATCCTCTTTTATTGATGTAGAGTTGTCCTTAGCAATTACTACTATGGGCTTCTCAGCAATATGAGTATTAGATTTAAGGAAAGGATTCAATAACAAAAGTGCTATGATAGTTATACAAAAAAATCTAATAAAAAATAAAAAAACCCTAGTTTCTCTAGAAATATCACTCTGCTTAATTAAATACAAAGAATAGGAGTAGCTACAACCTAGAAAAATACATATTAAAATGTAATATAATGACAAATCTGAATCGGCTCCCAGCATTCAATTAAGTTAGCATACCACCACAAACATTAATAACCTGCCCTGTGACATATGATGAGAGGTCAGATGCTAAAAATAGTGTTGTATTAGCAATATCTCTAGTATTCCCACCTCTTTTTAATGGAATCTTATCTCTCCACTGTTTCACAATCTCCTCGCCTAACTCTTCCGTCATCTCAGTCTCAATAAATCCAGGAGCAATAGAATTACATCTGATTCCTCTTGACCCCAACTCTAATGCAATAGACTTCGTGAAACCATTTATCGCAGCTTTAGAAGCAGCATAGTTAGCCTGACCTGCATTTCCCTTAACACCCACAACTGAACTCATATTAATAATAGAGCCTGACCTTGCCTTTAACATAGGACGCAAAAAAGCCTTTGTCATATTAAAAACAGATTTAATATTGACATCCATAACTGTATCAAAATCTTCCTCTGACATTCGCATTAACAAACCATCTCTAGTAACTCCAGCATTATTTACTAATACATCAACACTACCAAAATCACCTATAACAGCCTCGGCTAATTTCTGTGCTGCGTCAAAATCAGATGCGTCTGACTGATAACCTTTAACTTTAGAACCAGATACTGACAACTCTTTCTCCAATAATTTAGCCTTTTCTGATGACGAACGATAAGTAAAAGCAATATTAGCTCCATTCTCTACAAAAACCTTAGCAATTCCTTTTCCAATACCTCTGCTAGCACCTGTAATAACTACATTCTTTCCTTCTAATAATCTCATAATTTATATTTAACAACCCATCATTAAATCTCCTATCAATAAGAATCTATCAAATAAGGGTTACATTAATTATTCTAAAACAACTCTTCTCTCTACACTCCCGTCATTATAGATATATAATAGCGTAATATTCTTCTTTTGCACTACTTCTCTGCCAAATAAATCTACAATCTTTATTAATTTCCTATCATTTGAAACCTCTGAAATAGTAGAAGGATTGCAATTCGTGCTAAATACAGCAGCATTGTCAATAAGCCAATTATAATTTGCATAAGCAACATTATCTACTTCTACACACAACAAAGAAGGATTCTCATCAGCTATAAAATACCAAAGTCCAGTTGGATTACCATTCTTTACAGACAATGAGGTCAATTGATTATTTCTACAATTTACCTCAAATAAATTAGGATTATTACTTAAATCTAGGTTTTGTATCTGATTGTTATGACAAAACAAATCTGTTAACGAAATGAAAGATTCAATTCCTGTAAGATCAACTATCCCTTCATCTGATATATAAAGAACCTGTACAGTATCAATTGCAGAAGTATTTACACTATCATCAAAGATGTCATCTAGATCAAAATTAATAAGAGCCTGTTCAAAAGCATCATCTGGTATGAAAGTTCTTTGGGCTAAAGTAAAAAAAGGAAGTAATATTAATATTAAAAATATCCTATTCATTACCACATCTCTGATTTAACTTTTTTACCTCCATCACATTTTTTAGATGTAATACTACAAGAAGAAAACAAAAAAAGCACCAAAAAAAACATAATTATCTTATTCATCATTCCTTAATTATTCTTTTTACAATAGTTCTATTATCAATCATCAAACTTACAAAATAAATTCCAGAGCTACTGCCTGCAAGACTTAACTGAAGTATATTCTTTCCAGCATTTGCTCTACAATTATATTCCTTAGCTACTTTCCTTCCTAAATTATCATAAATTATAACTGTTGCATCAGCACTATTCATTATATCTACCATAATTGAGAATTTATCAAAAATAGGATTAGGAGAAACTGTGAAATCAAGTTCATTATCTGAAATTATTTTAGTAGACAATACATCACCTAAAGAACTAAGATTAGTCTGATATATTCCATTACCATGGGTAGCTACCACTAACAAACCATCTACAGGACGATAAGCTAGATACTCACATACTACAGCCCCTATTCTATCATCAGATATCTGCTCCCATACGGTATTAATATCATCCAATTTAGCTGTTCCAAATAATCCAACTGAGGTCCCTACTAAATACAATGTAGTATCCTCCAAAGGGATAATCTCTGCAGTTCTACATGAGGGGCCATTACCACTACCGCTAGTATTCTCTTCTAGATTTCCTGCTACTTTACTCCAAGTTTGCCCTGCATCAATACTATGAAACAAAGAATAACAAGAGTAATTTGAATATACAACCATGATTTCATCTGCATCATTAGGATTAACCGCAATATCAGAAACATAAGCAGATGAACTTACTAGTGGACTGGTTAATTCTACTATCTGAGGATCCCCAATATTTGCATTATCTATCCTGTATATCTTCTTATAATTTGTACCTAAATAGACTATATTAGCAGGACTTACTGAAGTAGCAATTACACTAATATCTAAATTAGGATTAGACAAGCTATCTGATAACAAATCCCAACCAAGATCACTTTTAGCATGTGAGTTATTATATGGAATATTTGCAATATCATTATTTCTCCATAACTTATTACCAGCAGACATATAAATAACATCACTATTTTTATCCATTGTCATTGGATTGATAAACGAATAATCATTACTATCCACAGAAATAGGATCCATACGATTGTATTCTAAACGCTCTCCATCGTTGTCTAACTTCATCTTGTACATAACCCCTCTTTGTATTGTAAGATAAAAATCTTCTTCATTATCTGCTATACCACCAAAGGCACCATCACCATTAAAAGGCATATTCCAAATAGCCTCAACATTATTACTAAAAGTAACAAAATTTCCATTATCCTGGAAACCACCATGTAAGACATTAGAATTAGCATTACGACTAATAGAAACGGAGTATAATTGAGATGTATAATAGCCATTATTTAATGACGTCCATTCCACAGTATCAGCAAAGGTGTCATAAGATTTAAAAACACCTCCATCAGTAGCTGACAAGATAATACTATCATTTGATGGAAGAAAAAGAAGATCATGTTGATCAGGATGGTGATTCTTATATACTCCCCAATTACCATCTCCTTCAACTGAACCTATAAAATAACCACCTATAATCATAGTATTAACGGAACTAGAAAACCCATCAGTTGACCTCCATAAATTAGTACCTCCTATATATACTACATCTGGATCTGAAGGATGGACCTTCACTAACAAGTCGTAGCCTCCCTGCGCATTAAAATTGTCAAAAGTTGTTGCTTGATTAGCAGGAATATTTGACGAAAGATCTAACCATGAGTCATCAGCAGCATCATACTTCCAAAGGGAAGTCCAAGTCTGACCATTAAAAAACACATCTGTATACTGTCCGTAATTCTCTGTTTCAGCGGCAAGAAAAAAGACCTGATTCTCATTGCTTGGATTTATACCAATAGCAATTCTGCCATACACAGGAGGAAATAATGAATCTGTAATATTAGTCCAATTTTGACCATCAACTGAACGCCAAATCCCTTTATCAGAACCGTCAGAAGAAAGGGTAGCATAAACTACTCCACTTGTTGTAACTGCAACATTATTATAATAGGTATTATTAGCACCTAACTCTTTAACCCAAGAACTGCCTCCATCCTCACTTCTATAGATGGCACCATAAGTAGCTGCGTATACCACATCTAAACTATCATTCGAGGGGTCTGTCTGGATGTTCCATATAAAATCAAAATTAGAGTCAAAACCATTAGTATTGGTTGCGGTGACTGATAATGAATCCCAACTTAATCCGCCATCAACTGATTTATAAATCCCATTACCACCATAATATGCTCCACCACCACTAGCTGAACTACCGGTTAGCTCACCACTACCAAAGTACCATATATTTTCTTTGCCTTGCCTTGTATCTTGACTCACACAAGTCACATTATGTAATTGATTCGGGTCAGTCGTCATACTCCAACTTTGCCCAGCATCAGTGGAGCAAAACATACCTCCACTAGCACCACCAGCAAGCAATCTATCCTCATCTAAGACATCCATTGCTAATGCGCGAGTTCTACCACCAACATTATAAGGCCCTCTATGAATCCAAGCAGCTTTATCTATAACCTCTGACTTTGGCAATGTCTTTGCAAACATCATTTCCTTCTTCCGAATATTAACTGGAAATTGACCAGTACTTGGGTCAGCCAATCTTATACGCTCCCATACTAATCTTTCTGCAGGATTGTCTGATGCGAAAGCAACTACTCCCTTTTTTGAATCTAGACAAGAAATACTCAAAAACAACCCAAGAATAAAAAAAAGAATTCTTAACATATTTTTATTATTTTTTGGCAAAAATAGCAAAAATTCATCCAATATTTAATTAAGCACTATATCAGATTAATATTTATAAATATAGAAAGCAGTCTATTACTTAGGCAAACTAAAGAAAAAAGATTAAATAATTATCGAATTAAGTTGACAACACCATACTCTTGATGTTTCCACCCTTTAATCTCCTCATAATACATCTCATATATGTACCTTCCTATAGGAAGCTTATTATTAGTCTTATAATGTAGCCCATTCCAACCACAATACAAAGGAGTACAACATTCTAACTCACTTAAATTATTTGTTTGATACATTAAATCTCCTAGCGAATTATATAATTTAAACAAAAAGGTAGCTTCATTTATAGAATTAAACTCTAGACAGAACTTATCATTAATAAGATCATTATTAGGAGTAAAAGAGTTTGGTCTGTACATCCAATAAGACTCATCATCTGATGCATTAACAACATATACATATCGCATTGCCGTATCAACACAACCATTAAAAGCATGGACAATCAAGGAAGCCTGGTATAATGACATCGTAGTATCATATATATGTGTTGCATCCTCAGTATCCATATTTTCAGTATTATCCCCAAAATTCCAATCCCATAAAACAACATCACCCATTGATTGACTAACGAAATTAGCAATAGGGTTAATTGTTGAAAGCGTATCAGATTCTAAGTGAATTATTGCAGTAGGACTCTCTAATATAGTAATCAAACCACTTCCTGAAGTTGACCCAAATCCATTTGCATCAGAAAAAGAAATCAATGTATAAATACCAGCCTCGGAAGTATTAATAACATACGGATTAAGAAAAGTCTGAGGAGATGGAGGCTGAGCAACACCATTAATCGCATAAACAAAAGCAAATGGCTCTATGCCACTAAAGTCAATCTTTATCTGTGCATCAAAAGAGCTATTATCACAAATAGTATCATTTCCACTGATGAATGCAGTTTGTGCACTTATAAAAAGGGGGGAAATTAAAAATAATAATATACTCCTCATGATGCAAATATAAAAAAGCCCTGCAAATGCAGGGCTCCTTGATGAACTAGTAAGAAAACTACTTTTCTTCTTTATCTTCCTTTACCTCTTCAAACTCAACATCTGTAACATCATCTGTCTGAGTTTGTTCCTCCCCTTCTTGTGGCGAACCTCCTTGCTCTTGAGAAGCTTTATACATCTCCTCAGAAGCTGCTTTCCAAGCATTATTAATTTTCTCCATTGAAGCATCAATAGCATCTAAATCTTTATTCTTATGTGCTTCTTTCAATTCTGTTAAAGCTTCTTCAATAGGTGCTTTCTTATCATCTGATAATTTATCTCCAAATTCCTTAAGTTGCTTCTCTGTTTGAAAAATCATACCATCAGCTCCATTAATTTTATCAGCAGTTTCCTTGACCTTTTTATCTGCATCTGCATTTGCTTCAGCTTCTTGTTTCATCTTTTCAATTTCCTGTTCAGACAAACCAGAAGAAGCTTCAATCTTAATATTCTGTTCTTTACCTGTTGCTTTATCTTTAGCTGAAACATTTAAAATTCCATTTGCATCTATATCAAAAGTCACTTCAATCTGAGGAACACCTCTTGGAGCAGGTGGGATGTCAGCTAGT
>Ga0315315_10005471_pt1 | contig 11726 bp, 11 predicted proteins | sample M140m3416metaG_FD_203699 | JGI IMG/M metagenome (GOLD analysis project Ga0315315, IMG submission 203699) | Ammonia-oxidizing marine archaeal communities from Monterey Bay, California, United States - M1 40m 3416 | ecosystem: Environmental > Aquatic > Marine > Intertidal zone | place: USA... | reverse complement strand
AATGCGCAACTTCTTAGTTCTAGAGTCTTCTTCGACTTCTGCTGGACATGCATTCCTTATAGCACGTAATTTAGTAAGCTGCCAAGTGTGTAGCATCCAACTGAATTTCTTCAGAGGGCCGGGGGCACCAGCCTTCATCATCTCCTGGCATATTACATTAGCCGAGCGTGGGTCAAAATACGGAATGCTGCCACCCTTGTCGTTTGTGGGATATAATATGCGAGCTGTCACGGAGCCAGAGTCCAACAATTCCTCTTCATGTTCATGCGCGGTCCCAACCATTGATCCGCGTCGTAATCCTTCTGAGAAATCGACAGGGAGTTGTACATCTATAATGCCCACCTGGAATCTACCGCTTATGGGATGGAACTCGACTGCCGGAAATAATATAGTGAGCACAGTGGAGAGTGCTGAGAGGAGGATAGACGTCACAAGGACAACGTCACTGATTAGACGGCCATACTTGCTATCTAAAAGAACATCAATGCGTCGCATGCCCTGTAGAAACAGGAATGGAACCATGGGAAACGTGATAGTCCATCGCTGAGTCAGCCCTGCCGTCGCGACGGTGCACAAGGAAGAAAAAATAAGAATGACAACGCTTGTCAAAGTTGGGGCCGTCAAAGCGCACAATACCTGGGCGACGATAGTGGCGACATCAAGCAACAGACGAGAGCGTATTGGTCGTAGCCCGCCCCACATGGCGGTATTGGCGAGACGGGCGCAGGGGAGAGGTCGGCGTTTGGAAGGGAAGTGAAAAGTGAGGACGGCGTGCTGAAGAGGAAATACTCGCGCGTAGTGTTGAAAATCCACGCGTATATTACGTCATCGAAAATTTCGGAACCCGGATATCTTCCGTCGACCTACTGTACGTAGTAGATGATACTAAATACGATATTGTATGCATAATATGCATATCACTCTAGGGTATTACGACGTACTCTACTAGCTAGTACTACGAGGGTACTTCACAACAGGAATTCTGCGAAATTTGTGTCATGCGCGAGCCTTATAACGTCAGGGAAAGTCATGACACTTATCGGGCACAAATACCCCAAACAACAACAATGGTCGGAAAAAGATCAAGGTCCTGAACAAGTTGCTACATTTAGAACTGAAGAAATTTTCTCTTCATTTAATTGAACGTGAAAACATAAATATGAGATCCTTCATGAATTTCTCATATTCCACGAATGTCTCATGATCAAGACAATGCCTCGTTGTTCAAGAGAACCGCACGAACGATATTACTCCACACTTCCGCCGAGGCTCCCAGCTCGATAAGGAGGAGGCCACAGGCCTCGGCTGTGCTCACCCTCCTTGCCAACCTGGTAGATCCGTCGCAGCTCGACGCACCTTTGTTTGCAGATTCCCCGTAGTTCTTCTGCGCCCTCCGAAATACCGAAGTGGTGGCAGGATGCAGGGCCACCTCCTGCGGAGTCACCTCCCCTAGTCTCTTCCGAAGGGCCTTCCGCATGTGCTTGGCGTTCGAGTAAGTCCCATCCAGGGCAACGACACGCAAACACTGCCCTTGTTTGAGCTTGAGTGTGGGAGACGAACCGAAATATCCCCTTTCCGGACCGTTACCGAGATATTCGTCTAATCTGACGGAATTTTCCCCAGGCCATAGCGTCAGATTACGGGTCGGGTCCACCGCCAGCTCGCGTGCCAGGCGGTCCATCTCTCCGCACAAACCGAACACGAACAGCTCCACCTGATGATCGGGCATCATCCTCAGCAGGAGCTTGGCGCTGTTTCCGGCGGAGAGATACTCCTTGTGATGCATGAGGATGAGGAGCCTGACTCCCCCCGGCAGGACCTCCCCGCGGAGGGACGGCAGGCGGCCGCAGACGCATCTCGCGCCCTCGTGCCAGCACCTGCCGCAACGGCCCGTCCGGGCCGCATGGGCCTCCCTGTGCCTGACGCCCGCCGTGGCCATCTCCTCGAACAGTTCCCAGCCGCGGACGCCGCGCGATTCCAGGGAGGAGCGGCGCGACCGGAGCACGGCAAGGGTCCCGGACTGGCGGAGGCGCTGGGCCACGTGGTCGTGGCCGCCCTCCGACATGACCCTGCTCAAATCTATTGAATCAGGCAGCAAAACTGTTCAAAGTGTTCAATCGGGCTGGAAAATCCATAGCCTTGGCGGCGAAGGGGCAACTGGATGGTAGGATCGTCGGGGATGAGACATGCGACATGAGATATACTTTGAGTGACAGGCAGGTGACAAGCGAGATACATGCGAGATTCATTCATTGAGTCAACGAGTGCTTGAGTGTGAAACTGTACTACGAGCTCGTACGAGTCGTAGTATTATATATATATATATATATATATAATTCTGCTGCGTCCAAACAATGGCCCCAATGGCCTACTACTTGGTACTACTATGCATACTGTATGCATAGCTAGAATGACCACCCCACCCCGCACCCGCCAGAAGTCACAACCCAAAATACGAGGGGCGAACATGGTGCCTCGAACGCCCGTAGCAGCGCTCGACCTATCATAGCAAGAGGACAATCAGGCGACGAGACATATGTCCTCCACGTCCGCCCTGCTATCGCGGATCGGGACGTCGGTCCATGAATCGTCCCGGGCGAAGCATCGGCGGCATGACAGGCGACGGGGGCGGCCCGTCGGCGGGGGAGGGGGCGGAGGCGGAGGCGGAGGCATCCCGTCGGCGCCTCCCCAGCCCCGCGATCCGTCCCGGGGGGCACGCGGAGCCGCGGCGCTCCTGGCGTCGATCTGCCTGCTCGGGGGCGGCAGGGCGGTCCTGCTGCGCCTCGGCGTCGTCGTCGGGCCGGTGGGTGCCGCCTCCGCGCCGCCGGCCTCCGGTGCCGCCGGCGCGTCGGTGGGCCGGTACGGCCAGCCCAGGCGAAAGAAGGTGAACCGGCTGGGGGGAGCCCCGGTCCTGGAGGACGTATACGGGGGGGGGAGGAATGTCACGGTTGTGTTCGAATCGGACCCATCCAAACCCGTCGCGTTCCTCGGCCAGGGCGTAGAGCTGCCCGAGGTCCTGGGCCGCCTGGCGAACGTGCTCGATCCCGCGCTTCCTGGCTCCGACGTTGCCGTCTTCTGGCACCTGCCGCGGAGCGGGGGCGCCACCTTCAAGGCCGTTGCGTCGGAATGCCTAGGGCTGACGGTGGCGTCGGACCGGGGCTCGCTCCTCGGGGCACCGGAAGGCGCGCTCGGGGTGGTCACCGACCATCTCGGGGGAAGGTACGTGAACGTCGATGCCAACTCCCCGGGGGGGCTGGAGCGGGCCCAGAGGCTGGGCCTGGCCTCCTTCCGGCCCCTGGACCTGATTTTCTCGTCGTACCTGATGGAGGCGGCTGCCCTGTTCGAGGGAACCCCGTCCCGCGCCCGCGTCGTCGCCCTCCTCCGGCACCCCATCGAGCGCGCCTCGAGCCTGTACTACCAAATGGCTACGGACCCTGAGGGACGGGCCGAGCTGGCCATGAACGGGGTTGACTCCCTCGAGCTCTACGCCTCGTCGGGCCTCGCCGAGAACAACTGGATGACGCGCTTCCTTTCGGGCAAGATGTCCGGGGATCTAACGACGGAGGACGAGGCAGTGGCGAGGGAGGTGCTGAGGACCAAGGTCCTGGTGGGCAGGCTGGACCGGAAGGAGGAGAGCCTGTGGCGCTTCGCGCGGTACCTCGGATGGGATCTTGAGGGCGGCTCGGTGGGGGTGGGGGCGGGGGCTGGAGGGCACCCCTACCGGCCAGCCGGGGAGGGGTGCGCGGATCGGCTCGTGGGGTGGGGATGGGAGGGCAAGATTTCCCACCCCACTGTGGTGGAGGGCTCCGACGTCTGGATGGAGCTCTGGAGGCACAACACCTTCGACGTACGAGTGTACGACTGGGCGGCCGGGGAGCTTTGGAACTACCAGGGGCTCCAATTCGCATAGCTAGGCCAGCGGGACAGCAATCCCGCTCCAGTGGCGGCCTGCAAATAGTAATGGTACATAGCATATAAGCGTTGCATTCGTGCCCATGGACGCGCAGCGATGCGTTTTTGCGTTTGCGTTGGCGTTGGCGTTTGCGTTTCCGCACGCACTGTTGTGCCCCTAACTAACAAAATCAGCGCCTCATCCTTCGGGAATGACCGGCGGGAAGTAGTGCCGATCATTCACGCGTTTTCTACGCGCGTCCGCTGGCGCGCTCGAGGGGCCCAGGAGGGGCAAGCGCAAGATGGTGCGGGAGAGGGAAAGCTCTTCCAATCGCCTTCTTGAGTTGGATCGACAGCCTCCCAGGCCATCGTCCACTCGGCAAGGGTCGCGACCTCTCAAGGTGAGTACTCGTAGTTCACACATCATACTAGGAGTAGAGTACTCGGTCGGTCGGTACATGTTTGGCATGACATTTTGGTCGGACATGAGTGCGTTGTCAGAGAAAGATACTGCAGGATTCCGCAATGATTAATGAATTACGAGCGTATTGTCCTTTCCTTGCATGATGTATGATGGCACGCGTCACATCTTTGAGGACGAATCTGAATCAAACCCTCCCCCAGTCGCCCTAGCCCTCTCAGGTCCGCTCCATGGTACAACTTTCAAAACACGGTGTGATGAGCATATTTCAAAACCCAAAGGACATTAGCCCCCACCCCTCCCAGAAATTCAAACGCATTTGCATCTTCTGCTGGGATCACCTTTTTCCTCTCGCGGTCGGGGCGCCTCGCATAACTAGCCCATTGTACGCATTCCCCTCACCCCCCCCCCCGAAGCACCATATTATATTATATACTCTCGTATTATACTTACTTACTTGTTGTACACCCTACCTGCCACACCGAGAGGATTGTCCGAGGGCTGTCTCCGCCAAATTTTCCCTCGCCGCTTCGGCAGTATTCCCCGTTCGGTGGCATTGCACTCACCCGCTTCGATCCCCTTCGTCGTCCCCCAGTGCTTTGCGCTCGCCCTGCCGATCCGTCCGCCACCAGTCCTGCATTGCTTTCGCGGGTAGAGAGAGGCACCCCTATTGTCGCAGACATTGAGAGGCGCTCACAGGCCTTTGTGTGTCCCATTCATCTTTGACGCCAAATGTCGCCGATGATATTCGGAGACGAGGCCCAGAGGTCGGTGCCCATCCTCTCCTCGAGGACAAACAAGTGGACCGATGCGGAGGTAAGTCGTGGCATGTCGCTGCTCTCGGCTGGGTCCGGTCCGCCCCTTTCCCTGGCCGGGTCCGGCCGGCATTCGCAAATTTTGGTTTGTTTTCGGATTCTGGATTTGGATTTGAAGCATGGACGCAAGCAGCGACCCACGCCCCATTAATTGGGGTGAACCTGCGTCCCTCCCTCTCGGGATCCCCTGCCTTGGAATGGAAGGGATGGCGACGGGCTGCAATGATACCCTTGCACCGCCTCCCCAACCCCGGCTCTCCGCTATATTCCCGCCTCCCCGACTCCCCTCGTCCTTGTGTCCATTTTGCATCTCATTTTCATTTCGCACCCACCCCATTCGCGCAGGACAAGCAGCTCCGGGGAGCCGTCAATGCCCTGTATCCCGAGGACCTGGACGACTGGGACGCCTTCGTGGGCAGCGCCTCCGGATCGGCCTTCTCCTCCACCGACGGCCGCAGGGACGCGTCCGATAGGGAGCAGGTCAAGATGCGCGACATCGACTGGTCCGAGGTGGCCAGCATGATTGGGGCGGGCCGGTCCGCCCCGGAGTGCATGAAGCGCTACACCAAGCTCAACGGCATCAGGGGGGGGGAGAAGGCGGGCGCCCTCAAGGGGCCCTGGACCAAGGAGGAGGACGAGAAGATCATCTCCCTCGTCAGGGCGCACGGGGCCAAGAAGTGGTCGCAGATCGCTGCGGAGCTTCCAGGCCGCATCGGCAAGCAGTGCCGCGAGCGGTGGCACAACCATCTCAATCCTGACATCAAGAAGGGACCCTTCACCGAGGAGGAGGACAGGATCATCATCGCCTACCACGAGAGCCTGGGGAACAAGTGGGCCGAGGTGGCCAAGCTCCTCTCGGGCCGCACCGACAACGCCATCAAGAACCACTGGAACTCCTCCATGAAGAGAAAGATCGAGAAATTCCTCGAGTCCAAGAATATCGACGGGTGCAAGCGGACCAAGGACGAGAACGGCCGGTACCTGGTGGGGGACGACGTAGAGGGATGTCTCAACGCCGTGCGGGTGGCTCCGGTGTCCCAGGCCAAGCGCAAGGCCGCAGCGGCGAATCGCAGGTCTGCTCCTAACAGCAATCCCAGGCCGACCAGGGGTCCGCCGAGGGCGGGGAATGTCCTGGCCGGTGGCAAGAGGAAATTCGAGGACGCCAATATCGCTCAGGGGCAGGACCAGAAGCGGAACGGCATCTCCCCCCAGGCCAATAAGGAGCAGCTGGCCCAGCTCGAGTCCTACATCGGGGGCATGAAGGGGGGATACATAAACGGGATGTACCACTCCGCCATGGAGCGGAAGCGCATGGCGGAGGCCAGCAATGTCGTCAAGTCTGGTTCGACCGCTGCCCTGAATACCATGAACCTGTCCCCAGGTGAGCGCAAGGTGCTCCCCCCGTTCTTCCAGCAGAAGGTCCCCAACCTCGAGCCGCACGCGGGCTTCGGTGGGGCCATCACCAACGTCCCATCCCCGACCATGTCCCAGAGGAGCGAGATGTTCTCCTCCCCTTTCGCGGTCCAGACCCTTACATGGGGCGGCGACGCTGTCTCGAGCTCTCCCAACAGGGTCGGCAACAACGGGTACCAGTCTCAGCTCCGTCCCTCCCCCATGGGGAATGGCACCCTCAGCATGGGCGGCATAGGTAAGACATGACAGCATTCATTGATATCGATTTATCGGCATGTCCCTGTGTAGAATCGTATAATCATCATCTCCAGTGGTCTTTCTCACAGCATCCTTCTCCCTTCGCCCCCTTCTCCAGCTGGCTCGCTTGACTTTTTCAGCGAGGGCGTCGCAACTCCTGGTCGCCCAATTAATGCCAAGCAGGCAGCGTACGGCGCGCCCGCAATTGGCACCCCCAGCACTGCCTTCCGCCAGGCGTATCCGTTCAGTCCCTTCTTCTCTCCTTCGCGTGATGCTCTCATCAACACGTCCGCCTCTGCTGCGGGTGGGAAGGACACTCCCAAGGATGGTCTCGCGACGCCTTCCAAGTGGTCCGGTGTCGAGGCTGCCATGTTGAGGCAGTCCTTCCTAGCTTCGCCACCTGTCCCAACCCCGATGATGCCCGGCATAGCAATGGCGCCTGGATCGGAGGTCAAGGTGACGCCTGCCATGACAAACTGCTGGAGGGACATGAATCAGCAGCAAGGCATTGTTACGGCCTCTGGACCTGGGAGGGGATTCCGCCGTTCGCCCATCAACGCAATGGACAAGTCCTTTGGCGGCAACGATCTATCCCTGCACCACATTGATGCGACGGCGCTTCCCCCTTCGGCCCTGGCCACCCCATCATCGAAGAAGAGATAGAGGAAAGAAGAGACATGCAACCAGATGGACTGCGTTCTTTCTATGTGGAAGGAACGCGGAAACATCGCTGACTTTGGCTCACCGGGTAACGCTGCAGCATTCTTGCGCGGTTCAATTTGGATTTCAGCCGCACAAAAATGTTAAGCGAAGGCAAAGTCAGCGAAAAATAGGTTTTGTATGGTGCTCTCCTTAAAAGATTTCATGCAAACAGAAATTAATGTTAATAGTGGTAATTCCTAGCTAGTAGTCCAGCAAGACAAACTTGAAAAACGCGCCAGTTGCGCCAAGGGCCAATATGACTGCAATGGCATAAGGTGCCAGATATCCAGCGAACCCCTTTCCATCGAAGTTGTCGACTTCTTGTTCTTCCGAATCATCCTCAGCGAACAGTACAAGGTGCCTTTGCCGCGCAGCACATCCCGGAACCAAAGGTGAGGTAACTCCATATCTTGATCCGCTTTGACAGCGAATGGTCCGCTTCTGCCGATCCCGAACCCGTGCCACAGCGACTGCCGAAGGGGTGAACGGAGACGAAAGATTCGCAGATAGGAGAAGTACGAAGGAAAGGACGCGCAGCGGCGGAATGAGTCTGCGCATCAACATGCTACGACCACGGCGGTAGGGCCAAAATATTGCCGTGTAAGTGTGGATCGAAGAGTGACGGGAGGAATGGAAGAATAAGAGGAATACGACTCGTAAAAGATATCCAGATATCCCGGATGGTCTGATGATCCTTTACTCTAGTAGTAGGGGGTCTGTCCATCCGCCCTTCGTCCATATCCGGGGGTATTAAGTTATTTGAAGAAAATATTTTGCTGACTTACTCTAGAGTATGCATACTGCTTGCTACTCTCGGTGACACTTTTTGAGACACTGCTTGCTCGCTTCGCTCCGCACTCGGCAGCAGGCAAGGGTCCAGCGAGAGTCGAGCAACATATTGATGGATAAGCTTGCACATAAATTTGGAGGGCAACTTTAATCACAATCGAATGTTCGTCACATTTCCCAAGACACAGAGTGCATATACTGCCATCAAAATATTTTTGCTTGTGCCACCTCCCCGCAAATTTCGTCGCAAAGTTCCAGTGGCCTTGTCTTCCGGAAGCGCTCGTCTTGCGAGCAGTAGCAGCGATCGGCCATCAATTTCCCACTTGTTGCAACATTTCAAAAAGCTCCCGGACGATTCCATCCCTGTTTCGCTCGCTTCTACACTTTCTGACTTTGCTGCCAGGGAGATGGAATCGGTTGCATCTGGAATGGCCAGTCCAAGCCCATGCCAGGAGGAGTACGAAGATGTCAAGCTTGAATGCTCCAGCATCATTAATTCTTTCTTTCAATTGCAGATGTGTGGGCAGAGCACAAGCGATGCAGTATATTCTCCGCAGGTTCTAGACTTGTATGATGCCTATGTTTGGAGATTTAACTCTCCTTTTCTTTGGAGGATATCGGAAAGCGAATGCCAGTCCATTTATGAGAGGAATATTAGTGATACGATACATTGTGAGGTTGCCGTTGGAACTGGTCTATTTCTCAAGAAGCTTAGTTCCCCTAGAAAGCCGCGGGAGCTAGCTCTGGTTGATCTCAACGAAAACAGCCTATTCACTTGTGGGGAGAGAGTTGACAGACAAGCAAGAAAAGAATCCCTGGTGTTAAAGTTGAGCAAGACAGTGGCAGATATTACGACCGTGGATTCTATCCCTGAAGTCATGAAGGGAAGGTACCGATCAGTTGCTGCCAATTTTTTGCTTCACTGCTTACATGGTGAAAGCCTTCTTGAAAAGAAGGCGGCGGTTGAAGGGTGTGCCGCTCTAATGTCTTCCGATGACGATGCATGCTTTTTCGGTTCAACTATTTTGGGTGGAGATCTGAGGAAGGATTCCTCCAATGCAGGGGAGGCTGCTCTTCAGACCCTGAAGCTGTACAATGAATGGGGCATATTCGGCAATAATGGAGATAACTTCCAGGACTTGAAGACAATATTAGAGGAGAGCTTTGAACATGTGGAGGTTTGGAGGTCTGGGTATTGCGGTATTTGGACGGCGCAAGGGCCGAAAAGGCGTCCATAAGAAGATCGTGTTCTATCTAAAAGCCCTGAGATGTAGATTCCTACATAGAAGTACTAGCTTGACTAATAAATACCTCATTTACTACCAGCAGTAGCTACTGTAGCATACAATCTATCAGATGCCTGCAGCGAGCCGCGAGCGCCAGAGCAAATCATCATCAACGAACCTTATGGACGATAAGCTTCATCCTCTCGATTCTTCAGACCTCACAAATAGCAAATCGGCGCACGCGAGAAGGACTGTTGGCACCATGTCAAACAATGGGCATGCAGCATCTACAACTTTCGACAAACCCCCGAATACCATCGTTGCGGTGGTGCAGTGCGACCAAGCATGGGGCGATGACGGTACCCGCAAGCTCCGGATTCCATGTGAGAACTCGTACACCGGCAGCGAGCTGCAGGAAGCAATAGTAGCCCGCATAAGGGGATCTGCATTATTGCCGCTGCATGAATCCAGTACAGCAAACGAAACGATTTCTGTTGAGGTGTACGATGCTAGATGTGATTCTTTTGTGTCTCTAATGAGCGAGGGACTGTTAGATGTCGACGTTGCTGCCCGATTTGGAAAGCTCCTTAGATGCATTGTTCATTTCGAACAATCGAGGGAGAGACAAAAAGGCTCTACTCTCGCAATCATGGGTAGATTCTTCCATTATGATCCCAATGGTATAGAGTTTGGAGGCACATCCCTTGTTGTGAAGGAATGCTCCAACAATCTTGACGAGGACGGAACGGGGTTGAATGTATGGGACGGATCAATTCTACTCGCTCGCTATCTTGAAAAAAATCCTGTTTTGGTGCAAGGAAAGCGGGTGCTAGAATTAGGCTCCGGGCCTGGCGTTGTGGGTATCGCGTCGGCACTGCTGGGAGCGACTGAGGTTGTGCTAACAGATCTGAACTATGCCCTCCCCCTCATGAGGGAGAATGTTACTTTGAATCTAGATAAAGCAATGTCGCGGGGGTGCTGTCGGATGGAATGTCAATTACTGGATTGGTATTACCCACCCTCAATACAGAAGTTTAAATTCTCAAAGAGCGCTGCGGGAATATCTCAGCCGGACGTCATTCTCGTCGCTGACTGCGTATGGGTCGAATATCTGGTAATTCCCTTGGTCAACGCTATCAAAAGCATTTTGGATCAATGTCATCCATGGCCCAAAATTCTTGTGTCCTATCAAAGGAGAGGGGCGGGTGCGCACAATCTGTTCATGGATCGCCTTGAAGCGCTCTTTGGTACCGTTGAGGAACTGGGAGAGCAAGCCCTAAGTAAGCCAGACGTCATGCATATTTTCGATTGTAGAGGCTTAAAAGTAGACTGAACATATGAAAGTTGTAGTTGTAAACTTGTTGATTGTTAGATCTTGCCATCTCACATCGCATCCCCGTTTTCATGCGCACTTTAGACTTGAGATTCCCGAGCAAATAGAAGCCATCTCTCTCTTGCGTTGTCTCTTCGTCTGCAGGTTCTTAACCGCTGCCTTCCTCCGATCCTGACGTTGTTCTTTTGCATCCTTATAACGTCGTCGAATTTGCTCTTTGAGCCTCAGTTTCCTTTCTAGACTCGCAACCCCTCCATACGTCATATTGACTGCCTTTCGTTGTATTCTCCGTTGTTGGCGTTTGGAGTGACCCGATGCTTTGTGTCGGTCGTGCTTTCTGTTTGGTTTTTTTTTACTTTTTCTACTCTGGCCGCCCACCTCGCCGAACCACACGTCTGGAAAATCAGGAAATCCTGGAACTCCAATGGCGTTTCGACCATCTCCGAACGAAAGCCTTCCCGGACGAGGTATATTGACAGAAGTAGATGGCATCATATCCCCTGCAGACGAGGAATAGAGCCCAGAATGCAGTTTCTTTGGCAAAGCAAACGAAAAATCGTTGCAATGATATACCGTTGTTGGTCCCACCGTTGTTGGTCCCACCGATAAAGACGAAGCTGCCTCTGCCAATTCATCGTCGATTGATGATTGCCGCAATCCGGGCGGTCGAGGCCGAAGGGGCATACTCGTAGATTGCAATAGGGGCGGTGGACGGTGGGTTGGAAGTATTGTGTTTACGCGCTGGGACCTCACGGCGACCGGCCACCGTGAACAGTGAACGTTTAACGTTTAACTACTAGAGAGAGTAACGACGTCAGAGTTCTTAATGATTTTACATCGCAGAGTCGATCGCCAATTATTCACCACGGGTGTGTCATGTGAAAACGAATCGTATTTTC
>Ga0315315_10005466_pt1 | contig 11729 bp, 1 predicted proteins | sample M140m3416metaG_FD_203699 | JGI IMG/M metagenome (GOLD analysis project Ga0315315, IMG submission 203699) | Ammonia-oxidizing marine archaeal communities from Monterey Bay, California, United States - M1 40m 3416 | ecosystem: Environmental > Aquatic > Marine > Intertidal zone | place: USA... | reverse complement strand
AGAGGGAAGCCCGATGTACGGGAGCTTGCAAGAAAGAGCGATGGCGGTTGCTAATAACAAGGAAGCTCAAATTGCTTTAACGGAGAGAGCTAATGCAAACCTGTTGCAAAGGAACGCAGACAACCCCAATTATCAGCCGACGCCTCAAGAGACGTTCCGAGAAGTAGAAAGACTGCTGAGAGAGGATCAATACTATCAAGACCAGTTGCGTGGGCTTGGAACGCCTGCTGCACCGCAAGCAACCATCGGCGGCAGCAACCTCAGCTTGGGTCGCTCTGCGAACGCAGGAGACATGTCGGCACTTATGCAAAGGGTCGGCAATAGCGGTGAGCCGCAGTCTCCGAGCGACGGTAATTTTTCATCGCGTAGGATATTCAATCCAAAGGAGTACCCCTCGCCGCAAGATGCAACCAAGTTGGATACTTGGGGAGGCTCTACAAGAGACTACGGCAGTATGGGCAAGCAGCTTCTTGAGAAGGGTGGAGGGTTTTACGGAACTGATCGTAGCATGAAGCGGATTACCGACCCAGCGGAGCGATCGTTCTTTAACGCGATGAAAGCTCACAGGTCTGGACCCACGCAAGAACACAAGAACACTCTTAACAAAATCATGCTCAGTGATGTTGAGAAGTGGTCAAGCGGGAAGGACATGAAAGACCTTAACGATGCAATTACAGGTTCCAAGAATCCGTTTAAGTTCAATCCTAGACAACTTCTGAATAGAGACATTCTTCTGAAAGTTGTCCAGTCTGGTGCAACAGACCCGCTCGGCAACGTCGCTAAAGGCATGGCTGAATCTGTGCGAACTGGACAAGACCACTACGCAACTCTCTCAACTGCGGCTTATCACCGAGAGTTAAACCCTCCGGTTTTGCCGCGAGCCTCATTTGAAAACATGACGGGAGAGCAGCTAGGCAAGCTGCCAATTATTTGGATGGATGAATTTGGGCTGATGTATCAGCGAGACGAAGATTCAAAGCCGTTGCGTGAGGGCAAAGCAGTGGCAACGTCAGTCGGGCAAGGGATGTTTGGCGGCGGACCTGCCTCTGGCAACTAATACAAGCAGCATCAGTTTTACACGAACTTGGTATTGAAATGGCTAAGACCAAACAAGCATGGAAGCCCTTGCGCTCATCTTCTGACTCAGAGGACAAGAAGCTGTGGGAAACTCAAGTCAATGTTGCTGGTACGCGAAGGCTTACAAGAGAAGCTGTTGCTAACAACGAAAGCCAAGTATTTGACAAGCTCAAGGAGGCTGGCATACCGCAGGCGTTTGGTGCGTCCGACGACAGCAAAATGTCGGACGCAGGGATGTTTTATGAGCAGCTTGCCCGAGGCACTGTTGCTCCAATTCGGGCTGCTGGTGCAAGGATCATGGACGCCACTGGCTTGAGTGGCGATCATCCAATGGGCGACACGATCACTCGCCAAGAGCAAGCATTTCAATCTGAGATGCGACAGCAGAAACATCCAGAAGGCTTTGCTGGGCAAGTCTCTGGCGGGCTCATGGGTGCTGCGCAGCAGTTGCCAACGATGGTTGGCGTAGGAGCATTGGGCGGATTGCCTGCGCTTGTGGGCATGTATTCCATGCAGTCCGTGAACGATGCCTATGTCCAGGCTATTGACGAAGGCTTGAAACCTGCTGCTGCATGGGATACCGCAGTTCAGGCAGGAATCATTGAGGCTGGAATCACGCTTGGGTTTTCGGCTATCGGGCTGGGTGGTGCTGAGAAAATGGCAACGCAAGCTGCCAAGCAGCGATTGTTAAATATGGCAATCGCAAAGTTTGGCGCAAAGAATCTTACGCCAGAGCTTTTGGAGGAAATCTCCATTGAGATGGCGAACGCATACCGCGAGGAAGCCAGCGGGGTTGATTACAACGCAACTGACCCCGATAAGCTCTGGGACAGAGCAGTGGAGACTGCAATTCAAACCGTTGCAATGACAAGTGGCATGGCAGTGGTGCAGAAGGGATTGCATGGGAAAGTGCAAAAAGAAAACCAGTTGAACGCGAAAGGTCGTCAGGCGTATTCAGCGATCAACATGGAAGCAGCAAGGATGCTCCAAGAGGGTGTCGCACCCGAAAAAGTCAATGCGTACATAAAGGAAGCCAAGGAGCAAGTACGGGCTGCGTTAGAAAACCGACAGTCAGATAGTACAGAAGTCGCAACCGACGAGGAACTGGAAGGCGAACTGCTGAAAACCTTTGCTGAGAGGCAAGCAACCAGCGAAGAAGTCTCAAACGCGGCGCAAAGATTAGGCATTGGAGAGGTTGGCAAGTTTTCTCAGCCAGAAGGTACTACGCAAGGCGAGGCAGATCAGCCAGCAAGCGTGGTGGACGATGATGGCGAGGGCGTGGTTCCTGTTCAGACTGAGCCTACGACTTTAGAGGTTGATGCCGAGCCAGGAACCGGAGATGAGCCTGCTCCTGAGTTAAGCTCAGAGGAAGCACTGCCAGAAACGGACGATGACGTTGAAGCAGAAATGGCCCAAGAGCCCGAGGAAGAAATTAGCGATGCGGTAGAACCGGAAACTCCCGCTGAGACAGAAGCGGTCGAGCCAACTGATGATGTAGTTGAGCAGGACGAAGTTGAGGCAGAGCCCATTGGCTACAACGATAGGGGGCAACCACTGTACGAAGAAGCGAACGGGCTTCGTTACTACATGGACGACTCTGATCGTGACGACCCTTATCCGGTTTACGAACCAAGCACCGTGGACGAAAACGGTGTTACTATTCCAATCGACGCAGATGGGCGACCAGACGCTTTCAAGATGGTAATTCTTGACGAAGAAGCTGAGGAATCTCAAGAGGATGAGGATGAGGATGAGGATGGCGGTGACATACTCCAAGCGACCCAAGACTACGCCCGCCAGTTAGTCGAGGAAATGAAAGCAGAGGCGGCAGAAGCATCTACGGAGACTGAGGATGAAGTTGCTACTGAGCCGAATGATCTGAGCGAACCAGACGAGGAATCCGAAGTAGCTGCCGAGCTAGAAGGATTAGCAAATCGGGTCAAAGAGTTCATGGACGCAGACCCCGAAGGAGGCGACAGTCCAACTGTTCGGTTTGAGTACGAAAACGGAGTTATCTTTGCACCTCTAATGGATGGTGAGGGTGGTCCACTACGAAGGTGGGCGGACAAGAGGAATCTAGGTCCACTGCTGTCAGTGTCACCCCTGAACGAAGAAGATTTGGGTAAAAAGAATCCAGTTTTCTTAACAGCCGAGCTAAGTGAGGATCATCCAAGAAGGAAGAAGTACGAACATCGGATGAAGTTAAAGGGCTTGCTCCCAACGAAGCTCAAGCCAATGGTCACGTTTGCAAAACAAAAATCGCAGTCAAAGTTCTTGGACCAATACGGGGAGAACGCAGAAGCGATAGAGCAAGCCACTGGGCTAGACATAAAGGAGTTTTGGCGGCAGGTCAGGCAGGGGCCGCGAGAACAAGTTGCTGGCAAGATGACGCCAGAAAAGGGAAAAGAGTGGCGGAAGGCCGCAAAAGAAATTGGTGTCAATGAGAACGGTGATCGCCTGTTTGAAAACCAGAACGATCTTCGTGCAATTTTGTACGAAGATGGTTCTATGGAAACAGAGCGGGCTAGGTATAGCGAAACGAAAGGATTTACCCCTCAAACAAAACGCGAAAGACAGCTTGCATTTATTCCGGTCAGGAAGTCTACGCGAGAGGATGTGGGTGAAGTTGACGTTTTTGGCTTAACTGAAAGCGAAGCAACGAAAATCGCAAAAGCAACAAACGCCCAACTGCGTGATGCTGTAGCGGATAACAACGAAATTCCTATTCCTGAAAGCCAAAGCGGGCAAGGTGTCATAGGAAAGGACGACAAAGGGTACTACGCTCGGGAAAGGTCGGCAGACGAGGAATCAATCGCTGTCAGCAGAGGTGATGGACCGCAAGACACTGGCTGGGTAAACGTGCCGCCAGTCAAAGGTGCTATTGAAGTCATTGAATCAAAGGGTGCAAAAAGACAAGCAGACAAAGACGCGATTGCCGCCGCCGATCTACAGACGGGTCAGCGTGTAATGGTTACGTCCAATGACGGCAAACGTCAGATCGGAGCAACTGTGCAGAGGGCTCCCAAGGAAGGAAGCCAAACTGCCCTTGTCTTACTGGACAACGGCGAAGCAAAAGACATCCAAGGGCAGTTGATACAGCCCGACTTTGATAAAGCCCTTGAAGCAAGAAACGAAAGAATCGAGCAGGGCAGGGTCGTTGATATGGGTCCAAACTCTGACGAGCTTGGGCTTGATAAAGGTTTCGCATACCCAGTCGGTCAGTTTCGCAGAGGCGAAAGGCCAAAGACGCTTGCAAGAGCATCTGTTTCAAAGTCAGTTCCAAAAATCGACGGCAGCAGCAACGCCAAAGCGAAGAATAGTATTAGCAGGCTGACCCAGTGGCTACACAATGAAGCGATTGAGGAAGCAAAAGCCAAGAACGACGCTGATGCGCTCCGTCGATTTGAGAGCATGGACGTTGGCACAAAGTCCACCATCAAGAAAGCATGGGAGTTGCCGCCTGCTGACCGCGATGACATGGTGGACTATGTGTTTGGGGATGGGTCAATTTTTGGCGACCCCAAGCCTGCCGAGGACAAGCCGAAAAAGCCAGAGCCAGAGCCAGAAAAAACCAAGGAGACTTCGCCTGCCGAGGTAGACAACCGAAGTCTCGATGAGATTTCTCTGGATGATTTACTTGCAGCATCAAACGAAATTGCAGGCGTGCAGCCTGACGATCCTCGCCCCGAGCAGAAAAGTGAGGTGAAGCAAAGCACTGATAATTACACAGGCAGCAAAGCAAAGAAAAATCTTAAAGATGCACGAAAGGCTCTTGAGGAAGAAATTGGGGCCGACGTTGCTGACCTGCAAGACAAGCTGAGAAGTTTGAAGAAGAAGTTTGACGGCAGGGTGAACGCCAACCCAATGTTTGATGCTGACATACTTCAAGAAGCAACTTCAATCTTGGCTCAAGCTGTAAAACTAGGGGTAAAGAAGTTTCGGCACTTCCTTATTATTGCAGTAGAGGCAACAGACGTTGATTCAACTGTAAGAATGGGTCCACTGTACGAAAAAGTATGGAACGGACTGCGAGAAAGGTTCCCTAACATTGACCTAGAGGAAGCCACTGACACTCAGCAAATCCTTATTGAAAAAGAAATCATTGATGAGCCTGTTGTCGTAGTTGAAGAACTGGTCCAAGAGGAAAAAGACTTCGTTGATGTGTGGTCGCGTGCAGAAATTCTGTACGAAAACCCAGGCAAAGGCGAAAAGGTCATTACTGAGCAGCGGATTGAATCGGCTGGCGGCTACATGACGCAAAGCTCGGCAGATGCTTTGATTGACCAGTGGACGCAACGCAGTTTTGAGCAGGAAAGTTTTGTTCCGCCAGTTGCCATTTACCGAAATCAAGATGCCACCGTAAATAGTGGAAGGTGGGTAGTCAGCCTGTTTGATTACTCTGGGGTTTGGTGTCGGCCTTGGTTTGAGGCTGGCTACAACGTGCTGCAAATTGACATACAGCATGGTGCAGATGTTTTAGACATTGCCAACGATCCGCCTACATGGTTTGACGAAAACGTATCTGGCGTGGACTGGAATGGTATTCACATGGTGCTTGCGGCTTGCCCTTGCACTGAGTTTGCCTCAAGCGGTGCGGTTCACTGGAAAGACAAGCCACCTGAATTACTGGAAGATGCACAACTGCTTGCAAATGCCACCATGCTCTTAACGGAGTGGCTCGATCCTCATTATTACGCGATTGAGAACCCAGCAGGAACTATCCAGAAAGATACTCTGGTTCCTGATCCGAGGATGAGTTTTCATCCAAACCACTTTGGCAATCCGTACACAAAGCTGACTCAGTTGTACGGAAAGTTCAATCCGAATTTGCCGCTTGCTCCTGTCTATCCGGTAAAGGGATCGGAGATGCACAGTCAGTATGGTGGGTCGTCGCTGGAAACAAAAAACAAGAGAAGCGAAACACCTGATGGGTTTGCAGCCGCGTTCTTCATGGCGAACAACTATCTCGACATGAGCGACCGAGAAAGACTGCTTGTTGACTTTGAGGATGAAGGATTGGTCAGCAAGGCTTTGGACGCGGGCGTGACTCCCGAGCGAATACGAGAGCTTGCTGGGGTAGGGTCGCACGAGACGGCTATTACTGACGAACTGCTGGACGGCTTTGACGACAACTTGCTTGCCGAGGCGAACGAGTTACGAAAAGAGGGTGAGGTCTTAAAGATCACAAGTCCTGCTCCGCTGGTAAGGACGATTGAAGAAATTGAGGCTTTGCCGAAATACACGGTCTATCGGCAGAGTGCTGCTAAGTTTTTGGTTCGTGGTGATGGCAAGCGTGGTGGCGGCGACACCATTCACGACACTTACGCAGATGCAGAACAAGCGGCGAAAGAGCAGAAATCTCGCGACGACGAGATGTTTTTAGAGCAGGGGACAAGCCAGGAACTAAGGGACCGAGCAGAAGAAGAAATACGTCGTGATTACGGAAAGTTCCTTGAGTTCAACCCATCAAGGCGACAGCGGGCTATCGCGGAGCTTGAACGAGTAAAGAAGTTTGATGACTTTACTGGTCCAGTCAGAGACTTTGTTCGTCGAGCAGTCCTAGACAACGACAAGGAGTCGATTGCAACAGCAAGAGGCATGAGCGATCTGGTCAATGATTACGTTGACCACTTAATGAACGCAAAGGATTACACAGAGCAGGTAATGAAGGGTCTGTCTCCGAAAACGGACAGGGGTGACAAGCCTGCTAAGTGGATTGGTCGAGCAAGGAAGGAACTTAAAGGCAAGTTCAAAGAAAAATACATCAAGACTACTGGGAAGGAAGATACGCGACCGCTAACCGAAGGAGTGCTAGGGAAAAAAGACTACAGTGAGCTAAAGGCACTTCTTACTGATCTTGTCGGCGCAGAATATGTAACAACGCACCGAGGCAGCTTGCGGTCCAAGAAAGATGTCATCAAAGCGTTGGTAGGCATACAAGACAGCTACGATGGCTTGCTCATGGAGATGTCTGACGGCAAGGAAGTCAAGCGATTTACTAGCGAGCAAGACTCTGGTTTGGTCCAAGCAAGAGATGCAGCGATGCAGTTTTTGTTGCAGCAAAAACAGGCAATTCGTTGGCCTGATGGGTACGGTGGATTTTCCTACATTTCGCCTTATGGCTATTTGGAAAGAATACTGACGCACAAATTTCCAAGCATCTCACGAAACAACCTAGACAGCATCGCCAAGGAGTTTCAACAAGCAGTTGACCCTGACGGATCGCTTGCTCCGATTGCAGCATATACCAATGTCTCTATTTACTTAGACCCGCATTACTTCAGCAAGGGCGATGGCAAGTCAGTCAAGCTGCTTGGTCAGTATGAAAGAGAGCAGGCTTTTTTGGGTCAGTCATTTAAGTCTATCTACGATTCGCTGACTGATGAAGGCGAGGCTCGCATCTCTGGGAAGGTGTTGGAGGACGCAAAAGACGCACATGCACAACGGTACGCCGAGCGATTGGTTGAAGAAGCAAAGCGAAAGGAAAGCGCAGAGCGAGAAGAAGTCAAGGACTACCACGGGTTCCTTCCTGATAATCCGATGCAAGCTGGCAGGATCAGGAAGTCACTTGAATTGGAGAGGGAGGGTGGCGGCAAGATTTCTTCATGGAAAGAGTACGTTGAGGATCGAGTTAAGAAAGGGTGGGTTGTAGGCGAGGACGGCAGGGAGCCGGTCAGTAACCCTGTCCTCATGCGTACAAACAAAGACGGGATCATTGAGATGAGCCCGATCTCGATAACAAAAACAGCGTTAAATTACGCGCAGTTTTTGATTGACGAGGGCTTTGCTTCTAAGACCGGCATTGTGCCGATCAACAACGAAGCATTGCAGGCGAGCCGTCAGAAAAAAGGACTGGCAAAAAAGAAGGTCAGGCAAGCACCAGTAACCCTAGATGGAGAGAAGATTTTTGATGCAGCGTTTGCTGTTTGGGAGCAGCTACACCCCGACGCAACCAGCGAAGAAAAATCAGAAATGTCTGATGCGTTGGATTATTTTACAAACGAGATATGGTCCGACTACGGCTACTCGCTCACTGGAACAGAGCCATTTGAAGATGACGGGATAAGTTACGCAGGCCACTCAAAAATTGAGTGGGATGAAATCATTGACGAGGTTCTTTACGAAAAGATCATTGATTTCCTAAACAGACAATTTGAAAGAATGGTTGAAGCCAAGAAGCAACCTGCTTCGTGGAAAGACGGAAAGGAGAGAGACTTTGAGGAGGTTTTTCCTGGGGTTGTTGATTACACGGCAGTTATAAACAACCTCGACCAAGACGCATTTGATTCATTGTTCGCTGCTGTGGCAGATGCTATAGAGCGACAAATGTATAAGGAAGCCAGCAAGCCAAAGAAGAAGAAAAAGAAAAAGAAAACGCTTAAAGAAAAGGCGTCTGAGGCTGCGTCCGTCGCAGAAGAAAAGGCAGAGGAATTGCGTCGTAAGATACGCAACCTGCACAGCAAGCCAACGATGGGTGTAGACCTTGATCTCGTTCGCGTGGCTGTTGATGTTGCTCGCTATAAAATAGAGGCTGGCATATTGAGTTTTGCTGCTTTTGTTCAAGATTTTGCAGCAAACTCCCATGAGGGAGAGATGGAGATATTTGGTCCTTACTTGGACGCTGCATGGAAAACGCTCGGTGAAATGAGCGATGACGACCGCAAGGTTCTCGGCGTTGAGAAGGCTGACACCACCAAGGAAGCAACATGGAGAGAAGCACTCAACTCAACACACGCAGAGCCAGCAAAGGAAGGCAAGGCTGGCAAGCCTGAGCCCGTTGAAAAGACAGCAGATGAAAATGCAGACGCGATCGAGAACGACCCCAGCGGACGCATCATGCCTGGGTTCCGCATGTTCATTAGCGGAATGTCACGCGGGCCTAAAGACATTAAAGAAAGTGTCACCAAGGGACGTCCAGTCGGCGTAGCGTACCAAAGCTGGCACAAAAGCAGCGGTAAGTTTCTTACTCCAAATGAGACGGTAAAAGGCTTGCTTGCGGATCATGTCAACAAGCATGGCTTGCCGATCTTTATTGACTCGGGAATGTTTGGCGTAGTTAGCAGAGGCGAGGTTGGGCAAGAGGCTGATTACGCAGGTGCTTTGGCTTTCTACGAGGAAATGCTTAACCTTGTCGAGCCTGAACTTCGCAGTCTTGTTTACGTTGTCGCTCCTGACTTCTTAATTCAAACAGACACAGGAAAGCAAGGCATTAGGGGCGACCACGACAAGACCGTTCGCTTGCAGTTGCAGTATCGCAATGAAATTGAGGAACTTGCGGGCATGGGCGCGAATGTCATCATTCCAATTCAAAGGTCGTATGAACCAGACGAAAGCCTTGTCGATCAGTTTATGATGGATACGAGGGAGAATTTTTACACATGGAGTCCCAATTTTATCTTGGGAATACCATACAACGCTGCTGCTTGGTCCGATGACCAGATTTCTGGCCTTGCTGATTACTACCAAGAAAATCTTGTCGATGACCAGCAGACTGGTGGACCGTTACGAATGTGGCTATTGGGTGGTGGACCATCCAAGCTCAAGCCGTTGTACGAGTCTCTCAAGGAAATTAGCCCAACCATTGAGCTTTATGGAGATGCCAGCACAGAGATTGGCCCTAACAGGGGGAACTATGATGACTCTGGAACAAGAATACCAAAAGGCAAGACTAAGCTGGACGACGATCTTCTGGCTGCGGACGCACTGGAAGCATTTTACACCGAGGGGACAGAGCAGGGGTATGAAGCGATCCTCAACGCAATCGACTCGCACAGCGATACTTGGACAAGGAAAGACGACGGGGACAAGACACTCAAGGAGTTGATAGATGGTGCGATCAGGGTTATCGCTGGTAAGATATTAGGCGAGTTCACTACTGATGTGACAGGAAAAACGAAGATCGACTCCGATGAATTTTGGAATCGGATCGAGGACTTGTTCAATCGTCAGCCGAACAAGTCGTTTACAAACGGAAAGCCCGACGTATTTTCAGGCAATCCGCTTCTGAATCAGTTGTTACTTCACAAATACCTACAGTCACCACAAGCACGCGAGGAAACACAAGATGGCGAGCAAGGAAGGTCTGACGACCGAGGACGTACAACAGATCAAGCAGGACGCGGCGAGCCTGACGCCCAGCAAGACACCGCTGACGGAACAGATGGTGAGGTACTGGCAGGAGAACAACAAGGAGATGCACAGCGAACTGACACAGAAGGGGGTTCTGTGGGAGTTCGCGAGACGCCTACAGGAACAACACGACAAGGAAGTGACGAGACTGATGCAGACGGAGAAGCTGGGGCAGAGCGAAGCGGAACTGATGGCGAAAGACTTGTTGGCGATGGTTCCAGAACTGCCAGAGGACGAGATGGAGTAGGCGAATCTACTCGTCCAAACTACCACCTCACCCCTGACAAGTGGGACGCAATTACTGGCGGGGGATTGAAGGCAAGGTTTGCAAGAAACCAGCGAGCGATTGAGCTTGCCATTGATCTTACTGAAAGTGGCAAGCCGCCGACTGCCGAGGAACTGGATGATCTTGCAGCTTACACTGGCTGGGGTGCGTTCGGGCAAGAGCTTTTCCAAGGTTCTTGGATCAAAGGCGAGCCGGATAAAGCGTGGGAGGAAGAAGATGCTTGGCTTAGAGAGCATCTTGAGGAAGATGCTTGGAAGGGTATGCAGACAAGCATCATCAACGCGCACTACACCTCGCCTCAATTAGTCTCGACCTTATGGGCAGCAGTCCGTCGCCTTGGGTTTAATGGTGGTCGAGTGCTTGAGCCCAGTGTTGGTTCTGGAAATTTCTTTGGGATCATGCCACGCGACCTTATGGGCAAGTCTCACTTAACTGGCGTCGAGCTTGACGAAACCACCTCTAAGATTGCCAAGCTGCTTTACCCGCAAGCAAATATCAGAAACAAAGGCTACGAGGATATAGAGACTGCGGACGACTTCTACGATTTAGCAATATCCAACGTCCCGTTTGGAAAAACGTATCCCGCACAGGTCAAGTATCCACAGGACCACATGGTTCATAACTTTTTCTTCCGTCGAGCCCTAGATCACGTTAAGCCTGGGGGCTTGGTTGTGTTTATCACAGGGCAAGGCACGATGGACGGGAAGTCTCTGGCGGGATTTTTAAGAGAGCAAATGATGCACGAGGCAAGCATCGTAAGTGCTGCTCGACTGCCAAGCGGGTTTTTTCAAGAGTACAGCAAGACAAATGTAGTCACCGACATCATTGTTGTTCGCAAAAACCGAAAAGATGGAAAGAACCCAGAGGGCGGGGAAACAATCTGGTCAAAGGAGGGAACAAACAATGTCGTTCCCTACGAGACGCCAAGTGGCGAAACAGTTGAAACCAACAAGTATTGGCTTGACAATCCAGACAATGTATTTGGAACCCTCGACTTTGGGCATGGAACAACCTCTGGTCGCCCTGGCTTGATTATCAAAGCGGACTCGGAAGAAGTCACACAATCAAGGCTGGCTACTTGGGTGAAAAACCTGCCGGAAAACATAGCCAACACTGACCGTGATGACTGGCAGGGCGTTGAGCGAGATGCTGACGGTTCACGAAGGCAGCGAACCATAGTTGCTGACAAAGAATCCAAAGGTGAGTTGCGAGTTTACAAGAAAAAGGACAAGGAAAG
>Ga0315315_10005464_pt1 | contig 11730 bp, 17 predicted proteins | sample M140m3416metaG_FD_203699 | JGI IMG/M metagenome (GOLD analysis project Ga0315315, IMG submission 203699) | Ammonia-oxidizing marine archaeal communities from Monterey Bay, California, United States - M1 40m 3416 | ecosystem: Environmental > Aquatic > Marine > Intertidal zone | place: USA... | reverse complement strand
CACCTTTTATATTTTTTTCTTTTTCATAAGATTTTAAAAATTTAACTAAGTTTTTCCTAAAGTCATTTTCTTTGTTATTTGCTACCATTATATATTACGCATATATTGTTTTATAGAAAATTGAAAAAAAATTATTAAATAATATCTCTGCTATAACTCACAATATAACCAGGTAATAATAATAATGGATGAACCATTCTATGAATCACAAGGACCAGATATGGAATATGTTAAAAACGATATTAATCATAATTTTACTGATTATTCACAAAGGTTTCCTCAATTATCATCTGAATCTATAAAACAAATTTTAGATTCTGAAATTCAAAGAGAACATGATAGATATAGAGGTTTTGGTTCTTTTAGAGGTTATGCAACATTTACACGTAGAGGCATAACAGATGGCATCGAAGATAAACTAAAAGAAAAATCCAGTGAAGTTGATAAAGCATTTAATAAACTTAAAAATAATATAATCTTAAATACTTGGATAACATACATATTGTACAGACCGCCAACCGAACACAATAAGGAAGGATTAAGGTATAACAGTATTAAAATGGAATTTGAGTCGCATGTTCAATCTTTAAGATGAAATGATTTTTATATTAATAAAATATATATATGGAAATAAAAAATTTTTTAATGATTGCTTCTCTTTCTTTGTGTTTGTTGATTGTTTTTCATCATTATGTAAAACATATTAATGATTTTCATTTAACAGAACATGAAAAAATTTTTCAGATAAGTGATGTTTCAAATCACGAATCCTTTGTGTTTTTATTTTTTGGTATATTTATAGGTGTTCTTTTATCAAAATTTTATTAATTATTCCAACATGCAACAGCAATATCGTCAACGTTATAGTCGGGAAATTTTATATTATCATAGTTGCCTTGTGTAAGTGTAATAAAATGCCACCCTTGTTTCCAGCGACTATCTGAAAATTTGCAAAGTGTTTCGCTGTTATTTTCTGAGGATGAAATAGTATCTATATCTTCATCACAAACTACTTGCCAAAATCCATCAGAACCAATAACCACTTTATATTTTTGGTCTGTGTTTCTAGGAAAAGTTTCGTGTTCAATAAAATCTCCTGTTAATTGTTTATGACCCAAACAATGTGTCATATTTATTGATTCAGGTGTTCCATCATGATCTCCTTTCTCTATGTAATAAAATGTCTTCGCATGAACCTGTTTAATATTTGTTTTAGTTTCTGCAACAGCATCAACAGAATCTTTCATTTTTAGAAATGTATCTAGTTGTTGTATTCTAGAAATACCTTCCTCATTATTATAATCGTGGTCTTTTGTTCTCCAAACTTCTACACCTTCACTGTAAATTTTAATGGACGAATCTCCAATCCAGTAGTTTTCGAATCTATCTGGATATATTTTACATATACTTATAGTTGAACCAATTTTATGTGTATCTATATTTTTTATTTTATTTTGAATGATTTCAAAGAAATCTTCTTCCTGGAGAACAGTTTTCCAGTCTAAATTTTCAAAAAGTTCTTTTAGTTTGAAGTCATATTTATATGTAATTCTAGTTTTTCCATGAGTGTCGCATACAACTACATAGTCAAATGAACCATCCTGAGATGTACCTGATGTAGCAAAATCTTGTTGACTGGTTGCTTGAATAGTATGGTGATTGGTAGAGGGAGCATGTGTAGTGAGTGAAGCCATCGTTTGTTATTATTAGATTTGATTGTTTTATACCATTTTTTCATAGTTAGATTTTAATTCAATTTTCTAAAATTGAATTAAAATAATCATAATATATTTAAATCATATTACAACATGATCAAATATATCACCGGTGGAGGGGGTGGATTAGCCCTATTAATATGGATTATATCTCTTTTTATAAAAAAATATGATATTAAAATATCAAATTTAGAAAATAAGAAAGAAAAAAAAGAAACATCGCAAAATATATTAGACGATGAATGGGGATGGGATCAATATGTTATCATTGATAACTAATTAAAAAAATAACTTAAATGTTCAGTATTACTTTTTTTTATATGTCAGGTATACCAGTTGCTTATGAGATAAAGATAGATGAAATAAGAGATGCAAATTTAATAGAAGTTGAAATTGTAAATGAATCAGACCACATTGGTAGAGAAATTTCAAATAATGTACTAAGTGCTTATAATCTTTCTCGAATTATTAAATTTTGTACATGGACAAGTGGATTTTTATCATTAATTTATTGTACTTACAATTTTTATTTTTTAATACCTTTATTAATAACAATATGTGGATGGTTCGGAGCGGATAAATATAGTTTTTTTTTAAGTTCGATATATTTTTTATATTTAATATCTACAACTATTGCAAAAACTTATTTATTTTTTTCAGAATATTTTAGTATAGATATTTCTTTCAGAGGAGATTATACATTTGAGTTAATTTTAGTTTGTTTATCGGGATTAATTAATATATGCTTAACTTGTCAAGTTGTTAACTTTATGATTGTTTTGGGGGAATTAGATGATATTACAATATCACGTTTAAAAAAAGGTCAAATAGGAAATTTGAAACGAATAGGTGTTGTATAATAATAAATAATTAATTCTATAATATAAAAATTAGTTTTAATAATGTATATATTATGGTTTATATTATAGATGATGTTTGGATGTATATAAAAACATTTTTATTTCATAACATAAAAACACAAGGTAAGCATTTAAAAAAAAATAAAAATATTGAATGTTATAATAATTCTATAAAAATATTTAATTCATTATTAAAAGAAGTATCAAATCCAAGAATCATTTTTCAGAGTGCAACGAAACCATTTCGTACTCTTAAATTTATTTATGAAATAACGTATAAAAATATACGTCGATTAATTATAATTTATAGACCAATGACGATAAATGATACTAGTAGAAAATTAAAAGAAGAATATTGTTCTTTTATACAAAATTGAATATCATGATATTATATAATAATATGCATACAGTACAAGAAAAGAAAGAAATGTCGGAAAATATACCCAGACCAATAAAGGCATGTCGTTCAATAAATGGATCAAATTGGGAATGGGCGATGAGAAGTATTATGTTTGGAAACTATAGATTAAATCATATGATAGTTGGATGGCATTATACTGGATGGGTTTATATATTAACTGTAGATGTAAATAAAGTGTTTAGTTGTTTGACTTATAAAATTGCTGGTACTCCTGAAGCAATAAAAAATGATTTATATAATTTCACAATTACAAATGGAAATCTTATAAATTCTGAGAGATATGTTTATGCTAATAAAACATTTTCTAGGTTGTAATATTAATTATTTTACTAGGTTTATATTTATATGTGTGTTCATTTTTGAACCGTGGGTATACAGTAGGAAATGATGTTTCATTTAGTTCTCCTGTAATTATTATTTTATATATTTTTGAATTTATTGAATATTGACTTAGTGTTGTTTTTGCGTCCTTTAAAATTTGATTTATTTTTTTATTATTGTCTGTACAGAATCTTGGAATGTACAAACAATATTCTTTTTTAGATTCAACTGTGTGTATACTTATCATATTTAGTTGTTGGGGCATTTTTAATGTATATCTTTCTTTGTAATATAAAACTTATTTTATATTTTTTATTCAATTTTATAAAAAAAATTGAAAAATAAAAATTATTATTATTATTATTATTATTATTATTATCATGAATGCATTTGACAAAATGAATCAGAGTCAAAAAAAAAAGACGAAAAAAGAAAAAACTAAAAAAGATAAAAAGCCTAAGGTAAAAAAGCCTAAGGTAAAAAAGCCTAAGGTAGATAGTAAACCTACTTATTCTTTAACAGTTGGTAATGGAGGAGAAAATCATACTGGAATGGAGTTTATTGGTTCAATGAGAAAAAAGGGTGAAGGTTGGGATTTAGAACGATTGCAATATGCAAAAGGTATTCTAGAAGATGTATTTGGATTAGAAGTAGTAATTTATAATTTAAATGAACTTTTAGATGATGTAGAAATAGAGGGAAAAGAGCCAGAAGCAGCCTATTTTATGTTGGTAAAAAATTTCTTAGCACCAAAAGTTCATGAAAAATATTTAAGAGAGTTAAATAGTTATGAATGGGATGATAAATATTTTGATACTAGACGACAAAAGGTTCTTAATAAACATGCTAGGACAAATGTATGTTATGGTGAAACACATCGTGATTCAGATTTTGAGAATAAAAAAGGTACAATTATTAGTTATGAGGAATCTCCTTTGGTTTTTAGATTAAAACAAGTTGTAGAGATTTTAATGAAAGATAATGATTTAATTGTTGAAGGAAATAAATATTTAAATGTTAAAAAAAATGGAATTGGTGCACACGGTGATACTGAAAGAGTTGTCGTTGCTTGTCTTAGAGTAGGTGAAATGATGCCTATGAAATATGGATGGTTTCACAAAAGTAAGGTTGTAGGAAAAACATTAACAGTAGATGTGCCAGGAGCATCATTGTATTTTATGAGTGAAAAAGCAGTAGGTGCTGATTGGAAAAGTAGAAGTAAGTATACATTAAGGCATGCTGCTGGTGCTCCAAAATATTTAAAGATGAAAGGAGAAGATTAAAAGACAATATGGTTCATATCAATAACAACCGTATCATTTGGTATACTAATATTAAATTTATGAAATGGGTCAATAGGAGTTTCTAAAATTTTTTTTGATATATCATTTAAAATTTCTGTAAAACTATTTTCTGTTTGAAAGTAAATATGTGGCATAATATTATAATTATTTTGAGTTAATCTATCATGTAATTCTTGTTTCAAAGACGTTTTACCATTAGCACCTCTACCAACTAAGAATATATTTTTTATATTATTATCAATAGCCTCTGACAATATATTTTTAGCATCTTCATAATAATTAATCGACATTTGGTTCTCAAAATTCATTCTACCTATCTTAATGAATTTAAATTCATATTATTTTTTCAATTTAAATAATAAATGAAAGTTGCTTTAATAACAGGAATTACAGGACAAGATGGGTCATATCTAGCAGAACTTCTTTTAGAAAAAAATTATTATGTCTGGGGTATTATCAGACGCTCTAGTAGCATAAATACACACCGTATTAATCATCTTTATCATAATGAAAAACTTATTTTAAAATATGGAGATTTAACTGATGGTCCTAATCTTTTACATATTATGTATGAAATAAAATCTACTTATTCTGATATTGAACAATTAGAAGTTTATAATTTAGGAGCAATGAGTCATGTAAAAGTATCATTTGAAATGCCAGAATATTCTGGTAATGTAGATGGGTTAGGTGTATTAAGATTACTTGAGGCTATAAGAAGTAGTGGTATGATGGATAAATGTAGATTTTATCAGGCTTCCACTAGTGAATTATATGGTCTTGTACAAGAAGTTCCTCAAACAGAAACTACGCCATTTTATCCTAGATCACCTTATGGTGTTGCAAAACTTTATGGTTATTGGATAACGAAAAATTATAGAGAATCTTATAATATATTTGCATGTAATGGTATACTTTTCAATCATGAATCTCCTAGAAGAGGACCAACATTTGTAACTAGAAAAATTACACGAGGTCTTAATATGATTTTGAAAGGTGAACGAGATAAATTAGTTATGGGTAATATAGATGCTAAGAGAGATTGGGGTCATGCCAAAGATTATGTTGAAGGTATGTGGAGAATTTTGCAAGCAAATAAGCCTGATGATTTTGTGTTAGCAACAAACGAATATCATTCTGTACGGGAATTTATTGAAATGGCTTTTGAATTAAAGGGATTCGAACTTAGATGGAAAGGAAAGGGTATTGATGAAATTGGTTATGATGTTAAAACAGGCAGAGAATTAATTTTTATAAGTGAAAGATACTTTAGACCAGCAGAAGTAGAAGAATTATTAGGTGATGCAAAAAAAGCAGAAACTATATTAAAATGGAAACCTAAATATAGTTTTAAAGAATTAGTAGAAGAAATGGTTAGAGAAGATTGTAAATAATTTATTTTCTAGCACTTTCAAAGTTTTCAATAAACCAATCTGTATTTTTTTTTATACCGTCTTCAATTGTTGTAAAATTAAATTTTTCTATTAAATTCATAAGTTTAAAATTATCAGCCGTTTTTTTAAATTGACCATCGGAATATCTAGTGTCAAATTCCATCATATGTTCATAATTAAAAGATTTTGCTATTTCTGTGGCAACTTTTTTTATTGAAACCTCATTTTTCTCTCCAACAGATAAAATTAAACTTCCTCTCCCATTATAGTTTTCTAGAGTCCACATAAAAAGTTGTGCCAAATCTTCTGAATAAATAAATTGTCTAAGAGGGCTTCCACTTCCTAATACTCTAAATGGTTCATTATTTTGTTTGGCTAAATAACATCTATGAGTTAAAGCAGGTATTACATGCCCATCGTTTAAACAATAATTATCATGTGGTCCATATATATTAGTTGGAATAACACAACTAAAATTATTTCCATATTGTTCTTGATACGCTTTACAATGAACTTCTAACATTCTTTTTGCATATGCATATGCATCATTAGAAGAATGTGGAGGACCATTATGTAGCATAGTTTCGTTAATAGGATATGTTGTTTTGTCGGGAAAAATACATGTTGATAAACAACAAATAAGTTTTTTAACATTAAATTTATGTGAATATTTTACAACATTAAAATTTATTAAATTATTTATTTCAAACATATCTACTTTTTGGTTCATATTTTTGAATAATCCACCAACACATGCCGCCAAATGAATAACAAAATCTGGTTGGTGTTTTGCAAACAAATTATATGTTTGTGCATAATCTGTTAAGTCCGCATCTTTTGAAGATACAAATATAAAATCATAATCATAATTTGGAGAGATTTTTTTTATTGCTGAACCTACAAGCCCCGTTCCACCAGTAACTAAAATTTTCATTATAAATATTTTTAAAAAATTGTATTTATATTTTTTTTTTCATTCTTAATAAAGTATGTCTAACACTTTCTTTGATATGTTTTATATTGGGGAATAATGTTGAAAGTTTATTTGTATCTAAACAATTATTTGAGCGACCACCTGCTAAAATTTTGTCTTGGTCTTTTTTTGTAAAGTTTTTCCATTTAAAATTAGGGTCAACTATTTCGCGATACATTTCTAAAATTTCATTGTGACTAATTAAACCCGGATTTGTTAAATTAACAGTTCCTGTATAGTTTTGTTTTGCTAACTCAATTGCACATGGTAAAAGGTCATCTAAAACAGTCATGGAGTTAGGTATAGAGCATATATATTCATACGTTATAATTTTTGTAATGAAATTTCTAGGTTCTAATTTATCTGTAATAGGCATTCTTATTCTAAGATTTAAAGTATTATCTTCTAACAAATGCATGAGTTCATCAGTATAACTTTTAACGGTTGAATAAGAAGATTCAAAAAAGTTTGGGAGAGATTTTTCTGTAAACCCTGTTTTTTCCGAACCGAAAAGATGTTTATCATCATATTTGAAAATACATCCAGTTCCCAGGTATGTAAAGTGTATATTATGACGTTTACATAAAAGAGATAAAACAACGGGAGCAAATAAATTATCTCTAACATTTTCTTTAATCTTTCCTTTTTGTTCCAAGTAATCAATAGTAGTATATTTAGTTCCATCTTCAGTAGTACCATGTGTTCTTCCTATAAAACTCATTACATGGGTTGGGTTTTCTAAAAGTAATTCTTCTTCCACGGCTTTTTTATCATTTGCTCTTGATTTAGCACAAACAAAATAAATGTTTTGTTTCTTTAAAATATCAATGACCATAGAACCAATCCATCCTTTGTGTCCAAAAATTAAGAATTTCATATTTACTTTAATAAAAGAAATATGAATCAAAAAATAAACTTATTAGTTACTGGTGGTTGTGGATTTATTGGGTCTAATTTTATAAACTATATATTTAAGAAAAATAAATATAATATATTTAATTTTGATGCTATGTATTATTGTGCAAATGAAAATAATGTAGAAGAATCAATAAGAGAATCTGATAACTATACTCTTATTAAGGGAAATTTATGTTCAGAAGATTTAGTAAATCATGTATTAAATACACATAATATTGAGCAAGTTATACATTTTGCTGCACAAAGTCATGTACAAACCTCTTTTAGTGATTCTCTTCAATACACGAAAGATAATATTTTAGGTACACATATTTTATTAGAGTGCTGTAGAAAATATAAAAAAATTATTAAATTTATTCATGTGTCAACTGACGAAGTATACGGGGAGTCTATGATAGATGTAAACGAAAAACATAAAACAGAACATAGTATTTTATGTCCAACAAATCCATATGCTGCAACAAAGGCTGGAGCAGAATTGATAGCCCAGTCATATAATCATTCATTTAAAATGCCAATTATAATTACTAGAGGAAACAATGTTTATGGACCTAATCAATATCCTGAGAAATTAATACCTCGTTTTATAAAACTTTTAAAAGAAAATAAAAAAGTTACAATTCAAGGTGAAGGTACTACAGTTAGAGCATTTTTACATGCATATGATACTGCCACTGCATTTGAATGTATTTTAGAAAAAGGCAAAATAGGTGAAATATATAATATAGGATGTGATGAAGGAATGGAGTTTTCTGTTATGGAAGTGGCAAAAATATTAATTAAATTAATAAAAAATACAGAAGATTATAATGAATGGATTGAATATATAGAAGATAGACCATTTAATGACCAAAGATACTATATATCTAATCAAAAATTAAAAGATTTAGGATGGACAATAACTATTGATTTCTTAGACGGTTTAAAAAAACTTTTAGTTTAACTTGTTAAAATAATATAAAATAATATTTTATATGATTTCAATTATAGGATTGGGGTTTGTTGGTACCGCCATGCTTAAAAGTTTTAAACTCAAAAAAATAAATGTAAAAGGTTATGATAAATATAAAGATTCAGATTCGTTTGAGGAATGTTTGAATAGTACAATAATGTTTTTAGCACTACCAACAGTATATAATGAGGAAAATTGTAAATACGATTTGAATCCAATATATGAAACATGTGAAAAATTAGTAAAACATAATTATAACGGATTTGTTATTATTAAGTCAACAGTTGAACCTGAAACTACAAGAAAATTACTTGAAAATTATGATTTGAAATTTATTCATAATCCAGAGTTTTTAACTGCAAGAACAGCATTTGATGATTTTCATAATCAAAAACATATAGTTTTAGGAAAGGGAAAAAAAGATTTAGATATAGATGATGTATTGGATTTTTATATTATGTGTTACCCTGATGCTGAAATATCAGTTTGTACTTCCACTGAAAGTGAATCTATGAAAAGTTTTGTAAATTGTTTTTATGCAACAAAAGTGCAATTTTTTAATGAGTTATATTTATTGTGTAATTCAATAGATTGTGATTATGATGTAGTAAAAGATTTAATGTTGAAAAATAAATGGATAAATCCTATGCATACACAAGTTCCTGGTACAGATGGTAAATTAAGTTATGGAGGATACTGTTTTCCAAAAGATACTAACGCTCTTTTACAGTTTATGAAATTAAAAAAAACAAATCATAAGGTGTTAGAAGCAGTTATAAGTGAAAGAAATGAAATGAGAGATGATAATGTAAATATATTACCAAAAATTAATAAAACTCAGCGTAGAAGTTGGACAAGAGAACAATTATTAAAAGAAATGGAAAAATTTAAAGAGAATGAAAAGATTTATTTATGATTTTTTATGTGATTAATAATATCATCTACAGTTTTCCACTGTAGTCCATAATCAGATTGGTTATGGACCACAGGTATTTGCATTGCTTCACATTCTTGTACACTATTTGCATTTCCATCGTTACTTGTCAATCTTAACATAATAAAGCATTGTTTATAAATATTGGGCATTTCTTCCCATGTAGCATTTAACTCATTGCTAAATATAAAATTAAATTCTGGAAGATGTCTTATAACTTCATTATAATATTTTTCACCGTAAATACGCTCCCGACCTTTATGTTGACCATTAAATATAAATATTTTTCTACCTAAACAACATTTTGAAACTGGTTTAAATAAGTTTGTATCAACAACACTATATTGGACTAATATACTAATAATATCACTTTGGTTAAGCATATCATATGTTGAAATACTTTTAGAAATATGTATGATATTATGTAATAATTTAACTTCTGAAATAGTTTTTTTTGAATGTGAAAGTTTGCTATTTGCATCACTGCCGCACCATATTATTATTTTTAATCCTTGGTGATTTTTTATTTTTATTAAATCATTATCATTATACATACCAAAAAATAAACAAGGTAAGTTACTGTCATGATAATCAATTAATTTAAATTTATCACAAATTCTTTTTTTAAAACTAGTGACACCGCTACTAAAATAACATTGTTTTGCAATAGATGTAAAATTTTCAAAAGGAACTTTATTTATTTTTGGTGATGTTTTAATAACTTCATGAGTTCTTCTTTCTTCTTTATTTCCAAATTTTATATAATGTATTACTGCCTTTTTTTCTGTATTAACTTTTGCTTTTTTTAAGTCATCGTATATGGTTGTATAAAACTTCCAATTAAAATAAGGATATTTTCGATAAAATGACATATATAAAATATTGAAATATAATTATAATGGAATTATCTACGTTAAATGTTTTAGTAACAGGAGGTGCAGGATTTATTGGTTCAAATATAGTAGAGTTTTTACTAAAAAACAATGTAAAAAAGGTTAGAGTTGTAGATAATCTTTCTACTGGAAATAAAAATAATTTAAAACCTTTTTTAAAAAAATACAAGAATTTAGAATTTATGTATGGAGATATTTCAAAATTAGAGGATTGTAGAAAAGCGGTAAAAGGAATGGATGTTATTACAAATCAAGCAGCATTAGGTTCTGTACCAAGGTCTATTCATGATCCACTATCAAGTCATTTATCTAATGTAAACGGATTTTTAAATGTATTGATTGCTGCAAAAGAAGAGGAAATTAAAAGAATAGTTTATGCTTCTTCTTCTAGTGTATATGGGGATAATCCGGCTCTACCAAAAAAAGAAGAAAATACTGGAAGTGTACTTTCTCCATATGCTGCAACAAAAGCGATAGATGAATTATATGCTGGCGTATTTACAAAATGTTATAATATGGAATGTATAGGATTGAGATATTTTAATGTGTTTGGTCCTAGACAAGACCCTAAAGGGGCATATGCAGCGGTTATACCTAAGTTTATAGATATAATGAGAAATAATTCACAACCAACTATAAATGGCGATGGTACATTTTCCAGAGATTTTACATATGTAGATAATGTAGTTCAAGCAAATGTAAAAGCACTTTTGACACAAAATACAACAAGTTATGGTGAAGTATTTAACATTGGTGCCGGAGGTAGAATTACTATTTTGGAACTAGTAGATGCAATTAATAAAGGATTGAAAACTAATATAAAACCTGTATTAGGACAAAACAGAGCAGGAGATATCCCACACAGTAATGCTGATGTAAGTAAGGCAAAAAGTATTTTAGATTATGAACCTAATATACAATTTTATGAGGGTATAGATATGTTGATTAATGCCTATAGTAATGAAAAAAATTAGTAAAATTTAGGAAAATTGAATTTAAATTATTATTAAAATAATTATTTTATTAACTATAATAACAAACATGA
>Ga0315315_10005462_pt1 | contig 11731 bp, 17 predicted proteins | sample M140m3416metaG_FD_203699 | JGI IMG/M metagenome (GOLD analysis project Ga0315315, IMG submission 203699) | Ammonia-oxidizing marine archaeal communities from Monterey Bay, California, United States - M1 40m 3416 | ecosystem: Environmental > Aquatic > Marine > Intertidal zone | place: USA... | reverse complement strand
GGGGTTATCGTAAGTGCTGGCCAGATGACACTGGGCGCACACGCCGTTGCCCTCTGCAACCAGCTGGTTGCTGTGCGGGTTATGGCAATTGGTGCAGGCCACCCCAGCCTGATGCATCTTGCTCTGAATGAACGAGCCGTAAACATAGACCTCCTCGCGGATCTGCCCATCGGGCCAGTAAAGCGGCTCCTCAACAATCGCCAGGCGGTGGGTATCCAGTAGCGGCTTACCCGGGTGGTACTCGCCCAGCGTGCCGCGCCGTGCATGACATCGCGCGCAGCTATCAATCTGGTGGTTTGAGGTTAAGCGCTCACTGCGCTGTGCGATATCGGCGCCTTCAGCCCACTGCCACGTGCCTCTCGCCTTGAGGCTCATCTCAAACCCGGTTTGAGCGGGGGACAGTGTGCCTGAAGCGGCCAGCAAGGCGTGCTCACTACCCGGCCCGTGACAGGCCTCGCAGCCGACATCGATTTGTTCGTAGTGGGTATCAAATCGGTCGTTCACCGCGTCGTAGCGCTTTTCGACGTCGGTGCTGTGGCACTCCGCACAGCTGGTGTTCCAATTGAAGAAGCCGCCGGTCCAGTGCAGGGGGTCACCTGCCGGCACATTCTCGTCGGGATAAAGGTGGTACCAACGCTGCCCGCCTTCGTTTGTGGGGCGGCTGTCCCATGCGATGGACAGCGCCTGTAGCCTGCCGCCGTCCATCGGAAGGAGGTACTGCTGCAACGGCTCGACACCAAAGACATACGCGACCGGGTAAGTCTCCAGCTCGCCCGCTGCGTTATCGGTCTTGATAAAAAATGTATCGCCCTCTTGGCTAAAGGTAGTGGTCACACCGAAATAGTTAAAAGTCGCGTTGCTGAAGTCGCCGAGCACGGTCTCGGGCGTGGCTTCTTGCATAGCCAGGTCGTGGTGTGATCCTGCCCACTCTGCCGTCGCCTGTTCATGGCACCCGCTGCAGGCGGCATTGCCAACATAGGAAGCACCCTCTGCAGTGGCGGCCCTCGGTGTCACAACGCTGAACAAGGTGAGCGCAACTATCGTGATCGCCACAGCCGGCCAGCTTGTGATCATGCCGATGCGTTCGGAGGTCCGACGGACGTTATCAGCCGATTTTCGGTCTGTCGTAAGGCGGTGGCGTAACCCAGATGCTCCGCCGTCGCGGCTCTGTAAAGCGCGTATCGACAACGGGCATACGACCGAGCAAAAACCGGTTTGCGTCAAGGCAAACGCTCCGAGGTGAGTTTGAAGCCGCAATTACAGACAACTGCGCGGTCCCTTGCAAGGGCATTTTGACGTCCCCGATACGGCGGTGTTCGTTTAATGACTTTGTCACGATTCCCGAGTTCGCGTACGCTGAGGCGCCTCGGCCCAATGTGCTGGGGATGCGACCTGGAGAGCATCAGTATGCACATCGGCATTTTACGCACCGATTCGGTCCGGCCAGAGTGGGTACCAACCTTCGGTGAGTACCCCGATATGTTCGAACGGCTGTTGTTGGCCGAGGACACCGCACTGACGTTTACCACCTGGAATGTGGAGGCCGGGGAGCTGCCCCACAGCGTAGAGGCAGCGGACGGATTTTTGATTACGGGCAGCAAGAGTAGCGTTTACGACGACAAGGACTGGATCCGCGCGTTGGAAGGCTTCGTGCGTGAGTGCCATGCCGCCCGGCGCAAAGTCATCGGTATCTGCTTTGGACACCAGCTGATTGCGCAGGCGCTCGGCGGAGCAGTCGGCAAGTCAGATAAAGGCTGGGGTGTGGGCGTGAATTGCTACAAAGTCGACCAGGCGGCATTTGATCTGGCCGATGGAGATCAATTTTGTTTGCTCGCCTCACACCAGGATCAAGTGATGACCATGCCGCCCGGCGCTCAACAGATCGCGACCAGTGATCACTGTGAGGTGGCGGGCATGACGCTTGGGGAGCACATCCTGACCTTTCAGGGCCATCCCGAATTCATGCCGGAATATTCGCGCGAAATTATGAGCCTCCGCCACGACCTGATTGGCGCGGAGCGCGTGGCAGAGGGCTTGGCGAGTCTTGAGGCGCGCCAGCATGAAGGCGACCGCGTTGCGCGCTGGATGCTGGACTTTATCAGGCGCTGAGCGCTACCACGCGCCGACATTGTCCATCGACTGCCAGGGCTCCTGCGGCGGCAGTGCGTCACCGGCTTGCAACAACTCAATCGAGATGCCGTCGGGCGAGCGAATGAAGGCCATGCGACCGTCTCTGGGTGGGCGGTTGAGGGTCACACCCTTGTCTAAAAGCTGCTGACAGGTCGCGTAAATATCGTCTACCTGATAAGCGAGATGCCCGAAATTGCGACCGCCGTCATAGGTTTCGGCATCCCAGTTGTAGGTGATCTCCACGAGCGGCGCCTGACGCGCTTTGGCGGCCTCCAGATCGTCCGGTGCACTCAGGAACACGAGCGTGAACCGACCCGCCTCGTTATCGTAACGGAACGCTTCGACAAGGCCGAGTTTGCTTATGAAAAAGTCGAGTGCGTCGTCGAGATTGGCGGCGCGGATCATTGTGTGCAGGTAACGCATGGGGTGCTCCCGAGATGGTCTGTGCTGATTTTAGGTCAAGTTGCTACTCGCTGGCGAAGACTACGATACACTGCGCGGCCCGCGATTCATGACGTCTTTTGGATGATTACACTATGTGGTTCCGCGCCCTACGCCCCTACCGTTTGCCCAGTCGTCTCGGTATCGATGCCGAAGAGCTTGAGCGACGCCTGCAGTCGCGGACTTTTACCGCCTGCACCCCAGCTCAGGCCCACAGTATGGGGTGGGTGCCTGCGTTGGATGATTCCGCCTCGGCGTTAGTGCATGCAGCCGGGCCTTATTGGATGGTGAGGCTCAAGCGAGAAGAAAAATTACTGCCGGCGACAGTGGTGCGAGAACAGGCCAATGATCGTTGCGCTCAAATCGCCAAGGCCCAGGGCCGCAAGGTGAGCCGTCGCGAGCGCCTCGCGGTGACCGACGAGGTCACTCAGGATTTGCTCCCGCGTGCGTTTACTCGGTCGAGCACCATTCGCGCCATCATCGCGGATCAGGCGGGCTGGATCTGGATTGACAACAGCAGTGCAGGGCGCTCGGAAGAAGTGCTGAACCACTTGCGCGAGGCATTGGGTAACTTGCCCGCTATTTTGCCTGAGACTCAAAAAGCGCCTGCTCACGTGATGACTCAATGGCTGTTGCATGGCGCGATCCCAGAAGATTTCCTGTTGGCAGATGAGGCCGATTTTGCTGATCAGCGCGAGGAGGGCAGTTCGGTCAAGGTTCGTGGCGTGCCGCTTGATAGTGAGGAGGTGCTCGCACACCTCTCGTCAGGGCATCAGGTCGTCAAATTGGCGCTGGAGTGGGGAAACCGGGTCGCTGCGGTTGTGGACAAAGACCTCTCCTTGCGTCGACTGAAATTTACCGACGCCATTCGAGAGGCTAACGATGAGCTGGTTGAGGATCCGCTCGCCAGGGCCGACGCGGACTTTTTGATTCTGTGCGAAATCCTTGAAGGGCTGCAAGATGGTTTGGTGAAGGCGTTCGGGGGCATTGCCGAATGAGCGACATCACGCTTGGTCGCTATCGGCATTACAAGGGCGGGGAATACACCGTTATCGGTGTGGCGCAGCATTCAGAGACGGGAGAGTCTCTGGTGGTTTACCGTCCTGAATATGGCACCCGTGAGCTGTGGGTGCGACCACTGGCGATGTTTCAGGAGACGGTAGAGACAGCCGAACGTGTCGTGCCTCGCTTCCAATGGGTCAGCGCAGACTGATCCGTCAGGACTGAATTTTCCAGAGCCGGGTCATCTCGAGATATAGGTATGAGGCCGTCCAGGTGATCAAGACGAATCCTGTCAGTGCCTCCATCCCTGCCAGTAAGCGAAGCGGCCCGGTGGGCACAATGTCACCAAACCCAACGGTCGTGAACGCGGCGTACGAGAAGTAAAGGTAGTCCTGAATCGTACCCTCGAAATTCCCCTTCAGTGAGCCGAAACCAGAGGTAATAGACACCTTATAAGCGAGGGCAAAAAGGATGACCTCGATGGAGTGCGCCACCAGAGACATCACGACGCCATAGCCCAATCGGATTTGAGGGAACCGCTGTGCCAGCTTCGCGCCTTGGTTCAGGTGTCTGAGAAACATGTAGTGAACCGAGGTTGATAGCAATACCGCCATCATAATGACGCCAAGGTTACCTAGATGCTCCGGAATCGTATGTTCAGTCATTGCAGTATCGCCTTGTCGAGTAACAGCCTGTGCAGTGGAGCCAGGTGGCGCAGGCGCGCTCTTATGGATTCGCTTTACAACGGTAAAGTTTCGCAGGAAACGGCCGATTCGTCTAAGCTGATAGGTCAACAAAGAGGAGAGCTGAGATATGGTGTTGCGTTGGATTGTATTGATCGTTGCTCTGTCAGGCGCCTTACAGGTGGCTGCACAGGACTATGAGCCCTTGCCTGCAGGGCCTTCTGCCCTGGTGTTGATCGCGCGATTGCACGCCCTCCCTGGGCAGGCAGATCAGGTGGTAGCGCTATCTGCAGCGGTCGACAAAAAAGTCCAGGCGGGAGAGCCCGGCATGTTGCTTCATACCTTTGACCGTGACCCTGCGGACCCGCGCGGCTTTATCTGGACCGAAGTTTACGAAAACAGTGACGCGTTGATTTTTCATCTGAATAACGCGGACCTTGGTGCATACCTAGAGGCGGTTTCCCCGCTTCTGGATGTCTTCACGGTGGAGCTTTATGGTGCGGTTTCCGAGGCGGCGGTCGAAGCGCTGCGCGCCACGGGCACGCCGACCACGCACTACCCTAATGTGCTGGGCTACATCAGGGATCTTACTCCGTGAGCTCGATTTTTTTGCTAAACAAACTTAAGTAAGGAGCTGTGAAATGAAGCATTTTGTTCTGATGGCGTTATTCGCGTTACTGCTGCCGGGCTTCACGCTGGCGGCGGAGCCGGCGGCCGTTGAGGTCTGGGTTTGTGATTATCGGGAAGGGCAGACCCTCGGTGATCTCGAGGATTGGTATGACGATTTCAACACGCTGAGTGACGAGATGGACAATCCCAATTTTGAGGCTTGGATCTGGACGCCATTTTTCGCCGATTTGGAGATGGCGGACGTGCTGGTGGTGACCTCTTTTCCCGATCTCGAATCTATGGGTCAGTCAATGATGGAGTTCTTCGGTGGTGCGGAGACAGGGGCGTTGTTTGAGCGGTATCAGTCCATCGTGGATTGCAAAGGCCGCGATCTGTGGATGGTGCAGCAAATGCGAGCGCGGGACTGAGCTGAACACGGGGCGGATCATAGTATTACTCCGCGCCACCTTTTAATGAAGAGGAGTTCATTTTGAGCGATGCTTCTGTCGGTCCTGCCCCGAAAAAGGGCGTTGACCTGGCGGCCCTCACCCACGCTATCGTGGGTGTGTGTGCCCTAGTGCTTGGCGGCTTGATGTACAGCGAGCCCTGGGCCCAGGCGCTCTTCGCGTTGCTGATGGTCGTGTCGGCTGCCAGCGCGGTGTATTTTTCTTGGAAGCATTCAGCATGGGTGATCGGGCACTGGCTGGCGATGGTGCCCGTCTTAGGTGTCATCCTCGGTTATATCGGCTGGCAGTGGGGGTTTACTTTAGCCTACGCTGCGTTATGGATCGCGTTTATCCACTTTGTCATTCGGGGCGTACAGTCAATGCGCGAAGCTGATAAAGGGTCCGAGGGTTAATGGCCGTCTGCCACTGTTCCCGGAACCCGCTTCGCGAACCATAGGAGGATGCTTTGAGTAGCGTCGTTAATGCGTTTTACGAGGCTATCCGCACCGGTGATTCACCGGTCTTGGATAGTTTGATCGCTGATCGTTTTTGTCTTATCTGTCCTACCCGGGATCATGTGCTATCGGGTGTTTATGAGGGAAAGCAGCGGTTTTTTGAGGACGTCACCCCGCATGTGTTTGGGTGCGCAAACCCTGATGAGATCACGTTTTGCGACGAGCACCAGGTGGTCGTCGATGCCGGTGAGATCGTGGTCGCCATGGCGCAGAATAATGGCTTGGCGCGCACAGGAGAACGCTATGACCAAATATACCTGCACATCTTTAAAATCCGGGACGGGCAGATTCAGGCGCTCATCGAGTGTTTTGATACCGCGCTCGCTAACCGGGCGCTGTGGGGCAACAGCGGCTATCTAGAATCCGACTCGCCGGCAGCGCTCTCGAATCTGGAGCGGTTTAAAAACGCCTGACGAGCACTCATGCGTCGCGGTGGTGAGCAAAGCAGATCGCACCTTAAGGTCTGTATATCGCTGCTATTCAGCTAGTGCGTAGCTGTATCAGGGTGGCAGACAGCCAATCGCCCGCCGGCTCGGCCTCTCCCTCACAGATCATCTGATAAGGATTGCCGCTCCAAGAGCTCTTGCTGGCGAGACGCTGGATGAAATCTTCAGCCGACTTGACGTGGCGTTTGCCGCGGGAATACTTCAATTCAAGGTGCTGGGCAGCGTCCTTCGCTGAGTATCGGGTGCCATTGCGATCAAATTCGCAGCCGCTCTCTGCGACGGCTTGAATTAACCCACGTATCTCTGTGTCGGCGTCGCCCGCGGCGCTTAGTGCAACACTCGAGCCGAGGCAGAGCCAGCTCAGCAGTAGTACCCGAATCATGCACCGTCTCGCTGCAATGTCGCGATGAGGGGATTATGGTCAGATGTTGTCACGGGTAACGCCTGCGTGGTGCGCCAAGTTAGTCCGCGCACATACAGGTGGTCCAGTGCTCGGTTAAAGCGAGTGGTGCGGTAATCAGGCGAGAAAGGCACGGCCGTGAGGTTGAGATCGCTCGCTAATGCTTCTAGAGTGCGCTGCCGGCGTTGACTCCACGTATTCAGATCGCCACCAAAAATGACCGGCCCCCGATGCGCCGAGATCAAGCCGGCCACGGCATTCAATTGGGCGGCATACGCGGTCACCCCAAAGCTGAAATTAATGGCATGTAAATTCACGGTGAGCAGGGTTTGGTCGCTGTTGGCTAGAGGGTAGAGGGTGACGCTCGTCGCCTTCGGTGTGCGAAGCCAGGGCTCGGTCGCCAGCAGATGGCAGTGGACGAGGTGTGGCACTCTCGCCAGCGTCAGCACGCCCGTATCAATCTCGTTCTGGATATACCCCCGCACGAAGGCCTTATAAAGCGACTGCTCGATCACGGTTTCGGTTTTGCGCAGCGGCACGGCTTCTTGGAGGAAGATCAAATCCGAGCGTTTGGCGAAATCGGAAAATGCTGAGATCAAATCCGGGTGCTTTGCTTTTTCCACGTTCCAGTTGAGCAAAGAGAAAGAAGCGGGTAAGCCGCCCACGTTCAGCTCTTGTCGACCTTGCGATAGCGCCGCGGCACACTCTTGCGATCGATCCGCTGTGACAACCAGCGGCTCGATTTCCGACGCAAGGCCGACGCTCATCCACAGGCATTGCCCTAACGCCGCTACGAGCGATACCCGCGGGCGTCGCTGTTTACGCAAGAGTGCTGAGGTCAGGGGAGACATGTCATGGGTTTCAGGGTGTTTGCTGGGTGCCTCGCACGACCAGCTCATGGCGAGCAATTTTCCAGCCCTCACCGGTGCGTACAAAGTCGGTCAGGTAGGTCGCCCAGAGGGTAAAGACAGCACCGTCGGTGTCCTTCAGTACATGCAACGCCTGCACGTCGGTCCGCGCCGAGGCCTGATCGCCTGATACGGTTGCCAGCTGCGGACTCATTAGATGCTGGGTGGCAGAAAAAGCCTCCAGCTGGCTCTCGACCGAAGCCGTCCAAGTATCGGCGCCCGTGATAGTGGCCTCGCCAAATCCTACAATCTCTGCATCATCAGCGAAGCACGCACGGTAGCGGGCCATATCCCGGTCATCGACCGCAGCCGCGTAAGAGAGCATCACATCCTGCAGTGCCTGTCGGTCTCCATCTTGGCTCATAGCGGTTCTTTGCGCCTCTCAGAGTGTGCCATCAATATAGTCATCAATACGCTCATGATAGCGGCTGATGCGCATTTCTTGGCCCGACAGGTAAGCGCCTGTGAAGCCCCGTGAGCGAACGCCCCGTTGTTGAGTAATGAACACCGCCACATCGTCTTCAATGGCCGGGCCAATGGAGTCTTCTCCGCAGGTAAGCCATTTGACAGGCACATCCTCTGAGCCCTCTGCCGTGAGTGACTCGGTTGCGCTGGTGCCGTCGTCCAGCTCTGCTTCTATGCTGGCCGGGCTTGCATACCACCAGTTATCGAACAGGCATTGCTCCGGGTCTGTAGGATGCGGCCGCGCCCGTAAAAAGTGAAAGCCGTCGGCCCACAACGACACGGCAAAATTGGGGAAGAGGGTGTAGTGGAAAGCATCGGTGAGCTGTTCATCGGGAACAGTCGCATAATGGCTATAGCCTTTATCCGGTCCCAGACTCCGTTTGGCCTGCTGTAGCGCTTCGCGGGTGTCTTCAGGCCGCCCTTTGAATTCGGCAGGGTCGAGATGCCAATAGGAGAGCAGGGAAGCTAGCGGCTCGACGATATTGCCGTCGGCGTCGGTCACGCCGGCACCGTAACCACCCTTCATGATCATGCGCGCGTGGCCCTCGTTAGCCAGATCGAATTGGGTTTCCTTGAAGTAGGTATTGATACCTCCAGCGATCGCGGTGCGGTCAGTGGTTGGGGTTGCGCCCATGTGGACGGTCGGCACGTGGTAAGACTCGTTAAAGTTATCGAGTACGACCTTCCAGTTACAGGGTAGCCACATGGTGTTAGCCATGGTCCTCTGCCAGGTGTCGACTTCGCGTGCCTGCCACTCGTCCCAGATAGGGCCAAGATAATCTTTCAAGGGTGCGCAATCGGGGTCCATGTTCACCCAGATGAAGCCGGCGAAGGTCTCGCATTGGACTTCGGCGAGGCGCAGTTTTCCGCAAGGGTTCCCCTGGGGAAAGTCTTCTTTGTCGGGCGCGAACTGTAGCGCGCCGTCGGGCAGAAAGGCCCAGCTGTGGTAGCGGCATACGAAGCGTCTGGGGTTGCTACCCTTCGACTCATCCACCAGGGGGTTACCCCGGTGCTGGCACACGTTGTAGAAGGCTTTGATGCTGTCATCCTGTTGCCGCACCATGAGGATCTCCTCGCGGCCAACGGGCTCCATCTGCCAATCACCCGGCTCGGGGAGTTCTGCGGCGCGCCCCAGCAGTAGCCATACACGAGTCCACATGCCGTCCCACTCCCGCTCCATAAACTCACGGGTTGTGTAGCGTGAACCTGAGATGCTGTGACCGCGAATGGATTGTTCGGGCCAGGCATCCAGCGTTGGAATAGGCGCATTCATTCAGGATGGCTCCGTTGTGGCAGGTCGACTTCTATCGTGCACCAGTTTACTGCTATCAGTATGAAACAACAGTGTGCGTGTTGGACCAGAGCCTGAGCAAATATTCGACAAAGACCGAGGTCCCGCGCGGTTCACCAAGGTCTGGTGTTGATTCGCTGATAATAAAAAAGGCGAATGGAAAGTCCGCCTTCTATCTGCGTCAATAGCATGCGGCGGTCGATGCTGGGAGAGAAAAGACGAGCTGGCTACCAGCCGAACATGGCGCTAGCGTGGCCGAAGTAGCACATGCCAATGAACGCGATAATCGCGCTGATGAGGGGCAGCCACTGTAGCCCCTCGGCGACGTCGGGGTTACGCGCAAGACCCATGTCACCCGCTAGGCTGATCAGCCACATGGCCAGGCAACCCCAGAAGCCGATTACTAGCCAACTCATGTTCGCCTCTATTGAGTGCGCGTTAGAGCTTATGTGTGCGATCGAGCAGCAATAGGGGCTTTTGCCGAGTGGCGGCGTCGATGCTGACCAGTATCCACAGTGCTGCAGGGACGGCCCAAATCAGATGTTCCATGGTGATCACTCCCGTTAGTTTCACTATTAACGATACGGGCCACATCGCATCTTAGATCGGCGCGTTTTTCGAGGCGGCGCAGCGCTAGCTTACCGGCGGCAACTGATATGCTCTGCGGATTAATTAAAACTGCCTTAAAGCCACTTCAGGAGACAGTCATGGAAAACCTATCGCCCATTGCAGAGGCCATTCGACACTACAAGCTCAACGCGAGCGGCGGTTACGAGGAGTGGTCGAAGGTGCCACGGGCGCCTGATTACAAGATGCATGTGCCTGCCATGGACTTCGATGTGACAGGACACGATGAAGTGCGGGATGTCATCTTTGGCTGGCTGACCGATATTGGTGCCCAGCAGGAGCTGGTCAATATTGTTGAGTTTGGTGCCTCTGTGACGTGCTACCTGCACATCACTGACAAGGATGGGGTCGTGCTCGACATTGTCGAGGTGTTTCAGATAGACGATGAGGGCAGGGTGAAAGAGATCTGGGCGCTATAGGGACGCCAGCACTGGAAGTGCAGCGATACAGCACGCTAGTTGATGTGTGCGGGGTATGCCTGGTAGAACGAGCGATATGAGCCTGATAGTAAGTTGCTAGAGGAGTGCCAGGAGGAGGCACGTGAAATGCCAAAAGGCCTGTGGGAAGATGAAGACCCGATGGCTCCATGGGCATGGAGGAGAAGGTGATAAGACTAGTTGCTATTGCCGCGCTGGTGGCATCAGGTTTCGCGAGCGCAGTGCTTGCCGATACGACTCCCCCTGAGCTTGTGTCATGGACGGCGTCTCCCGACATAGTTAACCGCCTCGACGGCCCAATAGAGGTTCGTGTTGACTTCGAATTCTTCGACCCATCGAGCTGGGACTTCAGCGACTTTAAAATTTATTTGTATCTCGAAGAGCCTCAAGGTCCTAATTCGCCAGCTCTATACGTGAAGCAGCCTCGCGGCCGGTTTGGACAGGGGTCCAATTATCGTTACACTCGGGGCGGAGACAGCATGACGGGAAATGTTCGGTTCAGAATAAAGCCCGACTCTCCCCGCGGCACCTACTACGTGTCCTTCGAAGGTTTGAGCGATTCAGCCGGTAACTACTTTCCGACTCCTGAATCCTACCCACCATATAAAGAAGGCCCGGTATTCGATGTATGTGACTCTAACTTCGAGTCTGCTTGCGTTACAACCGACACTTCTTCAGGTGATGACAGCAGCGCCACGTCTAGTGACTCTGGTGAGGATGACCCTTGCAGCGGGACTGGCTACAACCCGAATTGCAGTGACAGTAGCGGCTCGGCTAGTGATTCTGATGAGGATGATCCCTGCAGCGGGACTGGCTACAACCCGAATTGCAATGACAGCAGCAGTGACTCCACCTCCTCAGATTCGGGCAGCACCTCGTTCGGTTCGACCAGCGACTCCGATTCGGGCAGCACCTCATCCAGCTCTTCAAGTGATGGCAGTAGCGACGGTGCTGTCGGCTCCACCACACCCGCCTCCAACATACCCCCCCCCACCACCACCACCGCCTGTGACCCTGAGGTCGACTTCGGTTGCACTACTTCTGGTGATGACACAGGCGATACTTCAGGGACAGTTTCTTCCTTGGGGGTGACTCTTGAGGAGCCAGCTGTTGGCCTAGTGCATATGGGTGTCGGCAACTTGAGGGGTTGGGCTGTGTCCTCCGCAGGTATCCGCAAAGTAGAGGCTTTTCTGGATGGGGAGTTCCTTGGCGAGATCCCATATGGTGGCGCTCGTACAGATGTGGGCCTCGCCTTCCCTGACATCGACGGCTCGGATCAATCTGGCTTCGGTATGTCGTTCAACTACAGTGGATTGTCGGCTGGCATACAT
>Ga0315315_10005461_pt1 | contig 11732 bp, 13 predicted proteins | sample M140m3416metaG_FD_203699 | JGI IMG/M metagenome (GOLD analysis project Ga0315315, IMG submission 203699) | Ammonia-oxidizing marine archaeal communities from Monterey Bay, California, United States - M1 40m 3416 | ecosystem: Environmental > Aquatic > Marine > Intertidal zone | place: USA... | reverse complement strand
AGCATACAAAGCTGAAGAAACAAAAAAAATGTTTTTTTGTGCCTGCAAACAAACAAACAATTCCCCATTTTGTGATGGATCACATAACAAAAAGTAACATTGAAAATTAAGATATAACAATTACTCTGGTAACACATGATAATTGAAATAGATAAAATTATAGACCCCATTCCAGCATCAGATGGTGCAGGAGTAAAATTAAAAAGAAGTATTGGTGTTGAACCTAATTATTTTGATCCCTTTTTAATGTTGGATGAATTTGGTTCAGAAAATAGTGAAGATTATATTGCAGGATTTCCTCCTCACCCTCATAGAGGAATTGAAACAGTTACTTATATGCTTGCAGGAGACTTTGAGCATAAAGATAGCACTGGTGGTGAAGGTAGAATGACTGCGGGTGATGTTCAATGGATGAAAACAGGAAGCGGTATTATTCATTCAGAAATGCCTGCTATGAAAGAAGGAAAGCTGCATGGATTTCAATTATGGATAAACATGCCAGCAAAACTCAAGATGAGTAAACCAGAATATATTTATATTGATGCTGATAAAATGAGTGTTCACAAAGACTCTGATAAGCAGATCAAAGTCATTGCTGGTAAATTTGAAAAAGCAGAAGGTCCAATTAAAGGACATAACATTGAACCAGTTTATTTTGATGTTGAGCTTAATAAAGATAAAGAATTTAATTTTAAATTACCATCTACTCACAACTCTTTTGTTTATTTAATTAATGGAGAAATAGTAATTGGTGAAAAAAAACATGACAATGTAAAAGATAGTACTTTAATATTATTAACTAAAGGTAATGAGTTAAAAGTGAAGGCAAAGTCTATTGCAAAGTTCTTGGTAATCTCTGGAAAACCTATTAATGAAGAAATCGCAAGAGGTGGCCCATTTGTAATGAATACTAAAGCTGAGATCTTGCAAGCAGTTCAAGATTATCATAATGATACATTTGTAAAATGAAAGCAGTAACTATTTCAAAAAATGGTGGCCCAGAAGTTTTGGAAATTAAAGACATCAAGCTTGAAGATCCAAAGTCTGGTGAAGTTTTAATTAAGAATGAGGCTATTGGTCTAAATTATATAGATACTTATCACAGATCTGGTCTCTACCCTGTTGAATTACCATCCGGTATTGGAATTGAAGGTGCAGGTATAATTGAAAAAATTGGACCAGATGTAAAAGATTTTAATACTGGAGACAAGGTTGCTTACGCATCAATGCCTATCGGTTCTTACGCGACACACAGAATTTTCCCAACAAAAAAACTTGTTAAAGTTCCTAATGAAATCGAATTGGAAAATGTAGTTACTTTAATGACTAAAGGATTTACAGTTTTCTATCTTCTTCACAAAACCTATCCTGTTAAATCTGGTGAAACTATTTTATTTCATGCAGCAGCTGGAGGTGTTGGGCAAATATTTTGTCAGTGGGCTAAGAGTTTAGGATGTACTGTTATTGGAACAGTTGGGTCTGATGAAAAGATTGAAATTGCAAAAGCGAATGGATGCACACATGTAATAAATTATTCAAAAGAAAATTTTGCAGAAAAAGTTAAAGAGATAACAAATGGAGTTGGTGTGCCAGTTGTTTACGATGGAGTTGGTAAAAAAACTTTTGATGGCTCAATTGAATGTTTAAAAGTTAGAGGAATGATGGTTTCTTTTGGAAATGCATCTGGTCAAATAGAACCATGTAATGTTGGAAAATCTTTAGCACCTAAAGGTTTGTATTTAACTAGACCAAGTATTGCTCATTATACATCAACTAAAGAAGAGCTTGATGAAGCTGCAAAAAAAGTTTTTGAAATGTTTATTACCAAAAAATTTACTCTAAATATTTTTAAAAAATACTCTTTGGATGAAATTGTTAAAGCCCATCAGGATTTGGAAAGTAGAAAAATTTTAGGACCTGCTGTAATTATTCCTTAATCGACTTTTACATCCATATCAGACATATGAAGTTTTAGTGCATTTGTTGAAATATGAATTTCTCTTATAAAGAACATTATTGAAATTATCATAGACAAACAGCATGAACCAAAAATTACACGAGCTATAAAAACTTCATCTAGATAAAGGCCAAGCACTGTCAGCATATTGAATAAAAAACCAAATGCTGCAAACATGATGGTCCATCTCAATAAAACAATTCTTCCACTTAAATTAATAAACTGTTTTTTCCACTCTGCGGGTACATGGTTTTCATAAACATGCTCATCATGTAACTCTCTAATTAATTTACTTAATGAATGGAATCTATTGCTGTATATATTCATTAATAGGGGAATTGCAGGAAACATTAAAGCTGTGACAGTGTAATCTATATTCATACGAATCAGTTTGATTATCAATCTTGCCTTTGTTATTTACAAGTAAAATTTATGAACCAATTAAACTTATTTATTGATCTTACAAGGTTAAAAAAACCAATTGGTTATATGCTTTTATTTTGGCCATGTGCGTGGGGGTTAACTATTGCATATGATTTTTCGCAAAATAAAGAAATTTATTTTATCTATCTAATCTTTTTTTTTGCTGGAGCTTTGCTCATGAGATCTGCTGGTTGTATTATTAATGATATTGTAGATAAGAACTATGATAAAAAAGTATTCAGAACTAAAAATAGACCCATAGCCTCAGGAAAAATTTCAGTACAACTTGGTTTAGTTTATGCATTCATGCTTTGTTTATTTGCCTTTTTTGTATTAATAAATTTTAACTTATTGACAATTTTAATTGCGATGGGCTCAATGCCTTTAGCTTTTAGCTATCCACTAATGAAACGCTTTACTTATTGGCCGCAACTTTTTTTAGGAATTACATTTAATTATGGACTAATTCTTGGTTGGGTATCAATAACAAATGAAATTAATTTAGCCCCAATAATTTTCTATTTTGGAGCCATATTTTGGACACTTGGTTACGACACAATATATGGGTTTCAAGATATTAAAGATGATGAAATAATAGGATTAAAATCTACATCAATTTTATTTAAAAATAAACCTTATGTTTTTTTATACGTATGTTATTCGATATTTTTTTTAACTTTAATATTTCTAGGACAATTAATTAATATGAATAAATATTATTTCATTTTATTGCCTGTCATTTTTTTTCAAATGTTTTTTCTTCAATTAAAGAAATTGGATATTAAGATCCCTTCAGTTTGTTTGGAAGTTTTTAAATCTAATAATATTTTAGGTTTTATTATTCTAGTGAGCTTAATTATAGGTAAATTTTAAATGAATAGTTTTCAAATTTTAAGTCGTCTTTATAAAGATTATACTAATAAATATCTTAAGAAAATTTTACTGTCAGTATTTTTTACTGTTTTACTGGCTGGTAGCACATCTTCAGTGGCGTATTTGTTAGACCCTGCAATTAAACAACTTTTTATAGAACAAAATAAAACTTATATTTACCTGATCCCAGTTTTAATAGTTTTTGCATTTGCTGTTAAAGGAGCTTCTTTGTATCTTGCTAAGGTTATAATGATCAATGTGTCTGAAGAGGTTAGAAAAGATGTTCAAACTAACATGTTTTCATCTTTGATTAAGGCAGATACACAATTAGTTGATAATAAGCATTCTGGAAAATTTATCATGAATTTAACTAACGATGTAAGTCAAATAACAAGTTTGATTAGTACTGCTTTGCTAAACTTATTTAAAGATAGTTTAACTTTGATAGGTCTTTTAACAGTTATGTTTTACCAAAATTGGAAACTTTCATTAATTGCAGTTATAATGATACCTTTAGCAAGTATTGCTGCAAGAACCTTAGGGAAAAGAGTTGGAAAAGTAACAACTAAGCAGATGCAAGTTGCAGGTATTTTAAATTCTTACTTAATTGAAGTTTTTAAAAATCATAAATTAATTAAAATTTTTCAAAAAGAGAACTTTGAAAAAAATAGAGCTGAGGAAAAAATTAATGATTTTAAAGAGACACAAAAAAAAATAAGTGAAATTTATGTGAGATCTTCTCCCATAATGGAATTTTTAACTGGAATAATGATTGCATTTTTAATCTTTATTTCAGCAAAATTAATTGAAAATAATGAACTTGAGGTAAGTAATTTTTTCTCATTTTTAGCTGCAATGATGCTAGCATACCAACCTGTTAGATCGCTTGCCACTTTAAATATTACAATTCAACAAGGTTTATCTGGAGCTAGAAGAGTTCTTCCAATTATAGATGGCAAACAAGAAATTAATGATAAATTAGATGCAAAAGAATTAGTCTTAAAAAAAGGTGAAATAACTTTTCAAAATGTAAATTTTGAATACTCAAAAAGTGAAAGACAAATTTTAAATTCAATAAGTCTTGATATACCAGGTGAAAAAATGACTGCTCTTGTTGGACATAGTGGGGCGGGTAAATCTACAATTCTTAATCTAATACCTAGATTTTATAATGCTAACAGTGGAGATATCAAAATTGATAATCAATCTATTTACGACTCTAAAGTCTTCTCTTTAAGAAAAAATATTTCATTAGTAAGCCAAGATACAACATTATTTGATGATACAATTAAAAATAATATTGCTTACGCAGATCTTGATGCATCTCAAAAAGATATAGAGGAGGCAGCGAGATTTTCATTTGCCAATGAATTTATAGAAAAGTTGCCGAAAAAATATGATACACTGATAGGCGAAAACGGAATAAGATTATCAGGCGGTGAAAAACAAAGATTATCAATTGCAAGAGCAATTCTAAAAAAAAGCCCAATAATATTGCTAGATGAAGCCACTTCATCACTAGACGCTGAGACAGAAAATAAAATTCAAAAAGCTATTGGCTTTTTGATTAAAGGTAGAACAACTATCGTAATTGCACATAGACTTTCAACAATATTAAATTCTGATAAGATTTATGTAATTGATAAAGGAGAAGTTGTGGGAAATGGTAAGCATCAAGAACTACTTACAACCTCACCTATTTATAAAAATTTTTATGAAAAACAAATTAGAAAATCGTGATGTTAGTCATCTACCGAACTCTTATCAATATTGTTTTTATATTATCCCCATTAATTATAGTTTATAGAATTTTCAAAAAAAAAGAAGATCCAAATAGATTTTGGGAAAAATTCTGTTTTTTTTCAGATAAGAAAAATGATGGTAATCTAGTTTGGTTTCATGGTGCAAGTGTTGGAGAGATACAAAGTATTGTTCCATTATTAGAAAAAATTGAGAAGAATAAAAAAATTAAAAAAATTTTAATTACTTCTAATACTTTAAGTTCATCTAAAATTGTAAAAAAATTAAAACTTAAAAAAATAGTTCATCAATTCTTCCCTATTGATACTAATTTTCATTCAAAAAAGTTTTTAGAATATTGGAAACCAACTTGTTCCTTTTTTATAGATTCAGAAATTTGGCCAAATATGATTCTTAATTTAAAAAAAAAAGAAGTTCCAATTATACTTTTAAATGGACGAATAACTAAAAAAACTTTTAAAAAATGGAAAATATTTTCAAATTTTGCAAGAAAAATTTTTGGTATATTTGATTTGTGCTTATCATCAAGTATTGAGTCAAAAAAATATTTAAATAATCTTGGTGCAAAAAAAGTAAAGTACATAGGCAATCTCAAATTTTCACAATCTGAAAAAAAGGAATCTCAAATCTCAAAAAACCTAAAACAAATTATAAAATCAAAAAAAACATGGTGTGCATCAAGCACTCATAATAATGAAGAACAAATTTGTGGTAATGTCCATATGCAACTAAAAAAAAAATATAAAGATTTACTTACAATAATTATACCAAGACATACTCATAGAGTTGATAACATTGAAGATGAATTAAAAAAGTTAAAATTAGTTTCATGTAGACTGAGCTCAAATCAGAATATGAGTAGGAAAACTGATATTTTAATTGTGGACTCTTACGGAAAAACAAAATCTTTTTATCATTCATGTAAAAATGTATTTCTTGGTGGTTCTTTAATTAACCATGGTGGTCAAAATCCTTTGGAAGCAGCAAGATATGGGTGTAATATTTTACATGGACCTAATGTTTTCAATTTTAAAGAAATTTATAAATTTTTAAAAATTAATAAAATGTCTATTGAAGTTAATAATCAAAAAAAAATGATTTATAATTTAAACAATTATTTTAAAAAAAAAGCTAGCTCAAAAAAAATACAAAAAAAATTAAACTTAATAGGAAAAAAGATATTGAGCTCTACGCATAATGAGATCAATCAATTTTTAAATAATGAGATTTAAAAAACCAAAGTTTTGGGACTTAAAAAAACCAAATTTTATTTCATACTTTTTGCTTCCATTCACCGTTCCGGTAGTTATTAATAATGTGTTACTTAATAAAAAAATAAATCATTCTAGAAAAATAAAAACTATTTGTGTTGGTAACATATATCTTGGAGGAACAGGTAAAACGCCAACTACTATAAGATTATATCAAATTCTCAAAAAATTAAATTTTAAAGTTTCTACTGCTAAAAAATTTTATAAATCAAACATAGATGAAAATATTATTTTAAAAAATAAAACTAATTTTATTACTGAAAAAAATAGAATTAAAATTATTGAAAAAGCTGAAAATCTCCAACAAGATATTGTTATTTTTGATGATGGCCTTCAAGATAATAAAATTTCATACGATCTCCAATTTGTTTGTTTTGATGTTGAGAATTGGGTAGGAAATGGAAATTTAATTCCTGCTGGTCCATTGAGGGAAAAACTAGATAGTTTAAAAAAATATGATGGGGTGTTTTTAAAAAATAACCAACAACCTCTTTCAGACAAGATTAAAATAATTAAGAAAAACAATCCTCTAATTGAGATTTTTGAAACATATTATGAAATTAATAATATAAAAAATTTTAATAAACAGGATAGATTTTTAATTTTTTCAGGAATAGGAAACCCACAAAATTTTAAGAAAATTTTATTAAATCAAAATTTTAATATTGTTGAAGAAAAAATTTTTCCAGATCATTATAATTATGATAAAAATGATATTGAAAAAATTGAAAAACTTGCAAAAAAAATTAATGCTAAAATAATCACAACTGAAAAAGATTACGTTAAAGTTTCTAAATTTACTTCAATTAATATTGATTATTTGGAAGTGAGTCTTAAAATTAAAGATGAAGAAAAATTTATTAATTTTATAAAAAAAAAAATATATGAAAAACATTAAATATTTTTTACAATTTTCTGCAATTTTTTTGCTATTTTCATTTTTTAAATTATTAGGATTAAAATATTCATCAATAATTTCTGGGCGAATTATGCAATTTTTTGGTCCTTTATTTAGATCAAATAAAATTTGTGATTTAAATTTAACTAATGCTATGCCGCATCTTAATCATCTACAAAGAAAAAAAATAATTAAAGAGATGTGGAATAATTATGGAAAAATTTTAGCAGAATATATTTTTTTAAAAAAATTTAGAAATTCAAAAAATTTTTCAAAAAAAATTATTATTGAAAATAAAGCAATATTAAATTCAATTAGAATTGATAAAAAACCAGTTATTTTTGTTTCTGGTCATTTTAATAACTTTGAACTCATGGCAATGCAAATTGAAAAATCTGGTATTGATTTGGCTGCTATTTATAGACCATTAAATAATAAGTTTCTCAACCCTATAATGGAAGATATTAGGAAAAAATACATTTGTAAAAAGCAAATTGAAAAAGGTAAGTCTGGAACGAAGAAGCTTTTGAAAGAATTTAAGAATGGAGCTTCTATAGCACTAATGATTGATCAACGTGTATCAGAAGGTATAGAATGTGATTTTTTTTCCCACAAAGCTCTTACGACTACTATACCAGCTCAATTTGTAAAAAAATTTCAAGCTCAAATAGTTCCAATTTATATTGAAAGAACAATAGATGAAAAATTTCAAATGAAAATATACGAAGCAATTAAATTTGATAAAGATGAAACGATAGAGACCATTACTATATCTTTAAACAAATTATTAGAAAAAATGATTATTAAAAACCCTAATCAATGGATTTGGACACACAATCGCTGGAAATAATTATATTTTATTCCTGCTCCTTTTTAATTGACGCTTCAACATAAGAAAAATAAGCCTCCTGAAGATCAACATTCCAATAATTTAGATCTTTTAGTGGAATTTTTTTTCCTGATATTGCACAAATAACATGATCACCATCTTGAATTATTTCAAAATTATTTGGTGAATATTTGATTTTAGCTAATTTTTTTAACATTTTTAGTTTATATATTAATATATGAAAGTCGCAGTAATAGGAAGTGGAGGAAGAGAGCATGCTCTATGTGTATTTTTAAAAAAATCAAAAAAAATAAGAGATTTATACTGCATACCTGGAAATGCCGGTACGAGTACAATTTCTAAAAATGTTGAATTAAATCTTGATAATTTTGAAGAAATTAAAGAATTTATTTTAACTCAAAAAATTGAAATTGTTGTTATTGGCCCTGAAAAACCTCTTGTAAATGGTATAGTTGATTATTTAGAAAAGTTTAACATTAAGGTTTTTGGTCCTAATGAAATCTCATCACAACTTGAAGGTTCAAAGATCTTCACCAAAAAATTATGTGAAAAATACAATATCCCAACAGCAAAATTTGGGATTTTCAAAAATGCTTCACAAACAATTCCTTATTTAGAAAATTGTAATTTTCCAATTGTAGTTAAGGCTGATGGATTAGCCTCAGGAAAAGGGGTTTATATTTGTGAAGATAAAAAACAAGCAATTCAAGCTATAGAAGAAATATTTAACGGTAAATTCGGAAAAGCTAAAGAACTATTAATTGAAGAATTTTTAAAAGGTGAAGAGATGAGTTTTTTTATAATTTCTGATGGCATAACGTATAAATCTTTTGGAACAGCTCAAGATCATAAAAGAGTTTTAGAAAATGATGAAGGAAAAAATACTGGTGGCATGGGTGCATATTCGCCTTCAAGATTAGAGGATAAAACTTTAAATAAGAAAATATTAAAAAAAATAATTAATCCTACTTTAGAAGGACTTAAAAATTTGAAAAGTAACTTTAATGGCTTTTTGTACGCTGGATTAATGATTGTTGAAAATGAACCCTATTTAATTGAGTACAATGTAAGAATGGGTGACCCTGAATGTCAAACAATTTTACCAAAACTTAAAACTGATTTTTTTGAAATCATTGAGGCTTGCGTAAATCAAAAACTAAGTTCTATAAACATTGAATGGAATCACGATAAAAGCTTATGTATTGTTTTATGCTCTTTAGGGTACCCTGAAAAATTTTCTAATAATATTGAAATAAAAAATCTTGATAATATTAGATTAAATGAAAATGAATACATCTTTCATGCTGGCACAATAAAAAAAGATCTAAAGACTTTTTCAAATGGAGGTAGAGTTTTAAATTTTGTTATAAACTCATCTGAGTTTGTCAAATCAAGAGATAGGGCTATTTCAATTATTAAAGAAATTAATTGGAAAAATGGATTTTATCGAAAAGATATAGGTTTTAAAGTTATTAATAAATGAGAATTATAAGTGGTAAATATAAAGGAAAAAAAATTTTTCAACCAATTGATAAAAAAACAAGACCATTAAGGGACTTAGTAAAAGAGTCAATTTTTAACCTTATTGATCACTCGAAAAAAATTGATTTACAATTAAAAAACGCCAACATTTTAGATTTATTTTCAGGCAGTGGATCTTTTGGACTAGAATGTTTCTCAAGAAATGCCAAAAAAATAATTTTTGTAGAAAGTTATAAATTGGCTTTAAATGTGTTAAAAAAAAATATTTCATTATTCGAGAATACAGAAAATTGTAAGATTGTAGAGGAAGACTGCTTTAAATTTTTAAATTCAAATATTATTATAGAAGAGAAGTTTGATATTATTTTTATTGACCCCCCTTATAAAGAAAAAAAAATCAATCAAGTATTAGAAAGAATAAAAGAAATTGAGTTTTTAAAAGATAATGGGATACTAATGATTCATAGACATAAAAATGATAATGTTGATCTTACAAAAAAAATTAAAATTTTAGATGAAAGAAAATATGGAATTTCAAAAATTATTATAGCAAATTAAGCTCTCTTCAAAATTTGGCTGGTTTCTTTTTTAATTAATTCGACTGCTGGCTGATCATACGGGTTAATATTCATTGCTTTTCCCAATAAAATTGTTTCTAAAATAAAAAAAGTAAAAAGTTCTCCTAGAGACTCTTCGTCTCTTTTTTTTATAATAAAACTTCTATGAGGAATATTTTTTTGCTCAAATACTTTTCTGCTTGCATTAAATTGAGATCTTTTAATTTCGTTGATACTTTTATTCTTTAAGTACGAATGTGAGTTCAATATTGTATTATTAACTATTTTTCTAGAGCTTGATTCTTCTACAAAATGAAATGTATAAAAATTTTTTTTAAAACCATCTAAATAGAATTGCATCAAACTATGATTATCTTTAGGCATTTGCGATATGATTGGTAAAATTCCTTTACTTTTTTTTCCTAAACTTTCTGCGACTAACTGTTGATACCACTGAAAAAATTCTAAAGACTTTTCATCATAATTTAGAATTATAGAGTTGCATTTTTTATTATTTGCTAAGTGTAGAATTTTTGAAACATTTGAAATTAATGCATTTATAAATTTTTTATTTTTTACTAGATAATTAAATCTTCTAAACTTATTTACATTTAAACCCATTAATTGTGCGGGTACCATTCCAACTTCTGATAAAACTGAGTATCTGCCACCAATATAATTATTATGATATATTATTTCTGATTTAAGTTTTTCAGCCAAATTCATTAAATAGCTTTTTTTATTTTCTGTAATAAAAATATTATTTTGTTTTTTATTTATTAGTATATTTGTATTAATTATGGTCTCTAAAGTATTTCCAGATTTAGAAACTATTATATTTAAAGTATCTTTTTTATTGAATTTTAGATCTTGTTTATAGTCAATTAAATTATCTTTAAATGAAAAAATTTTTTTAATTTTATGGTTTAAAAAACTATAAATTGATCTTGTGCCTAAAACTGATCCGCCCATACCCACTAAATTAAATCTTTTGAATTTTCTAAATTTTAAAACTTTTTTTTTTAAATAAGATTCTTTATAAAAATTTCCCATTGAGATTAAAATTTCATTATCTTCTTTGATAAGTTTTTGAAACAAAATTAGAATTTTTTTATTAGATCTTTTAAATGAAAAGTTTTTAAAAAGAATTTTTTTTGTTAACATTTCATTTATCTTACTTTTTCAATAATAGATTTTTCTAAAGTTGATGGTTTGGAATTTTTAATAATTTTGTTATCTAATGATATATTGTCATTAGTTAAAAGAACTTTAATATCATTTTCATTTTCTAATTTTTTGTTAACTTGATTATTTTTTGGTATTGGCAGCTCACCATACACAGGAGGTAGTACTAAAGGATTTTTCTTTTCAACTAAAAATTCATCACCACTTGGTTTTTTTTTCAATGTAAAAGCATCCTTGGCTGACTGGCATGCAGATATAACATTTAAAATTACAAGTAATAAAAATATTTTTTTCATATCTTTTTTTTTATAAAAATTTCTAAATATATTAATAAAATAACTCCAAGAGTAATGAATATATCAGCTACATTAAATATAAACCAATGAAAATTATTAATATGAAAATCTATAAAATCTGGAACAGCTGAAAATCTTATTCTATCATATATATTGCCGAGGGAACCTCCAAAAATCAT
>Ga0315315_10005460_pt1 | contig 11732 bp, 7 predicted proteins | sample M140m3416metaG_FD_203699 | JGI IMG/M metagenome (GOLD analysis project Ga0315315, IMG submission 203699) | Ammonia-oxidizing marine archaeal communities from Monterey Bay, California, United States - M1 40m 3416 | ecosystem: Environmental > Aquatic > Marine > Intertidal zone | place: USA... | reverse complement strand
GAAAATTGAGACGGCGCAGACGGGATTTGGGGCGTTAGACATAAGAACGCTCTTCCTAAACTGCCTATCTGTCCCAGAGCACTGGTTATCTCATTCCAAACATTATTGATGGCGAAGCAGGTATGACTAAAGGCCAACAGCCAAAGGATATTTTCGACGTTAAGCGGATTCGCGAGATTATCGAGCTGATGGAGGAACATGACCTAAGTGCGGTCGATCTCCAGCAGGGCGATGAAAAAATCAAATTGAATCGCGGCAGCGTCAGCCCCGTTTATTCTGCACCGCCGCCGGTTGCCGCTCCTGCCGCTGCCCCTGCGGCCGCAGCAGACAGCCCAAGCGATGCAGGGACAATCACGGTCAATGCACCCATGGTTGGTACGTTCTATGCCCGAGCGAACCCGGAGTCGGATCCATTTGTGAAGGTCGGGGATATGGTTTCCGAGGATACAATCGTCTGTATCGTCGAGGCAATGAAGGTGTTCAACGAGATTCCTGCCGAGTGCAGTGGGAAGGTCGTCGAAGTCCTGGTGAAAGATCAGGAAGCAATCGATTTCGGCAAGCCCATGTTTCGTGTTGAGCCGAACTAGTAGCAAACCAAATGAAGTGCCGCGATCACGCGGCTTTACTGAAATGTGGTGACGTCACCCGTTTGCGATCGCTGCAGAGGCCAGCTTGAAGTCTGGCCCCGCGGGTCGTTATATCTTGTCCCTTGCGATTCCTTTTCATCGTTTATCCGTGTTTAAAAAGATACTGATAGCCAATCGTGGCGAAATTGCCCTCCGCATCATTCGCGCTTGTCGAGAGATGGGAATTAAATCCGTAGCCGTCTACAGTGAGGCGGATGCGGATTCCATGCACGTCCAGTTGGCGGACGAAGCGTATTGTGTCGGGCCTGCCCGCAGCATCGACAGCTACCTGAAGATTGACCAGATCATTGCTGCTGCTGAGGTTGCGGATGTCGATGCAATACATCCGGGTTACGGCTTTCTTGCTGAAAACTCCCATTTCAATGAGGTTTGTCGCTCCAGCGGCTTCGAATTCATCGGTCCCAGCCCCGATGCAATGGAAAAGCTTGGTGATAAAAACACCGCCAGAGCGATGGCGATCGCCAGCGACGTTCCCGTTGTCCCGGGCAGTGACGGCCTTGTCGAAGACGACAAGCAAGCACTCGAGGTTGCTCGAGGAATTGGATACCCGGTCTTGATCAAAGCCACTGCCGGAGGTGGCGGAAAAGGCATGCGGGTTGCCGAGACCGAAGATATGCTTGTTTCCGCCTTGAACCAGGCTCGGACAGAAGCTCAGGCCGCGTTTGGAAATGGCGGGGTCTACTTGGAACGGTATGTTGGAAATCCCCGGCATATCGAAGTGCAGGTGATTGCCGACAATCATGGGAATGTCGTTCACCTCTACGAGCGAGATTGCAGCGTTCAACGAAGGCATCAAAAACTGATCGAAGAAGCACCAAGTCCAAATCTGCCCGAAGCGCAACGGAAACAGATTTGTGATGCCGCAGTGCGAATGATCCGAGGTGCTGATTACAGCAATGCTGGAACCGTCGAGTTCATTGTCGATGAAAACGATGATTTCTTTTTTATCGAGGTGAATGCTCGTATTCAGGTTGAGCATCCTGTGTCTGAAATGATCACTGGGGTGGATCTGATCAAGGCGCAGATTTCGGTAGCCGCCAACGAGCCGCTGCCGATGACTCAGGACGATGTTCGCTGCACCGGACATTCCATCGAATGCCGGATCAATGCCGAAAACCCTGATAAAAACTTCCAACCCAACCCAGGGAAAATCACCAAGTTGTACACGCCTGGTGGCTTAGGAGTGAGGTTCGATTCCCATGTTTATGGTGGGTACAATGTGCCACCGCATTACGATTCGATGATTGGCAAGTTGATCGTCTATATGCCAACTCGCGAGGAGGCAATCGCTACCATGCGACGCGCCCTGAACGAAATGCAGGTTGAGGGCATTGCCACCACGGCGGGTTTTCACGACAAGGTGCTGCAGCATCCCGAGTTCGTCGAAGGGCGGCACAACACCAAGTTTGTTGAACGCGAGTTCATGGATTGATTTTCGCTAATGCTCAATGTGTTTGATTCCGCCGATCCGTTCACGATTTTATTGGCCCTCGTGCCACTGATTGCTTATCTGTTGGTGATCAGCGCAGTGCGATTGTCGGGCCGTGCATTGGTGACAACGGGTGGAAGAGATATCGCGGCGCTAGCCCTTGCCGTGTCAGGTTTGCTTGCCGTAGGGCCAGCGGAGTTGTTCTTTCCCTCTGCCGCTGCCACTGTTTTCGGCCCTGCTGTCTGGATTGCCTTGGCTGTCTTCTACGGCCTTAGCGTGTCACTGATTGCACTCAGTTTTCCTCCTCGCATCGCTGTGTATGGGCGGACGGCTGAGGAACTGTTTGAGCCGCTGCTGGCCGCCGCCCAAACGCTCGATGCCAAAGCATCGGGGGATGTCGGATTGCTTCAGGTTACGTTGCCCGCATTGGGCATACATTTGAGAGTTGATGGGCATCGCGGGATTGATTATGCCCAAATCGTCGCCTTCGAGCCTAACGTTTCACTTAGATTTTGGAGCAAACTGTTGGGCGCGACCCGCGCCAAAGTACAAGGCCAAAACAACCCATTCCCGCGCCGTGGATTCGCGATGCTCGGATTCACGCTCATTCTCGCGGGGGTCCTTCTCACTCAAAGTTTCGGACAACAGGAACTACTGGTGCAGGGCTTTCGGGATTGGTTGTGGCGTTAATATTACCAGCGTGAGCTGACCGAATTGTCTTGCAATTCCATTCTCATTCGTCAGGATTTCTGCAAAGTGCAAGCAAAAGATATCAAGACCGGCACTGTCGTGGTGCACAACGGAAACCCCGTCATTATTCAAGGGATTTCGGTTCACTCACCCTCAGCTCGAGGTGCTGCCACGCTTTACAAGTTCAAGGCAAGAAATGTAGTCACCGGCAATAAGGTCGATCTGACGCTTAAAGGCACCGAGTCGTTGGGGGAAGCAGATTTCTCGCGACGAAATGTGCAGATGATGTACTCCGATTCCTCCAGTATGTTTCTGATGGATCAGGAAGATTATCAGCAGTATGAGTTGCCTCTGGAAGATGTTCAGGAACAGCTCCCCTACATCACCGAAGGACTCGAGGGGATGCGGGCGATGATCTATAACGATGCGTGCGTTGGCCTCGAAGTTCCCGCTTCAGTTGAACTTCTGATCACTGAATGTGATCCAGGCGTGAAGGGGAACTCGGCCACCTCAAGAACAAAGCCAGCAACGCTTGAAACGGGACTGGTGGTGCAGGTTCCGGAGTACATCAAACAAGGTGAAACTCTGAAGATCGACACCCGCACAGGTGAGTATTTGTCACGGGCCTGATTTGCGGTCACTCGCACCTCAGATCGGGGCGATTTGTACAGTGAATCGATTCGCGTACTTGATCCTTGGTTCATGTTGTCGGACTCTATCGTTACGCGTGCTTCTCGCGTGCCGTTGGTGGGGCGTTTTCGTTGCGGGGACAGGAAATGCGAACATGCCAACGTGTTTTACGCACCGCTGGCGGCTTCAAATGTCCGGGTTGGCTGTGAATGCCCCGCATAGTGCAGGTTGGCAATGTGAGTTGGGGGCCGCGTCCTTGTCGGGGTTTTGTGCATTACATGCTCACGTTCACACTTGTTGGTACCCTGTGTTAAACTAAGAGCAGATTGACGTCTCGAGTGGTTCCAGATTCAGATGCTGTTCATGTAACGCATTGGAGCTGAAGTCGAGAGGTCTCCCACCCTATGAACCCCAGCCGGATAAATTCAATGCAGAGTAAAACTCCCAATTCAGGCACCACCGTAAAGCGACGGCAATTTCTTCAGGCTACCGGGGCCGGCGCATTGGCCATGGGAGTCTGGAGCGAGTTGCCTGCTCAGGAGTCAAAGTCGCCCAACGAGAAGCTCAAGGTGCTGTGTGTTGGAACGGCAAATCGTGCTTCAGCTGATATCGATGGTGTTCAAAGTCAAGACATCGTGGGGCTCTGTGACATTGATCAGAACTATCTTGAACGAGCATCCAAACGCTTCCCGGATGCAAAGCTGTACAAAGACTACCGCGAGATGATCTCGGAGGAAGCTGACAAAGCCGACGCCATCGTGGTCGCGACGACAGACCACAACCATGCTCCAGCCGCGATTCGTGGTATCAATGCGGGCTTGCACTGTTATTGTGAAAAGCCGTTGACGCACACCGTGGAAGAAGCGAGAAAGATCGCAGCGGCCGCGAAAGCCAAGGGAGTTGCGACACAAATGGGGACGCAAATTCACGCGGGTGACAACTACCGGCGTGTTGTTGAAATCATTCGCGCTGGCACCATTGGCGATGTCAAGGAAGTGCACGTTTGGGTCGGAAAAGGCTGGGGCGGCGGAGATCGGCCAGAGAAGGGCGCTGAGCCACCAGCGAATCTGAGCTGGGATCTATGGTTGGGGCCTGCTCCTGAGCGACCGTTCGCGCCCGGGCGTTACCATCCTGCACAATGGCGACGATGGTGGGACTTCGGTCAAGGAACGCTTGGCGATATGGGCTGCCACTACATGGACTTGCCTTTCTGGGCTCTGGATCTTAAGCATCCGACGTCCATCGAAGCGGAAGGTCCCGAGGTGCATCCCGAAACATGCCCGTTGGGTTTGGTGGTCAAGTATAAATTCCCCGCACGCGGTGATATGCCGGCTCTTGATTTGACCTGGTACGACGGAAATAAGACGCCACGAGTTGTTGCCGGCGAAAAGGTGCCTGGTAGTGGGGTTATGTTTGTAGGAACCGAGGGGCACATGTTCGCCTCTTATGGAAATTACAAACTGTTTCCGAAAGACAAGTACTCTGATTTCAAACCGCCCGCGCAGACGATTCCGAAATCGATCGGACACCATGCAGAGTGGATCAAGGCTTGTAAGGATGGGTCACCGACCACCTGTAATTTTGATTACTCAGGTGCCCTCACTGAGTCAGTGCTTTTGGGGAATGTTGCTTTCCGCACAGGCAAGCAGATCGATTGGGATGGCGAAAACTTCAAAGCGACCAATTGCCCCGAAGCTGATAAGTACCTTCGCAAAGAGTATCGACCCGGCTGGGAAGTCGAATTCGAAGGTTGAGAAGCCGGTGATGCGGTTCTTGGCTAACCCACGCGACGGTCTGAATCGGAGCGTGGGTCCTATTTTTTTCGGCGATGGATTACCATCGCCACTCACACGCCTTTTGTTTTTTGCGTCGGTTGACGTTCTGGTATTCCATGTTTGCACGCTATTTGTTTGCGGCCCTCGGCCTTTTGCTTTTCGTTGGCTGTAACAGCGAAACAAACACGACGCCTCCTGCTGCATCTGACGCGGGGGCTTCTGGGAATGTGGTGGCTGTTGTGGAACCCGTTTCCGCCGATCCGGAGGCTGCAGTCGCTGCCATCGAGGCGGTAACGAAAAACGTGCGGCGTGATTCATCAGGTTCCATTATTGATGTCGACTTTCGAGGAATGGATATCAGTGACAGTGATCTCGAGCCATTGGTTGAATTGCCGCGGTTGCGGGCTGTCCGACTCGGTGGCACAGCTGTGACCGATGCAGCAATGAAGACGATTGGAAGGATTGGCAGTTTGGAAGATCTGGACTTGAGGGATTGCGGAATTACTGATGACGGGCTCGCTGAACTAAGCGAGCTAGATAAGCTCAAGGCGCTTCGGTTATCAGGGAAAAGCGGTGCATGCAGTGTCAGTGACGATGGGATGGTGCATGTTGCCAAGCTGAAAAACCTGAAAGTGCTTGCTATCGATTATCTGTGGATCAGCGAAGACGGCATCAAAGCGTTTGTTGGATTGAATAATCTGCAAGAACTCTATATGGCCGAAACGACCATCGGAAATGAATCGGTAGAGCTGTTCGCTACCTTCCCAAATCTTAAGAAGCTGCGTTTGGCGAGGAATCAGATCGATGCCAGCGGCGTCGCGAATCTTCCGAAGATCAAAATGCTGGAAGAACTTGATTTGAGTGAATGTGCTCAACTGTTTGATGATGCGATGGGGCCTCTGGCTGATTTGAAGAATTTGAAAAAATTGAATTTGTGGAGGGTGAATATTTCGGATGCTGGTGTCAAGCCGCTTCAAGGGTTGACTGCGTTGGAGTATCTGAACCTTGATAACACCCGGCTCAGCGACGAGGGGACACCTTACTTGAGCGGGATGAAAAATCTTACCTTTCTGCATTTGGGATCAACGCAGATTACCGATGATAGCCTCGCCGCTTTGGAAGGTTTGACCAAGTTGAATGATCTGAAGGTTACTCGCACCGCCGTTACCCAGGCGGGCGTGGATAAACTGGCAAAGGTGCTGCCGAACACCAAGATTCAGCTTGAGTACATCGAGGGGCAGTGATTCATTGTTGGTGACTGCTTTGTTGAGTGTGGTTTAATCGTTTTTTATGCTCGCTGCTGCGATTATCGCCACCACTTGAATGTGGAGTGAGGGGTATTCTATCGACGAATCTCTGTATTTTATGAACCGTCTTCCGCTCTTTTGGGCTGTTTGTTCTAAGACATCGAGCTGATGGATCTCGTGCGGAGAGTACGTAGTTTTTCAGGCAGGTAGCAGCATGAGGGGCACACTCGTTAGATTGTCCAGTTGAGTTTGATCGGGCCGCTGCGGTTGTAGGAAGCGACCCTCCCTCTTGATCTCATCAATGGCAGGAATGTCGCGTGGCAGACAAAACAACCGAGTTGTTCCCCGATAATCAGAAGCTGTTCCTGCTTGATGGGATGGCATTAACGTATCGAGCGCACTTTGCGCTGGTTCGCAGTCCCCGTTTCACGTCCGGTGGGCTCTGCACGTCAGCGGTGTTTGGGATGGCGAACACAGTGCTCGATATTCTGAAAAGAGAAGAGCCGACCCACATTTCCGTTGCCTTCGACACATCTGAGCCCACGCAGCGCCATATTGATTTCCCGGAGTACAAGGCTCAACGTGATGCGATGCCCGAGGATATTGCAACGCAGTTGCCTTACATCGATCGTTTGCTGGATGCGCTGAATATCCACGTGATACGCAAACCTGGATATGAAGCTGACGATGTGATTGGAACCTTGGCGCATCAAGCAAGTCAGGAAGGGTTTCGAACCTGGATGGTGACGCCCGACAAAGATTATGAACAGTTGGTGTCTGACGATATTGTGATCTACAAGCCCGGACGCAGAGGCTCCGACCCGGAGATCTTTGGCGTCAAGGAAGTGCTCAACAAATGGGGTATCGAGCGAGTTGACCAGGTGATTGATATTCTGGGTCTGATGGGTGACGCGAGCGACAATATACCGGGGGTCGCAGGGATTGGTCCCAAAACCGCGCAGAAACTGATTGCGCAGTATGGCAGCATTGAAAATCTGCTGAACCACAGCGCTGAACTGAAGGGTAAGCAGAAAGAACGTGTTGAGGAGCAGGCCGACATGGCAAGGCTTTCAAAACGGCTCGTGACCATTCAGTTGGATGTTCCCCATGATGTTCAATTTGCACAATTGCAGCACGTGAGTTTGGATAAAGCCAAACTCAAAGATTTGCTGATGGAGTTGGAGTTCGACACGCTTGGGAAAAAGCTGCTTGGCAAGTCGTTTTCGTCAGCAAGTAGTCGCGCCAAGGTTATCAGGGAAAAACGTGAAACCGAAATTCAGGCCACACTTTTTGATGAGCCGGTGGATGAGAAAACCATTTGTGATGTGCCCCATCAGTATCACACGGTCACCACAGCGGAGGAGCGAGCTGAATTAATCGGGTTGTTGAACCAACAAGAGAGCTTTTGTTTTGATACCGAAACAACGGGTTTGGACCCGCGGGACGCGAGACCACTTGGGTTGGCGTTTAGTATTCGCCCCGCCGAAGCCTACTATGTGGTGTTACCAGAGGAGCCAGAGCCTGCTGCTGCTGTTTTGAAGGAGTTCGAGCCCGTGCTTGCCAATCAGGCAATTGGCAAGGTCGGGCACAATTTAAAGTATGACTTGACTCTGCTCAAATGGCATGGCATCGACGTACAGGGAGAGATTTTCGATACCATGCTGGCCCATTCCATGAAGGAACCAGAGATGCGGCATGGCCTCGATTATCTGGCCAAGCTGTACTTGGGTTATGTTCCGATCCCTACTAGCGAACTGATCGGTGAAAAGGGAAAAGATCAAAAGTGCATGAGTGAAGTCCCGTTGGAAAAACTCTCCGACTATGCCTGTGAAGACGCTGACGTCACTTTGCAGATCGCGAACTTGATTCGGCCTGAAATCGAGGCACAAGGAACCAGCCAGGTTTGCAATGATGTCGAATGTCCACTGATTCCTGTATTGGTGGACATGGAGCATGAGGGAATACGCCTTGATACCGAAGCCCTGGCAGCATTTTCTAAAAAACTCGGTGGCGAAATCGAGACATTGCAGGAGAGCATCTTTCAAGCGGCAGGCCATGAATTCAATATTGATTCGCCCAAACAATTAGGCATTGTTCTTTACGAGGAGCTGGAACTCGAAAAGAACCCAAAAAAGACGGCGACAGGTCAGTACTCAACTCGCGAGGCTGAACTGGAGAGGCTTTCACACAAGCATCAGGTCATTGCTGACGTGCTTGATTATCGCAACGCCCGAAAGTTGAAATCGGTCTACGTGGACCAACTTCCTCTCGCGGTAAATCCAGATACCGGGCGGGTGCATACTCATTACAGTCAAGTTTGGACGGCGACTGGCAGGATTCAGTCCAACGATCCGAATCTGCAAACAATTCCGGTGCGGAAGGAACGAGGAAAAGATATTCGTGCTGCGTTTGTGCCAAGAGATGATCAACATTTGATTTTAAGTGCTGATTACTCACAAATTGAATTGAGGGTAATGGCAGAACTCAGTGGCGATGAAGGCATGCTGGAAGCTTTCCAGAACGGCGAAGATATTCACACCGTTACCGCGTCGAAGGTGTATAAGGTGGGTGTTGACGAGGTGACGCGTGAGATGCGTGACAAAGCAAAAACGGTTAATTTCGGAATCATCTACGGGATTTCGGCCTTCGGTCTTCAGCAGCGTCTCAATATTCCGAGGCACGAAGCAAGCGAATTGATCGAGAACTATTTTGAGAAGTATCCGGGGGTGCAGGCTTACATTGATAAAACAATTGCTTTTGCAAAAGAGCACGGGTTTGTTGCCACGAGCACAGGACGACGGCGGTATATCCGGGATATCAACTCAAAGAGTCGGAACGTGGTCAACGCCGCTGAACGCCTGGCGATGAATAGTCCTATTCAAGGGACCGCTGCTGATATGTTGAAGATCGCGATGATTCGAACCCATAATGCGCTTGTCGATGGATGCTTCTCCACCAAAATGGTGCTCACTGTGCACGACGAAATTGTGTTTGACATGGCCATTGATGAGCAAGAACGTGTCATGCCAGTCATCGAAGCAAGTATGAAAACAACTTTGCCGATGCGTGTGCCCATCGAAGTTGAGTTGGGTGTGGGGCAGAATTGGCTTGAGGCACATTGAGCGTCGGTTGTGTGGTGACTGCACATTTGTTGTGTATTAGGGTCGGGATGCAGCGGTTAAAGCAGCGGGACCAAAGATGACTCAAAGACCTTTCCCGTTTGACCGGATAGTAGAGGTATCTGGTAAGCTGAGGACTGCGGCAGATGAGTGGTGCGCAAACGGCTCCATTACTATTCGCAGTGCTCCTGTTTGTTTGCCAGAGCTCGTGTTCTGCCGGCAAACGCGTAGAACGTTTTAGAAGTGCGTGCACCTTCCAGTTGGGTGCTCGTTGGAGGGTTGCATGTCCGAAGAAATAGCGATTCCACGTAAACGTTTCCCGTATCTTGGAATGCTCACTGTTCTATGCATTGGATTGCTGACGACCTTTGTCGCGTTTGTGTTTGTTCGCCAGAATGAGGATGAATTGATCCTGCAACGTGGGGCGGCGGTCAGTAACCTTCGATGCCGCGTTGTTGAAAGTGCTTTTCGTGCGGCGGTTGCCGGCCGCAGTTGGCTTGGAAGTCGCCCAGGAAATTCTTACGAAAATATCCTCGGTGACTTCTATGACCGCTTTGAACCGGATTTGGCTGGTGGGAAGTCAATGCTCTACGCCTGCTGGTTGCCGCGGTTAAATGGCTCCGAGCGAGAACAAATGGCAGGGCGATTGTCGCAAGTCGACCCGAATTACCGAATTTGGCCGCCCAAAACGTATGAGCAGAATGACGATGTTGAAGTCTCTTTTCCTGCCTTTCTGTCGAACAAGAATGTAGATCGTCTATTTCTTAACGGAATGGATTTCGGGACCATCCCTGCCTGCACGGATGCCATCGATGCAATCCTGGCTGATGCTCGGCATTACATCATGACCCGTCCGTTCCGTGTTCCCGAGGTGGGTGGGGAAGATAAATACGTCGTTGCTGTTCTGCGACCGGTTTACGACCTCAGGAAAGGAAATGATTTCGACACCCTGGCAGACCCTGAGGTGGGATTGTCGGAGAGACGTGCTGCATTGCGTGAAAGAAGGCTCGAATTTTACTCGCCGCAGCTGTCAACGAAACAAGATCGGGAGCAGCACTTAATGGGCTTGTACGCGATTATTATCGATGTCGGTGAATTACTTGACGATGCACTCCGTTCGAGTGAGGGTCATGTCGATGTGTACTTTGCTCATGCACATGGCGATGCGGAGGCTCAGCCCGTTGCGGTGCACAAGTGGGACGCGACGGGAACCGTTTTTAACAAAATACCGAATCCCGCGGCTCTTTACGGCGTTGATTACAAGTCAAAAGATTCAAAGTTAGCCACTCCGTTCGATGACTGGACGGTTACTACCGTTTTGACGCCAACTTTCATCAACGCGAACTCCTCTTCGTTGCCGGTTGCCATTCTTGTCCTTGGTTCGCTGATCTCAGTGATTCTCGCTGGCTACACGAGGACAATCGGTGATCGGACGTTAGAGATAGAGGAGATGATCGAAGCGCGGACCCGAGAGCTGAACAGTACAAAAGACAAATTCGCAGTGGAACACTTTCTGCTCAACACTTTATTGGAGCATTCGCCTGACTTAATCTATTTTAAGGATGCAGACTGTAAAATTGTGCGGGCCAGTGCGGCGATGGCGCGTCATTTAGGGTACGAGGATTCGGCCGCTTTGGTTAGCAAGTCGGACACTGACCTGTATGGCCCGGAACAATCGGGCGAGTATCTTGCTGATGAGCATCAGATCATTGCTACAGGCACGCCGATCATCGGTAAGGAAGAATTGCAGTACACCCCTGAGGGTAAGCAGGTGTGGGTCTCAACCACCAAGGCACCGCTACGAACGTCGGAGGGGCAAATCGTCGGCCTGTTCGGGGTTGCGAGGGATATCACGGATTACAAAACAGCGCAGGACGCGGCAGAAGCAGCAAGTACCGCAAAGAGTGATTTCCTTGCAAACATGAGCCATGAGATCAGGACTCCGATGAATGCAATCATCGGGATGACCGATCTCGCGTTGGAAACCGGAGACGAACGTTCAAAAAGTGAATATTTGCACGTGGTTCGGGAATCCGCTGAGGTGCTTCTTGAAATTATCAATGAGATACTCGACTTCTCAAAAATTGAAGCCGGTCGACTCGACCTTGAGATGAGGGAATTTGATATTCGCGAAGAGGTTGCAGCCGCCATGAAGCCGGTTGGCGTGCGTGCTCAATCGAAAGATCTCGATTTGA
>Ga0315315_10005459_pt1 | contig 11733 bp, 12 predicted proteins | sample M140m3416metaG_FD_203699 | JGI IMG/M metagenome (GOLD analysis project Ga0315315, IMG submission 203699) | Ammonia-oxidizing marine archaeal communities from Monterey Bay, California, United States - M1 40m 3416 | ecosystem: Environmental > Aquatic > Marine > Intertidal zone | place: USA... | reverse complement strand
TTGGCAAATGGGGACACAATGTCGTAGTCGCGAATACAGGTCTGGAAGCCATTCATCTTTGGCAATCCAATGAAAAGCGTTTTGACCTGATTCTAATGGACGTGCTCATGCCTACATGCGACGGCTTGCAAGCGACAAGAAGAATTCGGAAATTGGAAAGCGAGTTGAACGAGCGCGTTCCAATCATCGCGCTGACAGCTCAAGCTCTGGCTGGTGATCGGGATGCCTGCATCGAGGCGGGTATGGATGCCTACGTTAGCAAGCCCATCTCGCAAACAAAACTTCAGACCCTGATGAAACGGTACACCTGATTTCAACCGACTGCGAATCAGCCCAAGCCAAGGAAAGTGCCAGCAACCGATTCCATTGGGAACCAGTCTTCCCGATCAAATCATTCAGTGGCATGTGTGACTCGTACTCTTGCTGTGCCATCGCACCGCCAATCCATAGCAGCGCCAATCCATCGCGACTGCCCTAGCCATCCACCGTTATGCGGCGGAATCACGCCATGACTGGGAAAACCCAGCACGATCGCCACGCTGGGGCCAAATTTCGAGCCACCCGTCATCTCCCAATGGCGGTAAACACCGCCCCAGCCACAACACAGGGCATATCCAGCCACGAAAATCTCTGATGCGACCAAAGCAGCCCTTCTGCATCCCTTCGGTCAGCGTTAAGTTGCGTTAGTAATCAAAAAAGCATCCCGCAGAGCCTGCTCAAAAAAAATGAGGGTGAGTGCAGTGCATTCCGGTTCATGCTTCGCTTCCTCACGCGGCGGCACAAGCTTCATGAGACTGCATGGGCCACTGAATCACGCATGACTTGCTACCGAGCTGAACATTCGGCCAGCGACAAATCCAACCAACAATACAGCCACCTTCGACCAACGCCAAACTGATGAAAGCACTTGTCAAACAAAAACGTGAACCGGGCCTCACCCTCACGGACGTACCAGAGCCGAAAACCGGGATCAATGATGTGCTGATCAAGGTTGACCGAACTGGTATCTGCGGCACAGATGTTCATATATTTAAGTGGGACGCATGGGCCCAGGCAACAATCCCTGTCCCGATGGTTGTAGGGCATGAATTCGTTGGTGAGATTGTTGAGGTGGGATCGAACGTTTCTGACTTCCGAACCGGCGAGATCGTCAGCGGTGAGGGTCACGTCGTTTGTGGTCGTTGTCGTAATTGTCTGGCAGGGCGTAGACACCTTTGCGCTGACACCAAGGGAATTGGCGTCAACCGGCCTGGCGCATTTGCTGAGTACCTGTCTCTGCCAATGACAAACGTCTGGCCTCACGACTCGTCCATCGATCGAGATGTTGCCTCGATCTTTGATCCCTTTGGCAATGCTGTTCACACTGCCTTGTCTTTCCCGGTACTGGGTGAGGATGTGTTGATCACGGGCGCAGGCCCGATCGGCTGCATGGCCGCCGCGGTCGCCAAACACGCAGGTGCCCGCTATGTCGTTGTCACCGATGTGAACCCATGGCGTCTGGAATTAGCAGAAAAGATGGGAGCCACGCGAGTAGTCGATGTCCGATCTGAGAGCATTCGTGATGTGCAGAAGTCCCTCGGGATGACAGAGGGGTTTGACGTAGGCTTGGAGATGTCAGGCAGTCCAGATGCATTCCGCCAGATGATCAAAGAAATGTGTCATGGCGGCAAAATCGCAATGCTCGGGATTCCATCAGAGGAGATGGCAATCGACTGGAATGAAGTTGTCTTCAACATGCTAACCATCAAAGGAATTTATGGTCGTGAGATGTATGAAACATGGTACAAGATGACCGTGTTGATTCAGGGTGGACTCGACCTTACTCCTGCCATTACTCACCGATTTGATTACACCGAATTCGAAAAGGGCTTTGAAGTCATGATGTCCGGCAAATCTGGAAAAGTGATACTCAACTGGCAGTGATTCCTGCCTTGCCATTCATCACATCCTGTAGCCCTTTCTGCAGTACCGACACACAACACATCCCCCCACCAGCGAAACAAAAAACCATGGCCGAAGCATTCCTGACCCACATAGAAAACCAGTTGAACGACATTCGTGAACAAGGCCTATTCAAAGCAGAACGCACGATCACGACTCCGCAGGACGTCCACATTCAGGTCAACCATGGGGACAGCGTGCTGAACATGTGCGCCAACAACTATCTGGGGCTGTCGGAACACCCGGAAGTCGCCAAAGCGGCTCATGAGGGACTGGACGAATGGGGCTATGGCTTATCATCAGTGCGTTTCATTTGCGGAACGCAAGCGGTCCATCAGAAACTGGAACACAGGCTCAGCGAGTTCCTGGGCACAGAAGACACGATCCTATACACGTCGTGTTTCGATGCAAACGGTGGATTATTCGAGACAATCCTGACAGCAGAAGACGCGGTCATTTCTGATGAACTGAACCATGCTTCCATTATCGACGGGATTCGCCTCTGCAAAGCACAGCGTCACCGTTATCGCAATAATGATCTTGCCGATCTGGAAACCAGGCTCAAAGAAACTCAGTCAGCTCGGTATCGCTTGATTGCGACCGACGGTGTTTTTTCAATGGATGGACATATCGCAAATTTGCCTGGCATCTGCGACTTGGCAGAAAAATACAACGCACTCGTGATGGTGGATGATTCGCATTCAGTCGGCTTCATGGGAAAAACCGGGCGTGGAACCCACGAACACCATGATTGCATGGAACGGGTTGACATCATCACCGGAACGCTCGGTAAAGCACTGGGTGGTGCCAGCGGTGGCTATACCAGTGGGCGAAAACCAATCATTGATTTGCTGCGACAGAAATCGCGGCCCTATCTTTTTTCCAATTCGGTTGCTCCCCCGATTGTCGCTGCATCCGTGCGAGCCGTTGAATTGCTGAGCGAGTCGACTGAACTGCGAGATCGACTGGAGTCAAATACCAAACGCTTTCGAACTGGCATGGAAGCAGCGGGATTCAACCTGCTACCAGGCGAACACCCGATCGTTCCAATCATGTTGGGTGATGCGGTGCTTGCAACCCGCATGGCAGACTTGATGCTTCAAAAAGGCGTCTATGTGATTGGGTTCTCTTTCCCTGTTGTGCCTAAGAGCAAAGCTCGTATTCGAACACAGATTTCAGCAGCACACACGGAAGAGGACATTGACTTTGCCATCGAAAAGTTCATCGAGGCCAAGCAAGAACTGGGAATTTGAAACACCGAGTTCCTCAACAACTTGCATCACACAAGCATTCACTTCACTCCGAAGAATAGCCAGTCCGTCTGTTCTTCTTGGACCATGGGATTGAACGTTCGGACAGGCTCCACGTGCGTTTGGCTGAATGTCAAATCAAGCGCCTCTGAAAAGCTGCTACTTTCGGCATACGACCAAACAGCCAGGATTCCACCATCTGCCAAATGCTTCTTTGCAGACTTCAGCCCGGCTTTGGTGTAGAAAACATGCTCTTCGCTGCCCAGTTGATCCGCGGGTGAATGATCTACGTCAATTACAATCAGATCGTACTGTTGCTGTGGCTCATCAAGCAAATATTGATAGACATCGCCTGAGGTCAAACGCAGCCCGTCGGCGTCATTCAATTCATCCGATAGAGGTATCAAACCCTCCTTGAGCCACTGAAGCACCTGAGGCAGGTACTCAATCACTTCCACCGACGCAACTCTCTGATCAGTCAACAACTCTTTGGCAGTGTAACCAAGGCCAAATCCCCCGACCAAAGCCTTGAGGTCAGATCCACCGTGGAGTTCGACTGATCGATTGGATATCGCGCGTTCCGAATCGGTGTTGTAGCTGCTCATCAGAAACTCGTGGTTCAAGGTGACTTCAGTCACCACGGTTCCCGGTTCCGACAACAATTCCCGACGACGCAAACACAGCGGCCCCAGATCAGTGTCCTCGTAAGCGAGGATTTTCAAGTTCGGCGGGGACATACATTTCCTCGGAATTGATAAGATCAGTGAATCACGACGAACCGCACCAAGGAACGCACAAAGGTTACTCTGCTTGCGGTATTCGGGTGCAGGCCAATGACTTGGCAGCCAGCATCAACTCCCCGAGCACCAGCGCAGATACAAAACAGCTGCGAATTCCACGAACCGATAGGCTACATTGACCCGTTGCGTCTCGATACCATGGGAGGCGGGATAGAGCGACAAGATAGACAACATCGGGCAAGATTAATTCATCTGTTTGCATCATCCAGGATTCCAATCCTCGTCGAAAAACGCTTGATCATGAGCCACCTGTTGATTGTCATTTTGAGCATTTGCACTTTCTGTATTCAGCTGAAGAGCAATGCCACGGAAACAATTATCCGCCCGAACATTGTTTTCATTCTGATCGATGACTTGCGCCATGATACGTTTGGTCACGCGGGACATCCGTTTATCCAGACGCCATACATCGATCAACTGGCGCGGGGAGGCTTAAGATTCACGAATGCATTTGTGACCACCTCTTTGTGTTCACCCTCGCGGGCAACTTTCCTGACCGGAAAGTACATGCATAATCACAAAGTCGTGGACAATTCGTCATTGATGGACAAACAGGAACAGACCTTTCCTCAAAGGCTTCAACAAGCCGATTACCGAACAGCATTCATCGGCAAATGGCATATGGGCGGATCCAGTGACGCGGCACGCCCTGGTTTCGATCACTGGGTCAGCTTCCGAGGCCAGGGGACGTACCAACCCACGGGCCAATTTCTGAACATCGACGGAAGTAAAGTCGCTCGCACTAAATACATGACGGATGAACTGACCGACCATGCGACCCAGTGGTTGTCTAAACAAACGCCCGAACAACCTTTCATGCTGTACCTTTCGCATAAGGGTGTTCATGGACTGTATGACCCAGCTCCTCGACATAGAGATCAATACAAAAACGCCAGCTATTCACGTCCAGCAACGATGGACAACACCCCTGAAAATAACGCCGGCAAACCGATGTGGGTTCAAGACCAGAGAAACAGCTGGCATGGGGTGGAATTCCCCTACCACGGTCGAGCAAAGCAATCTATCGAGGAAATGTATCGACATTACTGCGAAATGATCCTGTCCATTGACGACAGCGTTGGCCGTCTTCTGGAAATACTCGAAGCAAAAGGCATGTCCAAGCAAACCTTGGTAATATTTACCAGTGATGGTGGCCACTTATGGGGTGAGCATGGCTTGATTGATAAACGCTGTGCCTACGAAGAATCGATTCGAATCCCGTTATTGGCTTACTGGCCTTCAAAAATAGAGCCCGAGACACGCAGCGAGGCACTGGTGGCGAACACCGACATAGCTCCTACCATGCTGGACTTAGCTAATCTGGCTATTCCCACCAGCATGAATGGAAAGAGTCTTGTGCCGCTACTGAGTGATCCCAACAGCCCAACGTGGGGACGCAAATCACTGCTTTACGAGTACTACTGGGAACCCGCATTTCCTCAAACACCTACGACGTTTTCCCTCCGCGACCAACATTACAAACTGATTCAATATCACGGACTCTGGGACACTGATGAACTTTACGACGTTAGCAATGATCCAAGCGAAACCACGAATCTGATCAACGCACCGGATCAAACACAGCGAGTTGCAGCAATGCGGAAAGAATTGCATCGCCGTCTTAGTCAAACCAGTGGTTTATCGATTCCACTGGGAATCAAACGCAATCACGGATCCAACCTTCGGAATCCCCAAGGCAGCACTCGCGCGAAATTCCCAAAAGCGATCATCCGATCTTCCCCTCATTGACCTCCCGCCCACCGAAGTTCCATGAAGCAAAGTATCAACGCAAACTTAATTTATGCTCTTTTCTGTTTGTCATTCCTGTTCGCAACAGAAAACAGCAATGCTGACGAGACACCACTCGCTAAGGGAAAAGAAGCAACTGGCGACCAGCCAGCCGTAAAGCTTTCATGCCCTGGGAAGTATCCGCATCACTTGCAAGGCGTTTGTTCCGACAGCGATGCAATTTTCTGGTCATTCACAACAACGCTGGTAAAAACAGACCGTCAAGGGAAACTGCTAAAGAAGGTACCTGTTGCCAATCACCATGGTGACCTTTGCCATCATGACGGAAAAATCTATGTGGCGGTTAATCTTGGAAAATTCAATGATCCGAAAGGCAATGCCAAGTCATGGATCTACGTCTACGAGGCTTCAAGCCTGAACGAAGTTGCACGCCATGCAGTACCCGAAGTTTTCCATGGCGCAGGCGGCATCGGTTTTCACAAAGGAAACTTTTTTGTTGTCGGCGGGCTACCCAATGACATCAGCGAAAACTACGTCTACGAATACGACGGAGATTTCAAACCATTGAAACGACATGTCATCACCAGCGGGCACACACACCTCGGCATTCAAACAGCAGCTTTTGTGAATGGTTATTGGTGGTTTGGTTGCTATGGGTCCCCCAAAATCACACTCGTTACAGATACCGATTTCAAAATGGTCGGGCGTTACACGCAAGACTGTTCCTTAGGTGTCGCACAAAACGACGATGGTCGCATGTGGGTTGCGAGCGGTGTGTGCCAGCCAGAGGTTGGCTGCACAGGAAAGATACAATCAGCCACCGCAAATCCCGAGAAAGGATTCACTCTTCAAAATTAAATTTCGCTCGCAGTGGACTGAACAATCGCATTCCCACCGCAGCTAGCAAGTCGCAGCATCCCGAACTGGACAAGGCATTCGCGTTTGAGCAATGCTACTTCGAAATACGCTGAGGGGGTAACGCACCCCAGTATTCCAGTATTCCAGTATTCCAGTATTCCAGTATTCCAGTCGCCTTTACTCAGTTCTCTTCATTCACCGCGGACGGGTTCTACGGCTCCATAAGCGTCATATCCGATGCAACAAAACGTCCGTCCACGACTTTTCCACTCACGATCGCCTTTCGCACGCAATTGCACAAACCATCATTAGCGTGTGCGTCTCCATGACCATCAATCGAACTTCCATCGACGTAGTAAAGCTTGTCTTCCAACCTGATCGCGAGATCACACCCATTGCCAGGCATCCCAAACTGACATTGCCCGCACGACGCATCCACCTCCCTCAGGTTCACCGCCAACACCGGGCTCCCTGCAACTGATGTTGAAGGGGTCTCCACTTCAAAAACCAGATGACTCTCGTTGGGCTGACAACCGACGCCGCCAACAAGGGTACCAACAAGCGCACAGAGCAATAAAATTACAAAGCCATACTTCATTTCAGATTCTCTCTGGATTTTGGAAGTGGTTCGAAAACCAGAATCGGTCATCGATTTTCCCGTGCCGCGAGTTGATCGATCAACGCAGGCAGTAATACATGCAGTGCGTTTCCGTGCCTGAGATGGTACCACGCTGCCCGACACAGGTGCATCATGCAACGCTTCGATACAGCCAAGTCGAGACAAGCATTTCGGTGCATCAACCCGGAGGCCCACTCAGTCTCGCAGTTCAGACCAGCGACTTCACCGGCCGCAAATGTTCGATCACAACCATTCGTCCACCCCTCAGAAAAGTAGACGTAGTCAGTAATGCCACACAGTCCCTCAACATTGTCAACGTGGCCACGCCGATACGTACCCGCACCACCAACAGAAGCATTGTCCTGCCTTGGGAAAACGAGGACTATGCCTGCTCTAAGAGCAAACTTATCCTGAACATCGGCGGCAACGCCGAATACCGAATACCGGGTCCACGCTAAGCAGAAAACCACCAAATAACACCCAAGGACTCGAATTAACGGTTTCACTACCTAAGTCAAACGGCTAGATCTTGTTCAAACGACGTTGTGCTTGCGTACAAGGATCTCGCGTTCAAAAAACAGAGTTTCTGGTGAGTGCTGCCAAACCATTCAATCGTTTGACGGTTACCTCTTCAGCACTAATTCAGCTTCGAGTTCCTCGAGCGACCGTCCCTTGGTTTCAGGCAGAATGAATAACAGCAGGAAGAACCCCAGCGCCGCAATCAAACCAAAAATCAGAAACGACATTGCATTGCCGAGATTCGAAACTTCCCATGGAAAGATATAGGACACGAACCAAGCGGTGCACGAGTTCACAAAACCAATGACGCCAATAGCGAGACCGCGAATCCGGTTTGGATACAACTCAGAGAGCATTACCCACATCACTGGCCCCAACGAGAAAGCAAAGCAAGCGATGAATCCGAGAATTCCAGCAAGCACCAATTTGGCATTCATTTTGGTCGCTACTTCAAGAATAACCCCCTCATTGTTGTCATAAACTTCTTTCCCGAGGGAATCCTTCATCTTCTGTTTGAAGTCGACGTCATTTTCAAAACTCTGGTTCGCCTGCGACGCCAAAATCACCAAATCCTGCGGACTCAAATCCCCCGATTCCCTTAAGGTCGCAATCCCATCATCAGTCAACTCGTAGGTTGCCTGATAGAAGGCGAATGCACACAACATCAGGGAGACTGCGATGCCAGCGATTCCAATCAACAGTAATGGCCGCCGCCCCAAGCGATCAATCAAGAAGATACCCACAAACGTGAAGAGCAGATTGACAGTGCTAAGCAGCAAACCGGATGCGAACGCCGCATCTTGACCGATTCCAGTTTGCTTGAAGATGCTAACCGCGTAAAAGAAAACGGCATTGATACCAGTACTCTGCTGCAGGATGCCAATCGCAAGACCAACCAGTAGGACAAATCCCAACTTTGGGTTAAACAATTCGACATAGCCACTTCTAACAACCCCAGCCTGCGCCTCAATGCTGTCTTTGATCGCTTTTGCCTCGGCATCACCTTCTTCTTGCCCGTGCAACTGCTGCAGGATCGCATGCCCTTCCGCGGTCCGTCCCCGAGTGAAAAGCCAGCGTGGGCTAGAGGGAACCAACAGCAAAAAGAAAAAGTAGAGCACCGCGGGAACAACCTCGATGCCCAACATCCAACGCCATACATTCTCTTCCGTAAGCCAGTCCACTCCCGCCTTGAAACTCAGGTTCAAGTACCAGTTACACAGAAATGCCGCAAAAAATCCGACAACAATATTCAACTGTTGAATTGAAACCAGCTTTCCTCGATTTGACGCCTTTGAAATTTCGGCAATGTAAGTTGGGGCAATGATCAACGCTGCGCCAAAAGCGACACCACCCAACATCCGCGCCAAATACAACATGACATAAGTTTCGGCATAGGCAGACCAGATCGCTGATGCCGCGTAAAGCACTGCAATCGCAAGCAGCAAAGGTTTTCGACCGCACAAATTACTGACCGCCCCCGCTGCGAGCATGGCGAACATGGCAGCAAACGTGGGGCAACTCACCACCCAACCGATCTGGTTCTCATCTAACGCTAACTGGGGCCCCACATAATCCATCACCCCGGAGATGATGCCCATATCGAACCCGAACAGAAAACCACCCAGAGAAACGACGAACGCAATGAACAGCGAATGGAACTTCATGACTAAAAGTTTCTTTCCGTGCGTCTAGCGCACTTCGAGGTAATCGAATTCAGCAGACAACTGCCGACCAGTCAGGTCTTTGCAGACCAAGCCGATAAAGGTTCCGATGAAACCCCAATGGCCACCGTGGTCATCAGAAAGAATCGAAGCATCGAGATCAATCGACGGATCAGAGTTGAAGCCTGATAAAATAGAGTTCTGGATCATGATCCGTCAGAATGAGCACCGAATTTTTTACACACCACGCACCAACGCCTCTGCACCAAACACAGCAAGAGGGGCACGCACAACAAGCGGCATCAGTGTAAGACAACAAGGACACCAATCGACGACAAACACTCATCATTTGAATGAGTCCGGCTTCTGCAACTCGCTCACATCCCACACCAGCGTCCGAAAAACGAACGAAACAGGTGCCATAGCTTGTCAGTCAGGTGCACCCCCACCTACCTCATCGAGGTACTGGAAACAGCGTAAACAACAACGAATTCCCGGAAATGGCGATATGAACCCACCGTCTGCCCCACCGTCTGCCCCACCATTTCCCACGGCAGCCAGCGACTCTCTCAGTGCAAGACAACTAGCGGCCTGCACGGCAATGGAAGAGGAAAAGCCGTTTGTAGTTTCCTGCAAATGCACAAAACATCGATTACGATCCGGCTAACCCGTGATTTATGACCTACGTTTGTTATGGGTTCGGGCAGGGACCATTTCACTATTCAAGGGGCTTCACATGAGCAAAGCTTTGCTTTTGAGCTGCGTACTCACCACTGGGTATGTAGCCTTTCTCCTCGTCTCACTCTCTGAGTCGCAGAAAACGGAACAGGAAAACCAGATCCCGGCGGCAACAACCGCGTCTCCCCCATCTGACCTCGAAGGCTTTCTGCAAAGCCTCGACCCTGACTCAGTTCGAAAGTGTCTGCAGCGTCACCAAAGCGGAAGAGCAATCGATCAGAAAACCCTACTTCAATGCGGAGACTTTTCGCTGTATGCAAATCATCAAAGGCTACCCAAGCAATACGCCGTTGGACATTTTAAGAATATCTTGATCAACTCATCTAGCCTGGATTCGCTCCGAGCCCAACTGCAAGAGTGCTCCCAGTTTGTCACACCCATGTACCAAGCTCGATAAGTCCCAAGCTTTTTGTCTGACTTTTTGCGTGAATACCACACTCGGTGATTCCCAAAGTCCGCACTTCCAATGCGTAGTCAATCGACACGAAACAGCGCTACAGCAAACGCTTCTGAAGCCAAAGCCATAGCAAACACGGCTCAACGGAAAACGACAGCGGCAGCTGCGAACTTCTTCCGCGGACGATCGCCACATCGGACGATGATTTCAAAGAGACTTTAAGGTAGCACCCAGCTCATCCATACAGACAGTTGATAGGTCAGCTCATGATTTAGCTTCAAGCTACTTAACATGGGATGCAGCAGCCTGAGGCAGATCGCAGAGGCAAGCAGTACATAGCTGCGTATCATCCACTTGGCATGCCACTCGACGTTCCCAAGATATCCGTGCCGCCACCCTGATAAAGTGGCAACCCATGTCAGTCCCGCAAGCAACAAAAAGCACAACTGGGAGGACAATCCACCATAAGCCCAAAATCCCATCACCAGGCCACCGAGCGAAACAGCAAGCAGAACCGAAACACAATAAAACCGCCCCAACCACCGATGCAACCGAGGGCACTGCTCACGCAAGGTTCGGTTAACCTGAAGCGTGCGACTGATGAAAGCGACTGATAAAAGCGACTGGTGCACCCACGATTTGTGTATAGAACGCGATGAAGTAACCGCTACTGAAAAAAAACTCACGCTTGTCGCGTAAGAAACCATATTCAAGATCTGCTGTGAAGTAATATCCAAACAGCGCTAAAATCATCACACCGACACTTACTGCCAACGTCAAAACACACCACTTCACGAAACGCCCAAAAGGGTGAAACAAATCAAACGGTATCCGTATTCCACTCCACAGTTTAATGACACAGCCCCTCAAGCATTACTGCAACACACACGTGACTATCTGTGCCCACCATTAACAAATACAGATAGGGAAATTGGAAGATGGTCAATCTGCAACACATCGGTCACCTTCCGAATGGCTGCAACGCAGGATCTCCAATCACTACATAGAGCAACGAGTTTTGCCGAGGCTTTTTAGTCTTCTCACGTATTACAAAATCACCTGACTTCACCTCTTTTAAATTGATCAAACCGTTCATCAAACGCTGATACCCTTCGCCTACTGTATTCCCGTCAAGCCAACCTTCCAGCACAGGATAGAGATGTGGAAATCCAGAACTAAGTCTTTGGTGGCCAAAAGCAAC
>Ga0315315_10005457_pt1 | contig 11734 bp, 16 predicted proteins | sample M140m3416metaG_FD_203699 | JGI IMG/M metagenome (GOLD analysis project Ga0315315, IMG submission 203699) | Ammonia-oxidizing marine archaeal communities from Monterey Bay, California, United States - M1 40m 3416 | ecosystem: Environmental > Aquatic > Marine > Intertidal zone | place: USA... | reverse complement strand
TGATATTCCTGATATAATTGGCTCATTTTTTTTTTGTATTTTCATATGAGTTTTTGTCTAGTTGAGTTATATACTGGTATGGAATTAAAAAAAGCATTTAATTTTCTAAAAACTTTGCCTGATAAGCTTAATAGATTTTACATAAAAAAATTAGAATCTAGAATAATAATCAAAAATAAATCTAAAGATAAAAAAGTTTTTGATCCTGTAACTAATTTAGATCAGGTTTTTGAGAAGTATATTAGATCTTTAATTATTAAAAAATTCCCACATGATTCCATTATTGGTGAAGAATTTAAAAAAAAACAGTCCATAAGTTATTATACCTGGTCCATAGATCCAATAGATGGAACAAAAGCTTTTATTATTGGAGCACCAACATGGTCAAATTTGGTAAGCCTATCTTTTCGAGAGGATTCTTTAATTGGTTTAGTAAATTTTCCAGAATTAGATAAATATTATATAAATGATAAAAATAAATCTTATGTTTTTAAAAAGAAAAAAAAAAATATTTTAAAATCATCAAAAAAAATTAATTTAAATTCAATTAAAGTGATTAGCCATGGAAACATTAATTATAAAAAATTAAATAAGATAAGTAAAAAATTCGGATCCCAATTTAGAATTGCGAGTTTTGATGCCTTAAACTTTTGCCTACTTGCAGAAGGAAAGGTAGATGTTGTGATTGAAGGGAATTTAAAGCCCTATGATATTTTACCATTAATACCAATAATTAAGAATGCAGGAGGAATTGTTTCAAACTGGAAGGGAGAACCTGCTGAAAAAGCAGGAAATATAATTGCAAGTTCTAATAGAAAATTACACAATAAAATATTAAAATTACTAAAACCTTTTACAAGAAACTAAAATGATAAACATATTTATTAATAGAATATTTAGAGCAATAAAGATTGATATAGATCTTTACGAAGAAGTAGAAAAAGATAAGTCTGCAACTGTACAAGCAGGGATAGTGGTAGTTTTGTCAAGTTTAGCTGCTGGAGTAGGCGCATTGCAGATGGGAGCTTCTAATTTTTTATTAGCACCAGTTTTATCTTTATTAAGCTGGTATGTGTGGGCTTATGTAATTTATTTTGTTGGAGTAAAATTATTTGCAGGTCCAAAAACTAAAAGTAATCATGGAGAGCTATTAAGAACAATTGGTTTTTCAAGTGCACCAGGTTTGATAAGAGTTTTTGGTATCACACCTGATTTAATGACAGTAACTTTTATCGGCTCTGCTTTTTGGATGTTAGCATGTATGGTGGTAGCTGTTAAATCTGCCTTGGATTATGATAGTTTATGGAAATCTTTAGGCGTTGTAATAGTTGCTTGGTTATTTCAAGCATTCTTTTTATTTCTGGTTATTGTACTTTTTAAGGGTATTTAAACGGGAAAAATTGTTTTTGATAGTCTGCAACTGTCACAAATTTTGTAACCCAAAATAATTAAATTTGACCTAACACTTTCGTCTTCTTCTTTACATTCTTCACAAATTTTATCATGTATTTCATCCATGTAGGACAAGATATACCTTTTAATATTTATTTTCTATCTTAGAATTAGAATATGAAAAAAATTCTTTTTTTTGTTATATTTATTAAAGCTACGTTGTTTATTTCACTTTCAATTACAGCTGGGGAGCTAAAAGTGACTGCTGGAAATTTAGATAAAGCAAAAACCTCAAACTATGAAAAAGCTTATTTTGCTGGTGGGTGCTTTTGGTGTATGGAAGAGTCATTTGATAAAGTTAAAGGAGTCACCTCTGTAGTATCAGGTTATTCTGGTGGACATTTAAAAAATCCAACTTACGAAGATGTGGTTTATACAAATTCTGGACATGTTGAAACTGTTGAAATCACTTACAACTCTAAAGTTACATCTTTTAAAAAATTACTAGATATTTATTGGCAGAATATCGATCCTTTTGACTCCATTGGTCAATTTTGTGATAAAGGAAAAAGTTATAGATCTGTCATTTTTTTTGAAAATAAAATTCAAAAAAATTTAGTTGATACTTCATATGAAAATATTCAAAAAAAATTTAATAAAAAAGTTGTAACTTTAATCTGGAAATTTGAAAAATTTTACCCAGCAGAAAATTTTCATCAAGATTATTATGAAAAAAATTTCATTCAATATCTGATGTATAAAAAAGGATGCCAAAGAGAGGAGACCTTAAAAGAAATATGGAACTAAAAAAATTATTTTTTACTATATTGCTTGTTTTGTTTTTTAATAATTTACAAGCCAGCCCATTAAAACCTAATGAAAATTTATTACCGTATGATGTGGTTAAAATCCAATTAAATGCATTAAAAAAAAATAATAAGAATGATGATGGAATTAAATTAACTTGGTTATTTGCTCACCCCGATAATAAAAAAATTACTGGTCCTTACGAGAGATTTAAAATTATGATTTATGGTCAACAGTACCGTCAACTATTGAATCACAGTTCTCATAAGATTGACCTAATAATGAATACTCCTAATAAACATATATATAAAATCGAAATTTTATCCAAAGAAAAACAGTTATTATTTTATGAATGGCACGTTCAAAAAGCTACAGAAGAAAATTGTAACAATTGTTGGTTTACTTCTGCCGTCTCTATTCCGATAGATCAGGGAAATACAATTTAATGAAAAGACCCACTTATCCATTTAGACTCTTAATAATTGCATTAATACTTTGCGTGATACCTATTGGCGCGACACATTTTGGAGGAATTTATCTAGGACCAAAAAACGGAATTCTTCTTGGTTTTTGTGTTGGTATACCATGCGTAGTTTTTGCTTGCTGGAAACTTTTTATGGATGGATGGAGAGAAGAGGATGAAGAATGAATTTTATAACTTCAAGAAAAGAAGCTCTAAATGTTTTAGAAAATTATATAGAAAAAGATATATCCAATTATGCAACTCAAAGAAATTTTGATTTTGGACCTCATAATAGAAAAAATATTTCCTGTTTGTCACCCTATTTAGCTCATAGATTAATATCTGAATATGAAGTGTTGAAAAAAGTTTTAAGCAAACATCCGTATCAGAAGGTAGACAAATTTATTCAAGAAATCTTTTGGAGAATATATTGGAAAGGCTGGCTAGAATTACGACCTAAGGTTTGGACTGATTTTGTAGAAGATATAAAAAACATTGAAAATTCTAATGAATATAAAAAAGCAATAAATGGTGAAACAAATATAGATTGTTTCAACGATTGGGTAAAAGAACTAAAAGAGTACAATTATTTACATAATCATACCAGAATGTGGTTTGCGAGTATTTGGATATTTACTTTAAAACTACCTTGGCAAAAAGGGGCGGAATTTTTTTTAAAAGAATTATATGATGGTGACGCTGCTTCAAATACTTTGAGTTGGAGATGGGTAGCTGGCATTCAAACTAAAGGAAAAAATTATATAGCTCAAAATTGGAATATAAATAAATTTACTAGCAACAGATATAAAGATCTAAAACTAAATGAAAATCCACAGCCTATAATTGATAGAAGAGACTATAAAATTTCACCTATCAACATTGGTAATAATGAAACAACATCAAATATATTAGTTTTTTTTGAAAACGAATTAGACTTTCAAATTTTTAATATTGATAGTTATAAAAAAATTTATTGTATTTTGTTATCAAATGAAGAAAGACAAATAAAATTAGAGAATAAAGTATTAGAATACAAAAAAAACCTAATCAAAAATCAAATACAAAACTCAACATTAAAAATCGAATTTGTTGAGGGAAATAAATTTATTGAATTATCAAGTAATGAAAAAAACTTTGATGTTATTTATCCGTCAATTGGAGAAAATATGTCTTTTTTAAAAAGAACAATGAAGAAAAATAATTTAATTATTAATTATTTAACCAGAGAAGAAGACAAATATTGCTGGAAGTTTTCGAACAAAGGCTATTTTAATTTTAAATTAAATATTCCAAAAATTTTAAGTCAGTTTAAACTTAATTAACTTTATTATTTGAGCATCTTTTTGAGCAATATTTTACACTTGCCCAATTAAGTTTCCATTTTTTTCTCCATGTAAAAGAACGTTTGCAAGTTAAACAAATTTTAGTTGGCAAGTTTTTTTTTTTCATTTCTTGAGTAAGTGCTTATTTTTTAAAAATAAAAAATATGCTGCTATCTCATAAAAAATTTCTAATAAAAAAAACATGGGTTTGTTATTAAATATTTTGTATAAAAATTTATATTTAGGAATATTTTGCCAAATAATCAAAAATACTTCTGCACCTTGAATTAATTTTCCCTTTTGAATAATATGCATTCTTCTTAAAAGTTGTTTGTATGATCTTGACGTAATTTGTTGGGCTTCTTTATTGTTCGTAATATCCACCCATTCAATATTTTCATTTGAATATTTTTTATAATGATTAATTTCAGCTCTACAAATATTACATGAATTATTAAAAAAAACTTTATTTTTCATTTAATTTGTATTCTCCTTAATAAATTTATTTGCAGCTTTTAATATTCTAGCTTTTCTTTCTTGATTCATTTTTTCAGAAACCCTTACCATCATTGCAAGTCTTGGATTTTTTGAGAAAAATTTTTTATTTTTATCAATAAACCTCCAGTAAAGTCCGTCCATCACATCACACCAAAGACCTTTTTTAAAATGCATCATTTTTAAAAAATAACTTGAACCACATATGTAAGGCTTTGTAGCAAATATTCCACCATCACTAAACAAACCCATGCCATAAACATTTGGAGCCATGACCCAGTCAGAAGAGTCTACAAACATTTCCATGAACCATTTGTAAACTTGCTTAGGATTAATTTCACATAGATTCATAATGTTAGCTAAAATCATAAGACGCTCTATATGATGAGACCAGCCATAATTTACAGCATTTGTTATAGCATGATCTAAAGGCGGTAATCCTGTATTTCCCTTATACCAATTAATTTTCATTTTCCTTTTGTGATTAAAAAAATTATTTTTTTCTAAACGTTCATCAAAATTTTGATAAATTCCTCTCATGAATTCTCTCCAACCAATAATTTGTCTTATGTAGCCCTCAAAAGAATTCATTGGTATTTTGTTTTCAATTTTTCGTAGTTTTTCAATTATTTCTACTGGGGTAAGAAGTCCCAAGTTAATTAAAGGGCTTAATGCACTATGAAATACAGTATTAGATCTATCTGTTACAGCATCTTCATAGTCACCAAAAAATTTAATTCTATCTTTCAAAAATTCATCAAACCATTTGTGTGCGTCTTTTCTGGTAGTAGGGAACCAAAATTTTTTAGTATTACCGGGATGATCTTTAAAATTAGAGTCTATAAATTTTTTAAGCACAAAGGTATTTTTTGTTTCTTTGATTTTTGATATTTCTGGAATTTTAATTTCTTTTGGAAGTTTCTTTCTATTATCTTCATCAAAACTCCATTTGTTTCCTTTTGGTGTTCCATTTTTGCTCATCAATAGATTTGTTTTAAATCTTACAATTTTATAAAAATTAGCCATAAATGGCCTTTTATTTTTTGAAAGATAATCTTTAAATTCATCTCTGTTAATTAAAAACATCGGCGTTTTAATTTGATTAATTCTCAATGATTTCTTTTTACAAAAATTTAAAATCTTTTTTTCAAAAAATTTATCTTCTATTTCAAAAAAACTTATTTCTTTAATCTTTTTATCATTAGTTATTTTTTCAAGTTTTTTTTCGTAAGATAGCTTAAAATCTTTGTTTACGTCTTTGTAGATTAGTTTAAAATTTTTAGATTTTAGTTCATCAGCATATGATCTCATTGAGGATAAAAATAATAAAATTTTATGCTTGTGATGTTTTTCAAAAGTACAAAGATCATAATCTTCTGCCATATAAAAAATATGATCCTTAAACTTATTGAGATATTTTGGGGAAAATAACTGATTACCAAGTAATAAAAAAAGCTTCATATTTGAATAAATTACACATTTTAAAGAAGTATTACACGCGTCATTATTTGCATTTAAATAATGCATAATAATGTTATTTTTACCTATGAAAAAAGTAATTTTAGGAGCGACAGGATCTATAGGATCTGAATTAGCTAAAAATCTAGTTAATAGTGGAAATGAAGTTCATTTAGTGGGCAGAGATGAGTCTAGTCTTTCAAGTTTAGCAAACGAATTAAATTCAACTTTTACTACTTGTGATATGCTTGAAGAAAATTTTTCTGAAAAAATTTTAAGTGATTTAGGTGAAACGCCAATTAATGGTTTAGCTTATTGCGTAGGTTCTATAGATTTAAAACCTCTTAAATTAATTAAGAAAAGTGATTTCATGCAATCATTTAATTTAAATTTAGTTTCAGCTGCCGAAATTATAAAAACTTTAGCCGATAATTTAAAAAAGAATAAAGGTTCAATTGTATTATTTTCTACAGTAGCAGTTAAACAAGGCTTTCCTAACCATGCAATTGTAGCATCAGCAAAAGGAGCTGTGGAAGGGTTAACTCTTGCATTAGCTGCAGAGTTTGCCCCTAATGTAAGAGTAAATTGTATTGCACCAAGTTTAACAAAATCAAAAATTTCAGAATTTTTACTAAAAAATGAAAAAATGGCAGAGAGTATTGCTAAAATGCATCCAATGAAAAGATTAGGTGAAGGAAGTGACTCTTCTTCTTTAGCTAAATTTTTATTAAGCGAAGAAAATTCTTGGATTACAGGGCAAATATTTGGTGTAGATGGAGGAAGATCATCTGTCGCATAATATTTATTCTTAAAATCTGATACAAAAAATAATGAAAAAAATTTTAATTTTATTTTTAATTTTAAGTTTTAATAACCAAGTTTTTGGAGCTGGAAGTGACAGTAGTAGCGACACTTCAGAAACAGGATTATACGATCAAGCAGTTAAACTAGTTAAAAGAGCAGGCAAACTAGAAAAAAAAGATAAAAAAGAAAAAGCTAAAAAACTTTACACCCAAGCTTTTAAAAAATTAGAAAATGCATACACATCTAATAAAAGTAACCCAGATATTTTAAACTACATGGGTTATACTTCTAGAAAAATTGGCAATTTTGATCAAGCTGAAAAATTTTATTTAACAGGACTTAACATTGACCCCAATCATAATGGTATCAATGAGTATTTAGGAGAACTATATGTTCAAACAAATCGCCTTGATAAGGCCAATGAAAGATTAAAAGTTTTAAAAAATTGTAACTGTGATGAATTTAAAGAACTTGAGTTAATTATAAAAACTCGAGGTACAAAAGTCTATTAAGAAATATCTAAAGCAAATTTTTTAAGTTTCTCTATTGGAATAAGATCTAAGGTTTTTATATTTGTCTTTTTTAGATAAATAGAACAAGCAACATCTTCCTCTAAAGCTCTGGCATACCAAGTAGCACAGAGACACCAGCTATCTCCTTCCTTAAGTCCAGGAAATCCATATTCAGGATGTGGTGTTGTTAAATCATTTCCAACTTTTTTTGACCAAACTAAAAACTCTTTAGTAATTTTCGCACATATAGTATGAACTCCCCGATCATTTTTATCGGTGTTACAACAACCATCTCTTAACCATCCTGTGAGCGGATTATTAGAACAAGGTTCTAAAGGTTCACCAAAAACATTTTTTTGTTTTTCAATACTCATCTATTAAAATTAATTTACAACTTAGTTGGATTAGGTTGACCTTTGTATACTTTTTTAGGATCAAATTTTTTATCTTTTTCTTTAAATTCAAGTTTTACTTTTTCAGAGTCATTTATTATACCTAATGGAATCGATCTATAAAAACAAGATTTGTAACCTACATGACAACTTGCGCCATCACCAATATCTACAGTCATCCATAAAGCATCTTGATCGTCATCTATTCTTATATCAATAACTTTTTGAACGAATCCACTCGTTTTTCCTTTATGCCATAAAGAATTTCTTGATCTACTCCAATAACATGCTTCTTTTTTTTCAATAGTAAATTTCAAAGAATCTTTGTTCATATATCCGTGCATTAAAACTTCCCCTGATTTATGATCAGTGGTAGTTACTGGTATAAGACCCTTTTCATCAAATTTTGGTGAAAGAAATTTTCCTTCTTCTATTTCAAATACACTCTCTCTTTTTTTAAACATGGGCGTAAAATAGTGAAAAAAAGACAAAATAGCAATTTGCATTAATGATTTATGTCCTATAAAAACGGGATCTATATGAAATTAGTTAAAGACATTGATAAAACAAGTCCAAAAAAACTGGAAGTTTCTGATAAACAGGCTGAAGAAGCTTTTAAAACAATATTAACATGGATTGGAGAAAATCCCAACAGAGAGGGATTGCTGGAAACTCCTAAAAGAGTTGTTAAAGCATTTAAAGAGTATTTTAAAGGATATAATCAAAATGCAGCTCTAGACCTAACAAAAACTTTTGGAGATGTTGAGGGATATGATGATATGGTTATTGAAAAAAATATTACATTAGAAAGTCATTGTGAACATCATATGGCTCCAATTATCGGTGTAGCACATGTTGCTTATATACCTAATAAAAAAGTCGTAGGCTTAAGCAAGCTAGCAAGAACAGTAGATATATTTTCAAAAAGGTTACAAACTCAAGAAAGATTAACAATGCAAATAGCTCAAACTTTAATGAGCGCTTTAGATGCAAAAGGAGTTGCCGTTACAATTGATGCAGCACATCAATGTATGACAATGAGAGGTATTAAAAAAGAAAGAGCAACAACTGTTACAAATTATTTTTTAGGATCTTTTAAAGAAGATTTAAGTTTTCAAAATAGATATCTTAAGTACATAGCTAAATAAATGTCAGAAGAATTCAAAGCAGTCGTTATAGATAATAAGAACGAAAAATTTTCAAGACAAATTCAAAATATAAATTTAAATGAATTGAGGGACGGAAATGTAATAGTAAAAGTAGATTACTCTAGTTTAAATTATAAAGATGCAATGATTTTAAAAGACGGAGGAAGAATTGTAAAAAAATTTCCATTTGTCCCTGGAATAGATTTTTCGGGAACTGTTGTTGAGAGTGAAGATGATAAATTTAAAAAAGACGACAATATTATACTTACAGGATTTAGAGTTGGTGAAGCTTATTTTGGAGGGTTTTCACAATATGCAAAAGTAGATTCAAATTTTTTAATTAAAACACCACAAAAATTAGATAATCGTAAAGCAATGATGTTAGGAACAGCAGGGTTTACCGCTTTACTTTGTGCGTTTGCTGTTAAAGCTAAGGAGGAATTATTACTAGGTGAAAAAGTCAAAGATGTACTTGTTACAGGAGCCACAGGAGGTGTTGGAAGTATAGCGGTTATGATATTATCTAAAATGGGCTACAATGTTCATGCTGTTACCGGAAAAAAAGACAAAGAAGATTATTTAAAAGATTTAGGAGCAAAAAATATTATCGATAGATCAGAATTTGAAGGTGAAAGCAAATTATTGGAAAAAGGTATTTGGGATGGAGTAATAGATACGGTTGGTGGTGCGGCTCTAACTAAAATTTTTGCCCAAACAAAACCCGGCGGAATAGTTGCTGCTTGTGGTAACGCAGGTGGGATAAAAATCAACACAACAGTCATGCCATTTATTATTAGAGGTGTAAAACTTTGGGGAATAGATTCATCTGGTTCTTCAATAAGAAGAAGAGAGTTTGTTTGGAATGAAGCAGCAAAATTGATCGATTTCTCAAAATTGGATTCATTAACAAAAGAATTATCATTAATTGAGCTTCTAGATACTTATCCTAAACTCTTAAAAGGTGAATATTTTGGAAGAGCTATAGTAAATCCAAATAAATAATCTATAATCATATTTCATGGATTGGGATAAATTAAAGATTTTTCATACAGTAGCTGAAGCATCCAGTTTTACGAAGGCATCTACAATCCTTAATTTAAGTCAATCAGCTATAAGTAGGCAAATACAAGGGTTAGAAAACGACTTAAAAGTTCAGTTATTTGAAAGACATGCAAGAGGATTAGTTCTTACTGATAATGGTGAATATTTATTTAAATCCGCACATGAAGTTATATCAAAGCTTAAGGACGTAGAGTCTAATTTAAGTGGTCAAAAAGACAAATTAAACGGAAAACTGACTGTAACTACTGTGGTAAGCTTTGGAACAACCTGGTTAACCCCACGAATTAAAGAATTTATGGATCTCCATCCTGAAATAGAAATTGAATTAATATTTGATGACAAAGAACTTGATTTAAGTACACGTCAAGCAGATGTAGCTATTAGAATGAGAAGACCTAAACAATTAAATTTAATTCAAAAAAAATTTGTTGATTTTAATTACCATATTTATGGCTCGAATGAATATTTAGAAAAAAATGGTTATCCAAAAACTTTAAAAGATTTAGATAATCATAAGTTTATTACTTACGGTAGAGGAGCCCCGTCACCAGTTTATAACCCTGACTGGGTTTTAAAACTTGGCGCTAAAGAAGGAAAAAAAAGAAAATCAACTATGAAAGTAAATAGTGTATATGGATTGCTTCTAGCCGTTCAAAGTGGTGTCGGACTTGCTGCAATACCAGATTATATGGCTCATAATGTGAATAATATAACTAAAGTTTTACCTAATGAAACAGGCAAGCCAACCGAAACACATTTTGTTTATCCTGCCTCTTTAAAAAATAATGCGAGATTGATGGCTTTTAGAAATTTTATTTTTAGTAAGGTTAATGAATGGAAATTTTAAGTTTTATTATTCCGTTTATAATTTTGATCACAGTTGTAGTTTTTATACATGAGTATGGACATTATTATTTTGCTAAACGTTTTGGTGTTGGAGTAACAGATTTCTCAATTGGTTTTGGAAAGGAGATTTTTGGATTTAATGATAAATCTGGAACAAGATGGAAATTTTGTGCAATACCATTAGGAGGTTATGTTAAATTTTTTGGAGATAGAAATGTTTTTAGTCAAGCAGAACAATCAGAGTTACTAAAAAAATACAATAAAGAAGATCAAAATAAATTATTTGTTACAAAACCAGTATACCAAAGATCTCTTATTGTAGCCGCTGGACCTTTAGCTAATTTTGCTCTAGCAATTTTTATTTTTACTTTAATTTACATGATTGCAGGAAAAGATTTTACACCAGCTCAAGTACAAGAAGTTCAGAAAGATAGCCCTGCTTATATCTCAGGTATAAAAAGTGGAGATGTCATTGTGTCAATAAATAGTAATAAAGTTTCTAGTATTTTAGAAGTATCAAATTTTATAAACACTTCAACTTCAGATAATATAAGTGTTGAAGTTTTGAGAAACAATCAAAAGATAACTTTTATAGTTATTCCAAAAATTATGAAATCAGAAGATTCCCTTGGTAACAAAATAAATAAAAAAATTATAGGGATAAAAATAGCACCGCCTAATAACAAATTTAATAAAGAACGACTAGGTCCCGCAACTGCTTTAGTTTATGCGGTTAAAGAAACTTGGTTTGTTGTACAAGCTTCACTTGATTTTGTTATATCTGCCTTTAAAGGCAAAGGAGATACTACCCAATTAGGAGGGCCTATCAAAATTGCAAAAATTACTGGTCAAGTAGCTCAACTAGGCTTGATAGCCTTTTTAAGTATAATGGCTTATATCTCTATAAGCTTAGGTTTTATAAATTTATTACCTATTCCAATGTTAGACGGGGGACATTTAATGTTTTATGCGTTCGAAAAAATTTTAGGCAGACCTTTAACTCAAAAAACACAAGAGGGTTTTTTTCGAATCG
>Ga0315315_10005456_pt1 | contig 11734 bp, 7 predicted proteins | sample M140m3416metaG_FD_203699 | JGI IMG/M metagenome (GOLD analysis project Ga0315315, IMG submission 203699) | Ammonia-oxidizing marine archaeal communities from Monterey Bay, California, United States - M1 40m 3416 | ecosystem: Environmental > Aquatic > Marine > Intertidal zone | place: USA... | reverse complement strand
TTCCGCCGGACTTGCGGCCGTGCCGGGCGCACCGCCTCCCCCCCCAGCCCCTCCGAACCCCACGGCACCTCCGCCGCCCCCGGGGGGGGGCGGGTCAAGAGTAATGAAGCCACCCGATTCCAACGCCAGTAACATTTGCCGGAGTCGTTTGATGGCCGCTTCTTTTTCAGGAGGATCCAGTAATCGGCGATGGACTGCCGCCAAGAGATCCTGGACGTTGCCTGACTTGCGAATCAGGAATGCCAGCAGCCTCCAGGGAAACCGTCCCTTGCTGGACAGCTTTGCCGAAGCAGCATGCCGCAACGTCACAAACTGTTTTTCCGACCAGTACTGCTGCCCATCACTACGCTTAGGCATCTTCTTTTTGAGCTTCTTCTTTGCCTTCAGGACGAGCGGATCCTTCGTGTCCTCCGGGATGGAGTCGTACTTTTCCTTCCAGCGGAAGATCTTGACGTCATCTTCGTGAGCCACTGCAAATACGTAGCCGCGATCGTCAAATTGCGGCCGCCCGGCGCGCCCAAACATCTGATGAGCCGAACTGGCATCGATGACTTTCAGTTTTCCAAATGGACCCTTCAGCAGGCTGACCATCACAACAGATCGAGCGGGGAGATTAATTCCGGCGGCCAGGGTTTCTGTGCAGACGCAAATCGAAAGCAGCTTCTTCTGGAAAAGTGACTCAACGATGCGACGATACCGTGGAAGAATACCGGCGTGGTGAACTCCGACTCCACGCACCAGGATCTGCTTAAGTTTTCCGCCAGCTCCAACGGTCCAGTCGTGTTGGTCGAGCTCGGATTGTAGCTGTTTCTGCTGGCCATTCGCCAGCAAACGTTTTCCCTTCAGCTGTTCAGCGACGCTCCAGCATTCTGCCCGATTGAAACAAAAGACCAGCCCTGGTGTGTATCGAGCTTCGTCTTCGCCATCGGCCATAATCTCCAATTGCTCTGACAGCAATTGGTCGGGGACCCAGCGGAAATCAAGCGGCACACGACGTTCTTCACTTTGCAGTAATCGAAGACGGCGGCGATGCTGTTGGCTGAGCCACATAACGAATTCCGGAGCATTCCCAACAGTCGCACTGATGAGCAGCACACGCGTTGCGATCGGCAACATCCCCAGCGACAATTCCCAAACGATGCCCCGTTCAGGATCATTGAAGCTATGGAATTCATCCATGACCACGGCCGAAACATCATCGAACGAAAATTCGTCGGGAGTCAGTAAACGGTTGAGTAGGATTTCGGCTACGACGACCAGAATCCGAGCTTCCGGGTTCACTCGTCGATGCCCGGTCACCAGCCCCACGTCTTCTCGGGAAAAGCCCCACTGTTCAGCAGATTCCTGTAATTCGTCAAATTTCTGCTCCGTGAGCGCGATGAGCGGTGTCGTGTAGTACGCTCGTTTTCCGGTGACGAGTGCTTCGTACAATGCTGTTTCGGCGATCACCGTTTTGCCAGTGCCGGTGGGAGCACATACCAGGATGCCGTCTTCGCCCTCGAACCAGGCAAGAATCGCCTCTTCCTGAAATGGATATGGTTCCCAGGGGAGTTGCTCCAGATAGCTAAGAGCGATTTCTTCTGATGATGGAATTTCTGCATCCATGACGCGACATTCACAATCAATTGGGCACGACAAAATGGTCTGGATAAGATGACGCGAACCGTATGCTGTTGCCACACCGACTTCAAACCAGGATGGTCAAGCAAGTAGCGCAGGTCGGGTCCGGCGTTGCAGCGTTCCAGCAGACGCAAAGCATTCTATTATACTTACGGCCCTCTGGCATCCCGCAGTTGGCAGAGCAACATCGATGCCTTCGGTGGTCCGGCCGACCATTGAGACTCTTCAAACCAAATCAGGAGTATTAACTTGGGAACTGCACCAGAACATGATCTCGTCACTTCGCTGCAGTCTCTCGAAGATCTGCGAGCTTTGATGCCGGTGATTGATTCCTGTCTCTATCTGGATCACGCGGCGGCCGGCATATTACCTCGGCCAGTTGCTGATGTGATGATTCAGCGAATCCACAGTGCGACAACACAAGGAGTCAGGCAGTGGAATGTCTGGAGCAAGCTGATTCAGCGGACGCGCAAACTGACAGCCGAACTGGTGGGCGGAGAGGAAGATGAAATCGCTTTTGTTCCTAATACTGCAGCAGGAATCGGGACTATCGCCGAGGGTTTTCGCTGGAAAACCGGCGACAACGTTGTGCTTTCGTCGAAAGAATTTCCCAGTAATCGCTTTCCGTGGCTGAATCTGCGGCGTAGAGGGGTCGAAGTTCGTGAGATCGATACACCGGACGCTCCCGACGACTTTGCGGAAGCAATCGGCGCTGCTTGTGACTCGAATACTCAAATCGTTACCTGCAGTTGGGTTGACTACTCAACGGGTGTACGACGTGATCCTGCAAGGATGGCTGAACTCGCTCACCGTCATGATGCCTTGTTGGTTCTCGATGCCATTCAGGGATTGGGTGTTCTGCCGCTGGATCTTCATGCGCAGAATATTGATGTCCTGGTGGCCGATGGTCGCAAATGGCTGATGGGACCGGAAGGCGCCGGCATCCTGGCAATCCGCCAGGAAAAACAGGACCGGATTGAAGTCACTCGACCTGGTTGGGCCAGTACGACTGATCCACTCAACTTCGGTGCGAAAGAACTGGAGTTGAGCGACACAGCTACTCGCTTTGAATCGGGCATGCACAACACCTTTGGGCTTGCCGGACTCTACGCCAGCCTGCGGTTACTCAAAGATGTTCCAGCTACAACTCGCGAAGAGCATCTTCTGGCCATACGTAGTGTGTTCGAAGAAGCCGGACGTTCAGCTGGTCTGTTCAGCAATGCCTGGCCACGGTCGGCTCAATCGGGCATCCTGACCTTCAGCCATCCGAAACTGGAACCAGCCGATTTGATTCGCCACCTGCGCACGCACAACACGACGGTCAGTCGTAAGAAAAACTGCATACGAGTCAGCCCGCACCTGTACAACAATGCTGATGATGCCAGTCATTTCGCGGAAGCACTGGCGGAGCTGCATTGTTGATTGCCACAGGACAGACCTGTGCAAATCATCGGTGCAGCTGCAGTCAGACCACAAACATTGCACAAACCGAAACACTCAAAATAACGGGACGCTTGTTGCTTGTATCTCTTAGAGACCGATCGTCAAAGTCAGTCCGGGATGGGGCGCACGGTAGCTGCCTGCCGTGAACCAGCCCTCGCTGTACGACAAATTGACAGAAATTCGGCCCAATCAGACCTAGAAAAATCGGAATCTCGGCAAAGCGGCGACCGCTGATCCAGAGGTGTTCCGGATTCGTTTGGAACGAAAATCGTTGTTGTCCGAGCAAATTTTCGAGGATTCAGGGACTCTGCGGCAAGAACGAGGATGACGCAGAGCTTTCTGGCTGGTTAAGCTGGGGATGCCAAGATACGTGATTTTTGGCGAGTTAAGTTTGGCTGCGTCCGTCGGGCATATCCCGGCAAGTTTTCGGACGCTCCCGCCGATGGTTCTGATAGGTCCGTTTCTATTCAATTTCAATCAGCGAAGGCGCTGCCTAAGCGGCCGGCTTTCGGAGATTTTGCATGACGACAATTGGAAAAGTCTGCCTGTGGCTGACGGTCATCGGTTTGGTAGTCATCTCCGGCTATCTGTTGCCTACCGTCGGAAAACAGCATAACGATGTTTCGGCGAGGCTGCAGAAGTCAGAAAAGGCGGTCGACGATGCCATTGATGCCCATCGAGACCAGAGTCAGCGGCTGGAGGATCGCAAGCAGCAGTTGGCGCGTCTGCAGATTGGCTGGGACAAAAGCTGGGATATTCAGCAGACTGCGAATACGCGCGTCGACGTTGAGAGAGGACAGCTTGCCGTGGCTGGTTTGGGGCGTGACTTCGGGTTGGCTCCTGCTTTGGATGCGGCTGGCCAGGAAGCTCCACCTGCCGTACATGCGTTCAAAGCGCTGCCGGATGGCGGCATGTTTTATGTCGGCGAATTTCAGGCCAAACCACTTGAAGCCACAACGACAATTCTTGTCCCGATCTGGCGAGTGACCGACGAAGAACTTGATGTCTGGACGAGTGATCCTGAACTGCCGTGGCGATTTCGAACACTGGTTCCTGCCGGAGACCGACTGGAGGTCGACCAGCTACACGCTCAACGTCAGAAACTCACAGAGATGTATGCAGAGGTCGATGCCAATACAATTCAGCAACAGAAATTACTGGAAGAAGCAGAGGCTCAGCTGGCAATTCGTAAGCAAGAATTGCTGGGCAGTCCGGATGCACAACCAACTCCGGGCCGTCCGGAATATAGTGAGGGCCTGGTGAAGGCAGTTTCAGCTGAAGAAGATCGTCGCAACAATCTGCAGATCAATGTGGACAGTTTAAGGCGACAGATTAAGGCCGCCAACGAAGAACGAGAAATGCTGATTCGCCGACTGAAGGAATATCCTGATCTCCTGCCTTCGGCAGATAGTGATCAGGTCACTCAATCTGGTGGAGTCGTCCAATAGAAATGGGCTCAACACTACGGTCGCGGTCTGCAATTTTCTGAGGTCCGACAGTGGTTACGGGCCAGGTCGCTCGTTGTAACGGCGGCCTCAATTGTTAGCGGATGGATTTCGGCATGGGCATTGATTCCCGCGAGTATCTCAGAAGCGACGAATACGATGATGGATCGTACGGCGGCCAGAAACCGGTGGCCCCCATGTCTATCGTGACAAAGATTATCATTGGTACGGTTGTCGTTTTTGTTCTGCAGCTGTTGTCGTCCAATGGCGCCGGGCAATTATCGACCGTTGAGCAATGGCTGATTCTCAACGGGAATGAGCTCTTTCGCGGACAGGTCTGGCGCTTACTGTCGTATGCATTTTTGCACGATACCGGGAACTTGCTGCATATCGTGATGAACATGTACATGCTGTACATATTGGGAGGTCCGACCTCTCAGCTGACAGGCGAACGTGAATTTCTCTGGTTCTACGGTGTTTCTGCAGTCTTCGCAGGCATGTGTTCGGCTCTCTTCTATCGCGTGATGGGAATTGATCCATATGTCCTTGGGGCCTCGGGCGCCGTCATGGCTGTGTTCACCCTGTTCGCCATGCACTACCCCAAACAAAAGCTCTATCTGTTTGGAGTCCTGGGAATAGAGGTCCGCTGGCTGCTCGCCGCGTATGTGGTTTTCGATGTGTCTCCGGTTATCAGTGCACTGAACTCAGGACGGCTTGGCGATAGTGGTACCGCTCACAGTGCTCACGTGGGCGGGTTGGTCTTCGGCTGGTTGTACTTTAGCTGGAGCATGCGATTCACGACATGGCTGGATCGTCTGGCTGGTCGTGCATCCACAGGTATCCGCGTTCGAAAGTCCGGACTGAAAGTCTACAACCCCAGGACGACGCCAGATCCGGATCTCTCCGCTCACGTTGACAGAATTCTCGCTAAGATTTCTGAACAGGGTGAAGCAAGTCTGACTGACCGCGAACGCCGCATTCTGCGTCAGGCCAGTGATCAAATGAAGAAGCGTCGCTGACACAAACAACACGGCTGTTCAGGCAGCCGCGTGCTCGGTTGGCTGCGGTCGCCTGAAAACATTGAAGGATGGTCCCACTAGGCCTTCTCACCCCGGGCCACTTAAAGTTGTGTTGAGGATCACGAAAAAAGCAGTTTACGCTCAGTCACTGAAACGTAATCTATTCAAATGCATCGCCTTCATTGGTCACGCTTTGAAATCCACATGTCATCGTTAATGCGCTCGCGATATCACTCTTGTCCCAGCACAGCGGCCACTCGCGTTCTGGTTGCCGGCAATGCGAGCTCAGACTTACCGATTCCGTATTCGGCTCCTGCCTCCACAGCTGCCTGCTGGGCGTCTTTGAAGTTCGATACGATCATTACGGGAGTCTCTGCCAGTAGCGGATCGGCTTTGATCATTTTCAGAATAATCATGCCATCGGTGTAATCTGTATCCAGCTTTCGATTGATCAGAACCAGATCCACCGACTGATTTTGCAACGTCTCCAGCGTATCGTCCGGCAAATCCGCGGTGACGATGTTCACATCGAAATGCTGATTGAGAAACTGCGAAAGTGATGAATGATCGGGTCCGCACTGGCCGACGCTGAGAATGGTTTGTTGGGCCACTGTGATTGTCCTGCTGAAAAGATAACTCTGACATCCATTCGGTGATTCCACACGATTCCGTCGGGGGTGTTCGTTATAGTGAATCTCCATGCGAAGTTCTGCAGATTTAACCCAATTTGCCCTCACAATGCTCGTTGTACCTCGACTGAGACAGTGCATCTGCGCTGCAGCCGTGTTCAGCTTGAGCAGCATTGTCTGTGGACAGATTTTGGCTCCCGCCAATCAGGACATGCTTGACAGTCAGTTTGTTAATGAACTCAACAACCGGCAGCTCTACGACCTTGCGGCTGACTACGCTCAGCAACGGGTCCGCCGTTCGGGCAACGTGGAAGCACAAGCATATTGGATTAGCCAATTGGCGACCGTATACCAGCTACGCACCTGGCAGGAATCCAACTCCAACCGTCCGGCATTGACTCAACAAGCTGTCGAATCAATTACGAATTTCCTCACAGACAATACAGTTCAACCGGAAACAAATTTGGCTTTGAGGCTCAACCAGATCGAAGTCTTGCTCAATCTGGCACACATTAATCAACTGCTTTACACCGTTGGCCATCGAGGCCCTCAAACGGATTCCGTTCGGCCAGCGTCAACGGAAGCACTCCCGCTCATTGCTCAGGGAAGCGAGCATGTTCAAGCACTCCTCAAACAACTCAAGATAAACCGAGGCCAGCTGGAATCTCGACGCGCTTCAATGCTCAGAGAACAGGGAAACCACATTACCGTTGCCCTAGCCGTCCTTCGCTACCTGTCATCGAGTTCTGCTTTGCCTGCGGATGCAGATCGTACTCATGAGGAAAAGACGTTGAGAGAACGTCTCAAATCACTTACTCGTGGAGCCCGTATGGCGAAAACCAGACAAGGTGCCGAAGTGATGCTGGCTGAGTTACAGATCGCTGCACATGACTTCGAAGCGTTGAATCTGACGCTCAGAAAAAGGGACTCATCGCTCACTCGACGTCAACGACGAGTCCTGGGCATCCGAGCGATGATACGACAGGGCAACGCCACTGAAGCTCTGCAACAAAGCAGTGAACCATCCTTAGCGCTGGACGGAAACGAGTTGTCAGTTCTGCAACTTGAATCATTATTGCTGCTCAGAATGCAGGCCGATGATCTTCAGGACCCTGAGCTGCAGGAACGGAGCAATGATGAGTTTGCTCGCCGATCGGCCATCGCTATGAGCTGGGGGGAGTCTGTGTGGAAGGATGCCGCCATTCGCATTATCCAGAGATATCACCTTGTCGAAACCGTTGGAGCGGAAGTCGCGACTCTGGTCGAACATGTGGAGTCGCTGCGAGTGGCTGGAAAATTAGAAGATGCGTTTCTTGAATTGCGGCGAGCCCTGCGACTACTGCCACTCCGAGCGTCGTCACAATCTCAGGCCGCCATTCATCTGCGTATGGGCGAACTCCTGATCGCTCAGAAACGGTGGGAGCAGGCCATTCCTTTTTTGCAACGTGCGACGGAACTGTTCCTTGATGCCGAGCGGTCTGCAGCCGCTGCCTCAGCAGATCTGCTGGAAGTCTTCTGCATCGGGCAACAGTGGCGACTGTCTCCACAAGACGAATTGCTCAAAGAAGCCTACTTCAGCGGATTGGTTCGACATCGCAAGCGCTGGAAAGATGAATCTACGTATCAACAGTCGACCGAATGGCTGGTGCAGTTGGCTCAACAAATCGATCCGCTGTTCGCAGCCGACATTCTGGCGCAGAAGCCCAATAATTCAGAAACAATCAATGCACGACTCAGCGATCTGAACGCCCTGGGAGAACAATTAGAGTCGGCTCGCAACTCTACAATACCAACACGATCTCCAAGGAAGTGGGGAGAGCTGGTTAGTGAATTGCAGGCACACTGCAAAGAGCTCGACTTGACCGCGGCTGACCTGACGGACCAGTCAGCAAGACTATTATTACTGCAGGCATCACTGACCACAAACTCAGAAACACCGCCGGAACTATGGAATGAGCTACATCCCCGTCTTGAGCGACTGGAGACGGCAATCGTTGATATTGATCCTGTCACGCATCGACGTTTGAATCGAATGCTGTTGCTCAGCACAGCACGCACGTCAACCGATACAATGACATTAAAGAATCAACAAAACGCGTGTTTGGAAGCCACAGAAACGCAGCGGCTGATGACAGCTCAGCAACTTGTGGTATTTCTCGGCAACTCCGAACGGACGCAGCCCGGAGACGGACTGATTGCCATAACAATCGAGCAACTTGTTACCAGTCATCTGGCCGAAGTCAAATCGGCATCTGAACTCTCGGAAATGTTGTCACTGACAACTCAAGTCAGTCGTGTTACCGGCAACGAAACACTCAAAGCACGACTATTGGAACGGATGTTCAGTCTCAGCCTGACAGCAAAACAGACAACTGACATCGCGACCGAGCTGATGATGTCTGATACTCAACTGGATCAGCAGGGATTGAGCAGCCTGAACGAATTTTGGAAACGTATTCACTTCGAAAGAGAAGAAGGAAGCGACTTGTGGCTGGAGTCGTGTCTGCAGCTTGCAAAAATTCAGGCCCAGCAAGACAAACAGCCTGAAGCTGTCCGTCAGCTTCGTGTGACATCGGTCATCTACCCCGAATGGGGTTCCGTCGCTCGCAGACAACGGGTCGACAACTTACTTCGTCAGTGGCAATCGCCTGTAGAAAACGACTGAATGTCCATCGACCGGAGTGCCACTGATGGTGATCGTCTCACCAAAGAGATTCGAAGAACAGCTCATTGCGTGAGTCTGAATCACCTTGCGTGGCGACCTCATGTGTCGGGAAACACTCAGGACGATATTTGTAGTCAATGTTTGATTCGCGGAGCAGCGGGATTCTCGGTCAGTACGATTGCGAATGCCATGCAGTTGTCCTCAATTGACGTGGCATCGATTTTTGTCAGCCTGCCTCCGGCGTTCAGTGAACTTAAAACGATCGGCTCTGTCCAGAAGTCGACGTCCCTACTGCTGACGATCGATCATTTCGTACAGGCAGAAGCAGTTGCAGATCACAGTTCCAGTTGCCCGACTGAACAGCAAGTGGTCATTTTGCTTCAAGGGGACCAGGCGGGGCCAGGTATTCGACCTGGACTGGATGCTCTGCGACTGGCTCAGGGAATAAACAGAGTGCCCGGAATCCGGGTTGTTGGTCTGAGTGCGACACTAACAAATGATTGCAATACGCAGCCTGCGATTAAGTCTGCGGCCCACACCCAAACAATGCTTCGTAGCTCCGGTATCGACTGCGATTTCATTAGTATCTCCGGCTCAGTCGATCTGCTGCCGACCCACAGAACGATTGTGACAGAGATTCGTACCCCACATTTCATGCAGACATTTCCAATAACTCCGCCATTGGAAGAGCATAAGGCAGAAGTGATTTCACGTCCGTCGCTGGCAATCGCGATCATCAATATTGCCCATGCGTCAATCAGTACATACGAAAGTCTCCATCTACCTGAGTTTCCGAATGCGGAACTATCCCCCGGACCGGATGGCTGCTGCGTAGTCGTGACCAATGGAAATGCGAGACAGTTGAAAATTGGTGATATGGTTCAGATTGCGTTGCGCTGACAATTTCTGTGGCAACACGAGATGAGAGCGGAGATTTATATTGGGCATGAGACAATTGGTAACGTTCAATTGCCATGCTGTTTCGTCCGGCTTTCCGGGCAGTGGTGCTCGTGCAGGATGGCTATCACAATCGGTCTGCGGGACAGGGGTATCCAACTGTCCGGTAAAGTGGATGTCGGTGAACCACCATCCCGCATTCTGTTCCGACAGCACTCTTTCCTGCTTACCAGCCGGAACTCCCGGAGTAGTACTCCCTTCGATTGCACAGGCTGCGGCATTGGTCTCTGGGCATTGGTCTCTGGGCATAGCCGAGGACCCGATATGATACTTCTCACTGATCATCGCATTGTCGTGATAGTCCGCAGTGACTACTCGCGGATGAAGGCCGTTTCTTCTATGCTGCTCCGCTCGCCTCTTATTCCAATCACGGAAGTCATCGATGGAAACACGCAGCAATCCGCTGGGGATGACGCTGTTTTGCGTCTACCTGGTTATCTACACCAGCTTTGTACTTATCAATGCCATTGCACCGGAATTGATGGAAGCGACTCTCGTGGCTGGATTGAACCTGGCCATACTTTACGGGTTTGCTTTGATCATTATCGCCTTTGTGCTGGCGCTTCTGTACGGGTTCCTTGCATCTCGACGTGACAGCAAAGTGAATTCTTCTGATGATGGAGGTCGAGCGTGATTTACGAAGCTGCTCCTGAAGCTGTTGTTCTGTTTTTCCTGTTTGTCGGCTTCACTGTAGGACTCAGTTTTTGGCTGGGTCGCAAAGCGCAATCATCGGCGGGCTATTTTGCCGCTCACGGTCAGATTCCGTGGTTTGTCAACGGAATTGCGTTTGCCGGTGACTATTTGTCGGCCGCATCATTTCTTGGTATTTGCGGGATGATCGCCTTCTATGGCTACGATGGCTTTCTGTATTCGATTGGCTATCTGGCTGGCTGGATCGTGGCACTTTTTGTTGTTGCCGAACCTATGAAACGTCTGGGCAAGTTCACTTTCGCGGATGCGCTCGACGCTAAATTCAATTCCAAAGGGATCCGAGTTGCCGCAGGAATCAGTACACTTGCTGTTAGTATTTTCTACCTGATTCCTCAGATGGTGGGTGCGGGAGTACTCGTGCAGCCACTGTTGGGCTTCGAACACTGGCAGGGTGTGGTTCTGGTCGGCATCGTGGTGATTATGATCGTGGTCACCGCAGGCATGGTTTCGACCACGTGGGTCCAGTTTCTGAAAGGATCACTGCTGGTAGTATTCAGCGCCGTTCTTACCTGGATGATTCTTGAACGCGGATTTGAAGTGAAGACCGGTGGTGACGATGGCCACGAATTCGCGACCTACACGGTTCCAAAATCGACATTGGAAACCTACGGCACTCCGGCCGCTGAACTGGGTGGCCGAAGCATTGTGGCTCCTGAAGGAGCATGGCAGGATTTCCCGGAGTTCATTCGGCTGAAGGAAGCAGATGGCGATCGAGTCAGTGTCTGGCATCTGGAAACGAACGACGATGTTGACACTATTGATGTCGTCGAGGCACAAAGTGTCGCGAAGCGAACCGGTCAGAGAAACCTCGTCAATGGTGCAGAACTGGGTACGCGAAAGGGTGAATCGGAGCTTCATTCGATTGGATTCATTAGTCAGCTGCCAGACGGGCAAACATCGACTGGTCCAGTGGGGCTCGGGTCGTTCCTGAAGATTTTGCGAGAAAGTGAAGTTGTTCTGTGGCGCAACAAAGTTATTAAGATTTCCGACACTGAATCAACAACGGTCTACTATCAGAAACAAACTCCCGGCAGTCATATCCTGCGGCCGGGGGAACATCCCAAGTTCAAAGGAATTCGTGAGCCGAACAATCTGTGGGGACGGCTGAACTTTATTTCGCTGATGCTGGCACTGTTCTGCGGGACGGCATCGTTACCCCATATTCTGATACGTTATTATACCGTCAAGGACGAACAGAGTGCTCGCAAGAGTACGATTGTTGGGATTGCTGCCATCGGCTTCTTC
>Ga0315315_10005455_pt1 | contig 11734 bp, 19 predicted proteins | sample M140m3416metaG_FD_203699 | JGI IMG/M metagenome (GOLD analysis project Ga0315315, IMG submission 203699) | Ammonia-oxidizing marine archaeal communities from Monterey Bay, California, United States - M1 40m 3416 | ecosystem: Environmental > Aquatic > Marine > Intertidal zone | place: USA... | reverse complement strand
GGGTCTCTGTGGTGAAAATCGAAAACACAAGCGTCATGCTTTTGTCCGCAGCTTTCACAAGCACCACCCTTTAGATCGACAAGTTTCTGTCGGATCTTACGCCTCTTGGTTCGACGCCCTTTATGAGAACTCATCCACCACCTCTGTTAATCGTCCAGTTTCTAAGTCGTATTCAAGAGTACCCATGTCACCAGTTATCCCTGCGTACCTGTTCTTCAGGCAGGACACATGAATCTCTTGTTCACCTGAAGACATGTCTCTTGATATACTGATAACGCTATCACTTAGCTGTGCGATAGCAGCTGATCCACGAAGGTGAGACAAGTAGACCTTTTCACCACCCTCGTGTCCCTTGTCCCCCTGGGGCCGCTTGAGGTGCGACACTAGAAGAAGGCAACAGTTAGTGCGCTCAGTAAAAGACCTGAGCTGTGTCATCGTATAGTCTAGAGCCTTGCGCTCGTCTCCTGACCCACCAAGCTGCGATGAGTCCAGCCCTGATACCAAGATGGACAGATGGTCTAGCACTAAGACCTCTACGCCCAGCGCTTGGACCATGTAGTTCAGCTTGTTCAGAAGATTGTCTGAGTCTAAAGACCCAAAGTGATCATAGAAAAAGAAGTTGCCGGGTTTCAGCACAGCATCGAAAGCCTTCCGGCGTTCCTTTTCAGTAATGTCGTTAGGCAAATGGATCGGTTTGTTCAAAGCCAACGACATCATGCGTAGACCTGTGCGCCCTAGTCCTTCTTCAAGCGCGACATAGCCCACCTTTCTATCGTCTCCAATAGCAATCTTGTACGCAAGCTCCGCGCATATAGTGCTCTTACCCACTCCGCTGCCAGCACATATAGTGACCACCTCACGCGGGCGTAGTCCGAATAAGACATCGTTCCAAGTCTTCCAAGGGTAACTGAGGCCCACTTCGATACTTTTTGAAACCTCATCCCACAGCTCCATGCCGTTAACAATACCGTCAGGCCTGTGGGGAGACGCCTGGTAGACAGATTCAGATAGTTCTTTGACGCGATTGGCAACCAACAGCTCGTTGGCATCCTTCATCGACAGGCTGGCAATAGATGCCTTGCCGGGTTTAATCGTGTCAGCAACTTCTCTTGCTGCTTTCTGTCCAGCGTCGTCCATATCAAACATCAGGATCACTGAGTCGAATGACTCAACAAACTCAATGTTATTCTTAATCGCTTTGACGGCTGATGCAGCACCTGTTGGTATCGACACCACAGGCCAACGTCCGTCTGTCACCTTAGCATACGACAGGCAGTCAATCTCACCTTCGGTGATAACAAGTCGAACGCTTGGTTTCCAAAGGTGCTGACCAAACAACTGGACGTTGCTCATGTCACCGACAGTATAGAACTGCTTGTCTTCTGTTCGTGCCTTCTGCGCTACAGGTTCACCCTTGGCATTACGATAGGATGCGACCTGCACAGTACGGCCTTTGCTATCTTCAGTAACAAAGTAGCCAAACTTAGAGCAGATCTTTTCGGATAACCTGCGGTTCTCTATGGCTGTGTAATAACCAAAGGGCATAAGGTTTTTGTTTTTAGGGGGCTTGGGATCTTGAGACACCAGCGTGTCTGGTTGCCTCGTCGTGGCACAAGAGAAACAGTGAGTGTGACCGTCGTCGTACAGCGCCATTGCGTCTGAAGACCCACAATCTGGGCAAGGCAGCTTAGTCTCTACTGTCTCGCTTGTCGTAGCTGAAAATGATTCCATACTTTTCGCCTTCTTTTGGATATCGTTTTGTCACAGTTAAATCTACAATCTGGTCGTCGTCTTTCCAAAACCCACCATGCTTTGTCATGGAGTCCAATGGTCCCTTGGCAAAGTTATCGACATCACCAACAGGGAACTTACGACGGGTAGTCTTAGGCTTCTTACAGACAAACTCAAGCGTTGCTTTAATTGGACCAGCAACAGGCTCTTGTCCGTCGTATTCTGAAAGAACCAAAGACATAGAGCGCCGGAACTGCTCGTACCGTTTGCCGTAGAAGGCTCCCCACTTGGAGATGCGGGGCCGTGAAGCAGGTACGGGCTCTATGTCAAAGGTATAGGAGCGCTTAGAAGTCATCAGCCTCTAGTTCTGTTGCACTATCAGCAACAAAGCCTGCAATGTCATCGAAGCCAGCAGACTCAGAGTTACGCTGTTCGACCAGCTGAACCGTATTCAACATAGCCGTAACGCCTTTGTTAGCACCTGCCTTGTAAGCAAACATCTTAACAGCAGCGCGTATTCTGTCGCCGTTGCGCGGGAATGTTCCATTCGACAAAGGCTTTGGTGGGGAGTCACAATCGATGAGACCGGGTTGGAATTTTGTCTTGGTCCTTAAGAACCAATGACCGTGAAGGTCTTCCTTCTCAGTCTCATCGCCATCCTTAAGAGGGCCTTGGATACCTTTGACCTTGTCTCCAAACTCTTGGGTTGCAAGTTCGTGGGTCATCTCATCCATCTTTTGTTTAAACGCACGACCTTCGTCGCTCTCTTTATCAAACAACAGCGTCACCTTGTACTTGTCGTCACTAAACTCAAAACCAGAGTCAGGACGTTCAAGCCAAGTAAAACTTGCTGTTGCGACGGGGGTGATTACGTTCTTAAAAGCACGAGCCATTTTGTTTCCTTTGGGTCTATTGGAGTGGTAAATCTACGAGGTGCCAGACACTCTCAAGGCATAGATCAAAAAGATCTACAGCCTGAATGCCGTTTCTACCAAACTGATTGACTATGTCAACGGGTAGTTGTCCATTAGTCGTAATGAAAGTTTCACACGCAAACATACTGTACATTTGCAGTTCTTCTTGCGTCAGTTCAGTTCGTTTTCTATGGATGTCTTTAAGTTCATTCAAGTCTGAACGAACTCTTCAATCATTGGAAAGACCTTAGCGAGCTGTTCCGCACACCCATTAGCCACGTCTCTACATTCCTTCTGTGTTTCTGGACCTGTTCGCAGTTGTACAAAATGCACCCAGCTGCGGATTGATCCACTCATGAACATCGTTGATCGTGTGAGGCCTTCAGGCAAAAGACAACGGGCTTGCTCTTTGGCTATGCCAAGTTTTAACGCCTCGTCGTATCTCCTGAACGCCGGATCAGACACAGAGTTCTGAGCCCATCGCCACCACTTCTGCATCTCAGGGTCATCAGTTTCTAAAGACGATTGCCTGTTGGTCAGGTCTTGCAGGCGAGCCTCAACGTAATCAGGTGTGTTTGTCTCTGTCGCAGAGTAACGCTGAGACCACTCTTGAAACGCAAAAGATCTATGCCTAAGCACCTGACGACCTATGGACCTACTGCACACAATCTTGCATGTGGCATGAACCATCTCGAAAGGGCTCCAGTGTTGGTGCTTTAAGAGGTAACGCACCAGTTTCTCTGTGCCCTTGCCGTTCTCTTGGGACGTAGGGTTAGACACCCGTGCATAATACGCTATCAGATCAACCAAGGTAGCGTTCGCGCCTATGAGGTGTGGCGCTGTCGTCCAGCTCGTTAGTTCTACTGTCATCGTTGTCTCCGGGGTCTACGAAAAGAAGTAAGGGGCGTCGAGAACTTCACGCACATCGAAGCTTCCTGTTTCTGGTGGATCTGGTAGTTCCACCTGGGTTCGAGACTGCACATCTCTATGGAAGCCGTCACGCAACCAGTCGTTTCTGAACATAGAATACGCGACCTCTCGGATTGTGTCACGCAGCTCGTCAGTATGCCTATAGTGAACAGCGAAAGAGTCATGAACCGTAGCAAAACTATTGATCCCTTTGTCTACAAGTTTGTTCACCACCTTGTGCAGCAGTGCCGCGTCTAGCGAATGGATCACATTAGGAGCTGACCCCAAGGCCTGCTTACGGGCATTTAGTCCACCGTCTGGGTTCTGAGACCACATGTAGTATGACCCCATGACCGTTCGCACATCAGTCTTGTTGATATTCCAATAGGATTGTTGGATCGTGCAGCCAGACGGTGTCTTCCAGACCAAAGGCTTGTCGTTCTTAGCCAAGGTCTTTGCGACCTCTTGGAAGTACGTCATGATTGGCCTTGAGGCAACAATGGTCTCGTCTAGAGCTACGACCAGGCGGTCTCTCAACCACGCAGCGTTCTTCATACGTGGGCCTTCAAGATCATCTGTGTGTCCGTCCTCAATTAGCTGGTCCATAATGCCACGAGGTGTCACCCCATACGGTGTCGTCATGCAGGCACGTTTGACCGTAGACCTTGTGATGTTACCAGCCCACGTCATGGCAACAGGATCACCATTAGCAGCGTCCATCGACACTTTAGAGGCCAACAGATCTGCTGTGCTCTGATAAATATCGTAACGCTGTGGGTCTGATGAGCAGTTGGTCAGCTGTGCGCCTACCGGATCTCGACCAAGCAACGACAACAATTGTAGTCCGTTGTTGCTGCCGTCTTGGTGTGACGGCTGGTGGCTAAGGTAAATCTCTGGGTTGTCCATGCCGGTGGCGTCACACCACTCGACACAGGTGGCGTAGAACTCCAATTCTTTTTCAGCTGTCGTCCAGAAGCGCTCGCCATCTAATGGTCGTAAGGCACTATCGACAATCAGATCATGATGATCTTTGACCCACTGTTGCATCTCTTCGAAGCTAAGTTTGTCTGCGCCATACATGTTGCACAGCTTGACGGCCATCCAATAGAGACCACGCGGACCAAGAGGTTCCGACAACGCGAACTCAATAAGACCACGGCTCAAGTTGTCACCTTGGGGGTTGAGGTCTGGCGGTATGGCATACAGGCGTGTGCGTGTGTCGATCTTCTGAGGATATGTGAAACGTGAGAACCTTGACGCCATAAGCTCTGAGGCAATAGAGATCTTACGCAAAGCACTTTCACGTTTGCTCTCGTCACGCGCGTTCTGACTATGGACCTTGGTCAGTGTGTACTTCCACTCGGACCTTTCGACCTTAGTCATATCGGCCCATTCGTCATCAGTCTTACGACCCGGCAGCTCAATTGGGTCCGGGTCTGGGATGTTCTTAAACAGGCTGTGTGGTAACTGGCGGGCCTCGTTGATTAGATCAAACGCTGGCTTGTTGATCTGCCACCAGACCTTACCGACGTTGTTCGCAGCATTTAGTGCTTCTTGGCTAATAGGGTCTGTTAGATCACCAGTGTGCTTGTGTATAGAACCACGAATAAAGTCCACTTGGATCTGATAGTACCCGCCTGTATATCGCTTCTGGCTTGGCGACCAGTACCATGGGCGTGGCTGTACAATCATAGGCCTAAGTATAGGGCTGTTGATACCAACGTGGCCTGTGATCTGATCGACCATAAGGCGGCAGGCTTGCGTGAGGAACACTTGGCGCTCTGTCTTCCCCCTGAACCTAACGTACTCAAGCTCAAAGAACCCACCGCCATGTATAATCAGGGTGTCTAACAGCTTGGCACCAATCCTAAGCTTCTGTTCTCGTGTCCAGTCGAGCGTCTCAATGTCTTCGATCTTACGCCGGTACGATGTCCATTGGCGGGCGTTCATGTTCTTAGCGGTCTTCAAGATCATCGCCGCCACGTCTATACCACCGTTCTCACGCTGGTCGTCTTTGGTCTTGCGCGCCCATGCCTCGTATTCAATCTGCATTTTGACAGAGTTGCCTATTTCAAGACAGATCGCGTTGGCCTTACGACCAAGAGAAATCTTGTTCATCTTGATCGACAGGACAGACCGGATCGTGAGGTACGCAAGCTTCTCAGCTGGGATGAATTGGATAAGCCACCACCACTCAGGTCTGACACCTCGACCACCAGCAGCAATACCAGCAGCGGCCATGTCTTGGTCCTCTTGGATCGGTCGTCGCAAGGTCTCCATTAGCTCTTGCAACATGGATCGACCGGCGTCGGTGTCGATCAGCGCAGAGCCTTGAGACCAGGCGGTGTTCTTAATAAGCTGGATGCCACGTTCGATGCTCGCAAGCTCTTGCTCCACTTGGATCTTCTCCTCGTCAGTCTTAAGGTTATCTGCAATCTTTGCGAGCTGGTCATTGAGCGTGTTCATCATGTGTCCTCAGCTTGTTTAAGATCGACGCGGCCTCAGCTGCATCACGGTCGGGTGCCATGTGGGCATAGCGCTTGGTCATCTGTACGTCGCTGTGTCCAAGCAGAGTCGATACGGCGTACAGGCTTAGGCCCGATTGGACCAGCTTGGACGCAAACGTGTGCCTGAAGCTGTGAGTGGTGAAGCGACCATACCTTTCTACCAGATGCTGTCGGTTTAGTCCCGCTTGCTCTATGGCCCGCATGATTCCTTTGACACTGTAGGTTCGGGGCTTCTCAGGGTCTGCCTTTGACGACCAAACATACAGGTTGTTGCCACGCCTATGGTAGCGCTCTTTTAGTGTGTCCCGCAGCCGATCTGTCAGCATCACACGACCTTCGTTGTGTACCTTAGTCCGGTAGAGCGTGACGTACTTCCAGTCCTTGGTGTCGATGGCATCCCAGGGCGTGCTGCTGGCCTCACTGTACCGACAGCCTGTATCGAGCAAAAAGATCACAAGATCGTATTGATCCTGACGGATCTCGACAATGTCAGGCCTAAAGCTTTTAGTGTTGGTCGGTTTTAAGACCTCTAGGAGGCGATCCTCTTCGCCCTCTAGTAAGTACCTAGTCCGATGATTGACTTGGGGCCTCAGGCCTCGTGCTAGAGGCTTAGAGGGCACATCTAGGTCTCTTAGGTCGGCCTCATGGCGCGTTTGAATTAAGAACGACACCAAATTCGACACATAAGAGGGCTTATAGGTCTTCAGCAGAGTGTCTCTGATGTCTACGACGACAGAGCTAGTCAATTGAGACACCCTTATGTTCGTTAGGTGCGGTGAGAGGACCGAACAATAAATCTTATGCGCTTTAGTTTTGATGATGGAAGACATAAATGTTGATACGTCAGGGTCTTTAGTCATCTTAGGTTCCTTTAGGTTCTTTAGGTTCTTTAGGTTCTTTACGTTAGTTTCTATCTACAAGGCTAACGTTCTTCTGATTGATCATATAGATCATAGGGTGGCCCCCTTGGCCCCATAGGGCGGAAGCCAGACTTAATTGCATAGATGGTCGTCATCCTAGCTGATGTCCTGTCGTCTGGGTGATCCAAAAGCCTTTAGTCCTCGTAGTTTAGAGGATAGCGTTCACCACGACGATGATAATCATTAGGCTGTGGATAACTACTGGCCATAGACCTCCGGGTGTCGCTGTCCAATCCACGCCTTTTGAGGTAGCATTTGGCGCAGATCTTTTGTCCTTTGTCGATGACATCTTGGGTTCCTTTGCAGCTGGGTGTCTCACAATCCAGACGTTTCATTGTTCTTCCACTGTTCTACGATAGCAGCACATCGCTGGACCTCAATCCGCGCGCGTTTGACTTCAGCCCACCACGGGTGGTTAGGACTGTGGATGGAGTCGTCACACTCCAGAGCAAACAGCCTGTCTTTAGCCCTGATGTAATCTTCTTGGGCCTCTTTGTGCGTGTTGCTCATCGTCCAGTGCTCCCAAAGCCGCCACCGGCTCGTGTGGTTTCGTCTAGTTCCGTGACGACCTCGAACACGACGCTGGTCAGTGACGTGATCATCATCTGTGCCACGCGTTCTCCGGCTGTGATCGTGTGGCTTGTGTCGCTGTGGTTCATTAGCAAGGCCTTGCACTCACCACGGTAGTCACTGTCGATGACGCCGGGTGCGTTTAGCACTGTCACACGATGCTTGTAGGCCATGCCGGACCGAGGCAGGATTAGCGCCGCACGATCTTCAGGCAGCTGGATGCTGAACCCAAGGGGCACAAGGGCCGTGTGGCCCGGCGAGATCCAGAGATCCTGACGGGCGTAAACGTCCCAGCAGGCAGCGCCTGACGTGGCTTTGGTTGGCAGTGTGCCACCACGCATTAATTTAATCTTCATCAGACCTCTTTCAGCTGGAGTTTCAGGTTGTCGATGTCTTCACCAAAAAACGTAAAGAGAAAGACATGGCCGTCTTCCGACTTTACGACCATGTCTCGCCAATACAAATCTTCGCCACACGACGTGGTTTCGCCGCGAGTTTCGCGCAGTTTTATGGATTGGACCCTGTGGATAGAAAAAGTAGACATTGTTTTAGTTCTCCGTTTCTTTGGTGTTAGGTCTCAGTCTTTTTTCGCTTGTCCAAGCTGGTCTACGACGTACCACGTCAGACCAGCGGCGATCAGCACCAGAATGACGAACAGCAGTATGTAAAATATGGTGCTCATAGTCCATACACCGCTGTGCCTGTTATCGTGTGGTCCACATTGGTGTAGCGTAGTGACCAGATGGTCGAAGGCTTACCTTTGTGCGCGGGGCCGTATGACCATCTGAACTCTCGGCCTGCGACCTCGTTCTGTGCTTTCAGCTGGTCCATCAGGTCAGAGATTTCGGCCTTCCGTCCGTCTGTATGTTCTACAGCCACGTAGCTCAAATGCAGTTTGTTGTTGTTGTTGCCAATGTCTCGGCCCCATGCAAACAATTTCCGCAAGGCCTTTTTGGCCATCCTCGCCTTATGTTCAGACAGATGCTCAAATCCGGTAGCCTGTGAGATCCTGAACACTTGGGCGTGACCCCGCAATTTTGACGTGTGTGGGCCTGTCGCGACGTTGCGGACAATGTACCGGCTCATTGGTTCGCCCTTTCGATTGCTCTGATGATATCTGCACATTTAGCGACGGCAGTCGCGTAGCAGTCCTCAGCCCAGATTGGGAATTCAATTCGCGCGCCGCAGTCGTCTTCAACAGTCAGTATTGTCAGCGGTTCTCCGATGTCCCACGAGCTGCTGGTGATCGTGTATCTATATCCGTCTTTGAAGAGTTCGCTCATTATTTTGTCCTCTCTAGGATTTTGTCACCATGTGCGACGTCGCGGTACATGACGCTGCCCTCACCCTTCGCCAAAATGGCCCAGCTTTGTGCAGATGTTATGCGTTCGGACCCTTTGAGCCGTCGGACCAATAGATCTGCGGCCTTGCGGTTGAACGTGCGGTAAACGGTTTGCAGGCCGTCATCTCGCGTGTGGTGGACGTATCCGAAATGTTTACTCATTGTGTTCCCCATTGGTCTGCCATCGCCTGTGCGATGCCGGTATAAGTCTTGCTCCGCTTGCGCCAGCGGTCTTTGGTTTCTCCCATTTTCCAAACGCGGGTCTCTCGGCCCTCTACGATGTTGGTAGGCTCCAGCTTGGGCAAGTTCTTTAGCCATAAGCACGTTCGTTTGGTCTCTCCGTGTCCGAACTGCCACGGTTGAACCGTTTGATCTGGCTTGCGGATATGGCTGGAGATAATCGAAACCGGATTTTCTATAGCTATGCGGTCGATAGGTGCATCCATCAGCATCCTAACAAAGGACAGCGCCGCCTGTTGCCTGCCATCGGCCCGCTTCTCCTTGAACCATCTGGCCCCTGAAACTGCTAGGTGAGTGCATGGCGGGAACGCTAAGAGCATGTCCCATCCATCGCATATAACGTCCTCTACCGGCCCCTGATAGTGAGGCCCCGGAACATCTGTTGGTAACAGGTCACAGGACATCGCGTCGTGGCCAGCGGCTCTGAATGCCTCACGCACCGTGCCACTGTACTCGCATGCTATGAGAACATACATCACAGCGCCCCCATGCGGCGCTTGCGCGCTTCGCGGCGTTTTTCAAAAGCTTTGTTCATTTCGAGCACTTCTCGATGCTCGGTGACTAGACGGCAGATTGTGCGCTTGGGCACGTCCGCCATGTCGATGACGCTGTCTTGGGCGTCAGATAGTTCTGCATCGATCCAGCGAATGCCAGTCGCTGCGCATTCTGGCTCACCTACGTCGCGGTCATATACCACAGCCGCAACCAACAGGTCCAGATTGTCTGGCAGGCCGTGTTTTTCGTTTTCGCGTTTGTATCGCTCAATTTCTGCGCGCGTAATGGTATATATCTGCATCTGTCGTCCTTTGGGTCTGTTGTGGTCTGGTAGTTAATAAGGCGCTCGCATATAACGTGTCAATAGCAAGCGCCTCGATCACTATCAGGATCAATCAGGATCGCCGCGTCTGGCGCGTTCAAATGCATCGTCTAGGCCTATCATTCCAGCCGTGAACGCAGCGGCGAACGCTATGCCACCTACGAGCCATAGGGCGACGATTATGTAAGAGATAAGGTCGATCATTTTCTTACCTTTCCAGCCATTCGTTGAAAGTCACAGGTTCGCGATTAATTTCAATAAACAAGCGCCAGCGTTGCCACAATAGCTGCGGCGCTTCCGGGTGCTTGCGTTGCTGGAATGAGATAAACCGGCGGATTGATGCATTTGTTGCAAGTTTTGTCATAGGTTTAATTCCCTTGGTTCTATTGGATATCGTGAGGCCGTGGCGACGCTTTACGCGTCAACCACGAACCCGGAAGCGTCGCGCTTGGCCGCGCCCTTCGCATATAGAGCAACCGCGACCCCTTGCGGCTCTATGAACCGGGCGTCCGTATCGTCGCCATGGACAATGGGCAGCCCCTGGAATGTGTCGCCGTTAGCTATTAGGCGTTCTACAGTCTCATAGTCGCGGAAAACTACAGCAAGGCGCATGCCAGCGGCGACAGCCTTGGCGACGAAGGGCGCATAGCCCGGCGTTCCACTATAGGAATAAGTGAGGTCATACCAGGACAAAACGCGGCGGTTCGGAATTTTAGTGTAGTCGTAGACTTTTAGGCCATATTGATCGACGAGCTTGGCGACCATTGCCACCCATTCCGGCCAATTTTCGAAGCGTATGTCGGAGGTGCCATTCGGGCGATAGGCGGGCGTCACGCCATCGCGCTGGCAAGATTTGCAGTGGCGCACTAGGTCGCGCTCTAAGCGTTCCAGGAACAATTCTGGTAGCTGCTGCAGCACTAGTGTGCGGCGTAGTCGCGACAGCATAACGCTAGACATAGCGCCACGGCCCGCCGTGAATAGGCAAGGCGCTGCACATTTGGCGATATCGGCCATCGCGCAAACATTCTGCCCACTAAGTTTATGCGGTGCCAGATACGTGACGGCGGTTCTAATGCCAAGTTTTTCACCTTTGGACGTTTTGGCGTCCTGGCCAATTGTGACAATACTGTCGACAAGGTTGCGGCTTTTGGCGATATAGGCGGCCATTTGTTGGCGGGTGGCGGCGTCTAATGCAGTTAGATCTAAGGTCATGGTCTATCGTCCTATCTGTCGTTGTGGTCTGGTAGATCATCTGGGCATGGCCGTGAATTTATCAAGTGGCCAAAAGCAAGTTTATTTATGAATCCAATGATATCAGACATTTAAGGCCTAAATAAAACTAAAAACAGTGTTGCACGGGTTTGAAAACGCGCGCCCGATTGCAAACGATAGCGCCCGCGCCCGCATCGTATCGACCCGCAAAGCGCCCGCCTGGTAGCGCCATTGCGCCCGCCTGGTAGCGCCAGCGATACATCATGGCCAAGTGTGCCTAGTCAACACGCGGCCATGAACGCCCGCCAATTGTGCCCTATCGCCCGCCCTATCGCGCCCGCTTGGCCACACATTGGCAGAAGCCCATCGCGCTGTGTTTGGTTCGGGGGGTATGGGGGGGTCGCCGCTTGGTTGGCCGGGAAACATATGCCCATACTAATTTTAGGGTATTTTTCAATTGGCCCTTTTGGCCACCAACGACCCTGCCGTTCTACAGATCGACTCTATGTGTCTCCACACGATACCCAGCCCTGCGTTTCCCACGCCCTTTGACGGCCAGCCCACCTTCGGCC
>Ga0315315_10005453_pt1 | contig 11738 bp, 11 predicted proteins | sample M140m3416metaG_FD_203699 | JGI IMG/M metagenome (GOLD analysis project Ga0315315, IMG submission 203699) | Ammonia-oxidizing marine archaeal communities from Monterey Bay, California, United States - M1 40m 3416 | ecosystem: Environmental > Aquatic > Marine > Intertidal zone | place: USA... | reverse complement strand
ATGGTTGAACTTGTTGGATTCCACTTCGTCCGCTCCCATGTTGCGGGAAAACTACGAGGCAAATTTGTTGACCCCGCTGTATGCCAAGGTAGAGATGCACCATTATCGGATGGCTGCTCCTCTCTGGGATATACTACCGGAATATCTTTGGGGCGACTCCGAAGTGATATGGTGGAATCGTTCGTTTGAGGAAGTTTTGATCCCTCCTGTCCAATTCGACATTCAGCAACAACGATTAGCACTTGCTACTTTACCGCTGCAATAAGCAATCTCTGATTTCTTCCAAATATTTGTATCTATTATACATAATTAATGATCTCTTCTGTCCGAGCTCCCTCCTCCTCTTATCCCCCTCTCTCCGTTGCCTTCCATCCTCTCTAACCCGTCCGCCACTTGACTCATGCAGTTACAGCACGTCCAAACCTCGACAATGGCCGAAAGCAGCCGCCCGGAGATGGCCAAGGCCCAAAACATGTCGAAGCCCGGGACGGTCCAGCGCAGGTCCGTTTCGGAAGCGTACGTCAACGCACCAGCACTGAAGAGACCGTAGATCGCCCAGACTCCGATAGGATTTCGGAAATTGTTCCGAAAGAGGGCCGAGATGAGCCATACTGGTGACCGTTCCTGCTGCTTCTTCCAGCCAGCGCCTCCCTCTGTGGCGGATCTGAGCTGTGTGAGGACAAAGGTGGTCCACTCCAGCGCGATGAATGTCCCCGCGGCAAGGGGGACCCAAACACACGATGCTGCCTCCGTGCTTGCAAGAGCCTTACAACCGGGAACGGTTGCGGCTGCCAGCCACGTGGCCGACCTGAGCACGTTATCTGCCACCACGTCCAGGTTGGCACCGAAGTTGCTGCACTGATCTAATCTACGTGCCAGAATCCCATCGAACAGATCCAGCGCGGCCGAGAAGGTCCACACGAGGATGGCCAGACCAGGTCTGCTCCCCTCGCTGCCACCACCAGTGGCACAGCGCAGCCCAACGAACGCAGAGACGACCCGAGCGTAACCCAGAAGATTCGGGAGGTAGAGGGCGACGGGTATTCCGCGAGCCTTCATAACGGTGAGGGTACTGGAAGTAGTGGAAGTTGGCGAATTATTTACCATCTGCCCTTGTGGGAAGTGATATGCATACTCTAGTAGATAGATGGATACGATGTAGACAGATGATCATGTTGTCTCTGTTCAGCTATCCAGATTTGTCATGACACCATGGATTAATTTTTGGATACGGCAGACATGGATAAAAGATATACTGGCTGGCTGGCATCCTGCCAGGTATGGATATACGAAAGAGTATATCCAAACCTGGTAAGATGAAGGGATGTCGAAATTGATACTTTCTACAACGAGTACGAGCGTAGTATCCATATCTCTACAGCAAGTGTATATGTGCATACTAAGTATGCATAAAATCCCTATTTTGGGGATTTTTGCAAAAACAGGGACCAACCCCCTCATATCGTGGCGTCATGGCGTCATGGCCAATCATCTATCTTAATGGGTAGATGAGAGGGTTGCGAGAGGAATAGAAGAGAGCACGATGAGTGCGAACAGCGAGCGCGCCGGAACCGATTCTGCCCTCCCCACCGGCTTCTGGGTCGACCCCCATCTTCCTAGAATGCTGCAGCCGCCCGCTGGTTCGGTTAAGGATGGGGTGGGGTTGGACTTCAGCGCAGTCGCCGTGGCCATGTGGCCCCCTCCACTCCCCCCCGCCCATCCCCGCGAGGCTTTGCTTGGCCCATATTTGGAATTTCTAGACCTCGTTCGCGGATGCTTTCCCGTAGATGAGGACCTAGAGCCGTCCGCAGACACGGGAGGGATGGCCCCGGTATACCTCTATCCACCCCAGCACCTACACGTCACCGTCGCCACGATGCATCGCTTCGACGCGGCGACCACCGGTGAGGAGAGGACTGCAATGGCCGCGGCCTTTCCCGATCTCCTGCGCCGCGCGTCCCGCCGCCCCAGGTGGCCTGGCGCAGGGACCAGGATGAGGTTCCGTCTGAAATCTGCGAGGCTCGGGGAGAGGGCAGGCATCCTGCTCTGGGAGGAGACCACTGGAGCCCTGACCGACATCCGTAAGTGCCTGAAGGAGGAGTACGGGGAGAACCATACGCGCGAGGTGCTCGGAGGTATCCGTGTCGGATCGTCGCCATCGGGCGACGCTCTTGGGGGATTCTCGGTCCCTGACATTGTGCACAGCACCTTCGTCCGCTTCGGAGCCCCCGTGAAATCGGACGCAGTTGAGGTGCGAGAGAGGTTCGGCCGTGTGTTGGTCCGGCTGCCTGAGATCTTCAAAATGGTGGAGGTGGAGGCGAATGCGGTGCGGCTGGCCTGCGAGAGGACGCCTTACATGCACGTTCCCTGCGATGACGTGCATGTCCTCCAGAGCGTTGAGCTCTGAGCGCAAGCGGGAGGAGGGGAGGGCCAAATTTACCCCCGAGGAGCTAGTTCACCCATTTCTGCTCATTTTTATTTAAGGGCAAGTTAATTTGCTTTGTATGTATTTGCTTCCGCTTCTCGCTTCAGCAGGCGAATCGCATATTCGCCAGCAGGGATGGTTAGAAATATTGAGATTTCCGAGGCACGGCCGAACCAATATCTCATCTGAAGCGGGCCAGTCACACCCCACCCCTGCAAAGAGAGGACAATTATACGCTGCAGAGCAACCCAAACTCCCGACGCGACATGCCGAATGATGAATGCGCGGTGAGACGGAACATCTCCAGTCCGGATCTTCGCGAAGGCCTGAAGAGCTGTATAAGCGAACCATGCGGCCCCGCAAGTACCCACCGCAAGAAAATAGTTTTCCTCATGGGAGCTAATGTGCGGGGTGCTTTTGGGATAGTCATTCCAGTAGGCCAGATTTCTCTGGAGGATGAGCAGGATCCCCACAGCCATTGCGAGCGACGCCGAAAGGAATATGTGGCCGAGGACTCTGTGCGCATGGCGGTGCTTTCGGCGGACCGATGGATTCAGTTGGAACGGTATGGCTCCAGCCCAAAGCGCTCCAGGCAGGATGTGAGTGAATTGCACCAAGGAGTGGCCAGCGTACTTCGTCAGCGTTTTGGCTGGAATCCCCCCCCCCTCGTCGTAGTGCCTTTCGATCACCTCGGCTATCAACGATGCATGGACCTCAGATCGACCCATGAGCCAAGACGAGGGCAAAATCAGGATCCACAGAACCATGAAACTGCTCAGAAATACCGTTAGGCCGTAGAGCAGCTTGAGAACGGTCCCATGTTCTCCAGGTTGACGCAGCGGCGGCGACGACCGTGGCTTCATACCGTCCTCAATAAATCTCCAACGTAATTTTTTCTGTTGTGACACTCGGTTGGGATACAGGCGAGGACCAATCTCAATGCGTCAGGACATCGGGTACTGCCTGTGAACTGCGTATGAATACTTTGTTTGGTACTCTAGTAGTATGAATACTAGCTCGGGTTTGGTATGAATACGAGCTCGTACATCATGTATGTATGTACATACTAATATACGATCGTATATTATATATTCTCTCGTACTTCAAAACTGCATTGTCAATGACAAGTTCACAAATCCATCAAGCACCGAGAGCGGATACCGATAACCCCGCCACGACCGCCATGGCTGGCAGCGCCACGGCTGGCAGCGCCACGCCGACGGTCCACGCCATCAGCGGGTCGGTGGGGTCCGCTCTTGCCCTTCTGCTCACCTACCCCCTCGAGAGGGCTCGCATCGAGCTTCAGTCCTCGGCCCGCCCCACCGACCGGAAGCGGAGCCGCCCCCCTGCCTCCCGGCCGTCATCGCCGGTCCCGGCTGGCGAGGGCTTAGGCGTCTGGCGGTGCCTGTCCGACCTGCACCGGAGGGGGGAGCTGTACCGCGGCGTGGTTCCCATCGCCACCACCATGGCCGTGTCCAACTACGTCTTCTTCTACTCCCTCCAACTTATCAGGGGGCTGCTGGCGTCCCGGGAGGGCGGCCCGTCCGGCATCGGGGGCGCGGGGGGGAGCAGGGCCCGGTCGCTCCTGGCGTCCTCGCTGGCCGGGATCATCAACGTCATCATCACCAACCCGCTGTGGGTGGCCAACCTCAGGATTGTCCAGCAGCGGCGGAGCGGCGATGACGGCGGTGACGACGGCACCGGCGACGATGATGACGCGCGCGAAGAGCCGGGGCTGCTCACCGTGATGGGGAGGATAGGGAGGGAGGAGGGAGTGCCTGGCCTTTGGTCGGGGACGCTGGCGTCGCTCATCCTGGTGGCGAACCCCGTCCTGCAGTTCTTCGCCTACGAGCAGGTCCGCCTCTCCCTCCTCGGCAGGAGGCGGCGCCTGGAGCGGGGGGGGAAGCCGGCCAGCCTCAGCCCCCCCGAGGCGTTCGCCGTGGGGGCCGCGGCCAAGACCCTGGCCACGGTCGTCACGTACCCCGTGCAGCTGGCCCAGACCCTGCTCCGGCTCCCGGGGGAGGGAGGGGGCGACGCGGGGACCCTGAGCTGCCTGGCCCGCCTTTATGGCGAGGGGGGGGTTGCCGCATGGTACTCGGGCATGAGGGCCAAGCTTCTGCAGACAGTCGCCACGGCGTCCTTCATGTTTCTGTCCTACGAACAGATCCTGGCGTTCATGACTGGCCTGGCGGCGGGCCAGGTTGGGGGGGTGGGCGGTGGGTGAGGTCCCAATACATAAATAAATGTACTAGCAAAAATTCACCAGCAGTAGGAAGACAAGAACGTACTAAGGTGCATTAGTCTACAACGGCTCTTTCATCTCTCTCTCTCGTGGTCATTACAATTACCGCCGTGCTGTTATCAGCAGGTTCGCTTTGTGAGAGCGTCACAGATTGCAAATAACCGAGCTCACTCCACAAAGCTATCTCCTACGCTGATTTGGTGCCGCCGCCTCGATGTCCCCACCCGTCAACGGTTGCCTGTCGGAGCCCCCCTTCCTCGCTTCCTCGGCATCCCTCACGCTTCGCTTCTTTTGCTTGTAGATACTGACCGACGCGAGTCCACCAAGGACAAGGGTAGCCCCCACGACATAGTACCAGGAGAACTCCTTGGGGAAGAGGAGGAAGGATAGGACCAGGGTCATGGCCTTCCGGGCCGTGGTGAGATACACCGCCGCGACGCCACCGAAACGCTTCACCAGGTTCATGTACGTGGAAATGGCCACGTACGCGACGGCAGTGTACACTCCCATGAACATGGCGAGCTGGCGGTCGGCCATGGCGAGCCGGACGATACCGACTAAGTCCCCGGACGCGAGAGTCATGAAGGTCATCACTATCAGGACGAAAATGTTGGTGAAAAAGGTTACCTCTAGCCTCGAGCTGCCCTGGGAGAAGAGCTTCTCCTGTGCGTTGGGAAGAACGGCGTCGGCCAAGACGGACAAGAACACCATTATCAGACCGATAGGGTTGAACGAGGGAGAGAGCTGCCAATCCGCGACGGAGAAGAATATGAGGCCGAGGCAAACAGCGAAGGCGCAAGAGTACTCGAAGGACGAGAAAATTTTCCTATGCATGACGGTGGCGACGAGCATTGTCGGCAGGAGCTTGCAGGAACGGAACACCACCTTGGTCGGGAAGTTGATGTATGAAAGAGACATATTAGACAGGGCCGACGAGCTCAGCAGACACAGGGTCAGGAGCTGGTACGCCCTTATTGGGGCTACGCGTTTGGTCTCTCCTGCAATATATTTCCGTTCTAAGAAGGAGCACACCGTCACACTGAGCGGTGAAGGAAGGCATATTGGTAGAGGGAGAACAAAGACGTGAGAGGCGCAACCTACAAGGTTAGGGTTCCAAACCCATTACCAACGCAGCCATCGGACTTACCCTAAGACCTCCATGTATCCCAGCATTACCCCGTACTCGAACCCCTCGACCTTCATCATGGCCTCCTGCAGTACGTTGTGTAAGCCGAAGAAGAGGAACATTCCAAATGTAAGCAACACGAACTGCTGTGTCCGGGGCAGGCTCTCGAAGCTGCCCGACCATTTTGCGAGCCGGTAGAGCTTGTTTTTTGATGGCGACCCGGGGCCCGACGCAGCCCAACTCTCGGCGTTGAGCAGCTTCTGGGAGGGGAGGTCGAGCCGGTCAACCTCGTCGCCTTCGCACGTTGGAATAACACGCGACGACATGGTTGGGGACTGGCTCTGGATCTCTGGCTTGCACATTCTTGTCGTTCGGTTAGAAATATTGACGACCGATGTTTGTGAGTCTCCCTCTTTCCTACGCATTTGGCGCGGAGGACATATGACTTCCGAAAATTCTGAGCGGAGTTCGAGGTCATTGCATACACACCAATAGGCCCCCTCCCCCGCCAAGATAAAAGAACCATAGCGACTGCATATTTGATAGTTGTAGTATACGAGCTCGTAATTTGTATTGGTACGTCCATCACCCGTCGCATTGGAGAGATACTGTGTACTACAGTAGGAGTACGATCGTAAAGCTAAAGATGCCAGTGAATCGCGAATCGTCTCGTCGTCACCCCAGTCGCTAGTCGCTAGTCGTATACATGCATGTTGTATGTACTGCACCATTTTTGTAGTAATACATACGAGCGAGTATTTGTAGGCTACTCGTATCTGGATCGCTATACATGATGCATGAATAGTGACGACACGCCAACTCAATTCACGAGGGAACGTCCTGTGTTGCAGGGACTCGAACTCGAGGGATTTGGACAACCGGCAGAGGGCGAACAACCGGCACCCAGTAATATACCCTGGGCGCACCGGGCGCGCGCTGGTGAGACATAGATTTAGTGAATTTCTTAGTAAGGAGGCGCCTAGGGCATGCCGCCCCCCAATGGCCCAGATGCACCCACCCGGACAAAACGTTTGGGGGGTCATCGTTAGATGGCTAAGGGGATGGGATCCTGGAGGCCGATTAAACAACAACAACAACAACATGCATGAATAATCATTATTATATTACGGACAACAATTTTTCAGAATTAATTTTGGATGAGCCGAAGTTTGGACAAAGGAATGGTCCACTGGAGCTACTAGCAGTTCTAGCTCGCACCTGAACCATTCAAATGAGTGCGGACTCGACGCTGGACAAGACTTGCCCGGCCCCCGATTCCCCCGCGTACAGGTCCAGAGCGTCCCGCGTCGCGGCCGCCCTTTCCTCGGCGCTCGGACCCTGCAGCGCAGGGTTGTGGCCGGTTGTGGCCAGGTTCTGCGGGAAGTCGTCGTCGCCTAGATGGTCAGGGAAGTCGTCGTCCGCCGGGGTAGCGTCGTCGTCATCCTCCCCCACGACCGCGAAGTGGTCGACATAGTAGACCTCCCTGTCCTCCCCCGCCAGCCGGATTAGGTAGTCTAGATACCTCCGTATCATGTGGCAGATGCCGCTGTAGGGCACGACGATTGGGACGAACGGAGCCACCTCCCAACCGAAGGGCACCCCCCTAAGGCCCCTCGTCCAGTTGCCCTCGTGGCGATAGTAAGCCTTGGATCCGCCTCCGTCCATCTGGACCGTGTGCCCCACATGAAAGAAGAGGGCGTCGGGGAGACGAGGAACGATGTCGATGGAGTTCACAAATCTCCATATCGCGAGGTTGGGGATGGAGTTCACGTACGACTGGAAGGCGCGGTTGCCCGCCCTGGGACAGCCGAAGGAGACGGAGAGGACGGGGCGGGACGGCGATGAATGCCCGCCGTCGCCGTACCGCTCCGCCAGCGCCGCCGCGGCGATTATCGAATCAGCCCCCCCGAGGCTGTGACCGGCCGTTAGTAGCCTGTAGGACGGATGCCGGTCCAAAACGCCGTCGACCGCTGCAGCGACCCGATCGAACAGCCCGTCATTAAAAACGGCGTTGTTGAAGCCCGAGTGCACCCTGACGTCAGGATGGGCGGAGGGGACCAGGGGGTAGGTGCCGTTGACAATGGGTCCCAGGGGACTCAGAAATATATTCCCGTCTGTGAGGACGTTGCGTAAGTTGTCCGTACCTGCGAACACAACTGCCACGTACCGACCTATCCGTCCGCCTGTCCGATCCGCCCCCGGCCGCGACACCACCATGACCTGCGTGTCCTGCACCAGATTATGCTCGTAGAGGTGACACCTGCTCCCCTTTGGGAGGGGACGGGTGACATTACCCGCCCGGATATCGTCGCACGACGTCAGGTGCCTGTAGGCGTAGATGTCGTGCGAGAGGCGGAGAAGCTCGGCCGTCGTTTCGTACTGCGGGACGGTATCGGAAAAGGGTTGCCGTTTCGGCTGCGGCGGCTGCGGGTAATAGCCGTCGGTGTCCAGCCTAGAAGAGGCCGAGGATAGGAGGGCCGACAGGAAGAGGAGGGGGTACGTCGTCCTTCGTCTCATGCTTTTGGTCGGCTTCGACTGGTCAAATATCGGAACAAGAATTTTATCATGTCGGTACATCTCTAACAGGCAATGGACACGTGTACTCTCGTATAAAACGTACTATGCATACAATGCACACTGTATTATGCATACTAGCTAGTACGAGAGTATGCATACCGTATGATACATGGTGGTGTATTCCACCCACACCAGGTAGGTGTCAGTCAGCCTGTCGTCTGAAATGGCCTACCGAGTCGTGAATAATGAATCGGGAGTCGTCCATTCCAAATCAATCGCTTGTTATTAGACTTTAATAGGGTTAAGGTATGGACAGAGTCGTCAGATTTTATCCACGTTAAAAGTTTTCTGATAATGACGAGTTTATACTAGCTTTATGACATCATCCATCTACTGCTCTCCAGAACCCCTTTTCTTGTTTCCCCAATTCTCAACTCCAAGGTATAATGATACGTACTAGGTACAAAATGGATAATTGGCTGGCACCGTTCCTTCTTACTATCGAGTATGCATGCTCACGATAGTATGCAGTATGGATACTCTAGTAGTATCGTTTGTTTCAAGCTGTTACAAGCTGTGAAAGAAAGCCGACACAGTTGCCGCAACGCACACATTATTAATGAGGAGTTTGCTTTCTTACACTCTATGGATACATACATAAATAGGAAACAAGGACCCACCCTCCCGAGCAACAGCAACGATCAGACATTGGTCGACGGTATCCGCTGTCCATCGCCGATCCACCGTCACGCGCCGATCGGCGATGGACGCCAGCTCTTCTAGCAGCAAGACCGTGGGCAAACAGTCCCCCCTCGATATGTCGGGCACCAGCACCGTCGCCACCTCCGCAAGCTACGAGGACACGTCCATGAATTCGTCGTCCTCGAACTCCTCGAACGAAGGCGCTGCCTCCTCCGACGCCGTCGGGGCATCCTACGCCGTCACTCCGGGAAGTCTGGCCCCGCGCCCTACCATGCGCAAGAGCGTGAGCTTCCACGAGGTCGGCGTTCGAGAGTTCGCCCGGACCGTGGGGGACCACCCCGACGTAAAGCAAGGCCCTCCCGTCTCAATGGAGTACCACCACTTCGACGAAAGGTGTCTTGGCACAGTCCACGCGTACGAGGAGGGTCGCGGGCCGCGGAGAGAAATTCTGGAGCTGCGCACGCACCCCAACACACGGTACCGGATGCTGCTCGCGGCCGGCCACGGGAAGGACGAGATCCGGCAGGCGACAAGGGAAGCCAACAGGATGGGTCGGCAGAGGCGGAGCACCGCAAGCCTTGTTGATCTACCCGTCATCACTGTGGCCCAGGAGGCGACGCAAAGCATCCGGCGAAAGATGAAGAGGGGAAGCTGGAGATCGGGGGACACCGACGTTTGCTGACCACCTGCACATTATTCAGATGCTCCAGGTCGAACATGCGCGAACTACTAGTATATTATTATTATTTCTTTATTTTTAAAATCACATCGCTGGAAGATCGGCAGCGCTGTCATGGGTCAGGATCCACTCCACGTGGGCCCCCTCGCTGACACTTATCATTCCCGCCGGCATCGCATGGTTGGTTGCCGCGTTCGACCAGCTCAGGCTCTTCCGTACCATATCTGACTGCGATGCCTTGCTAGCCGAGAGTATCACGTTGCGCGCTGAGTTGACCGCATCGATTGTTATCGTGATGCCCCCCTTGCCCTCCGCCGGGAGGTAGGCACGGGTCCCGCCGGGACTGCAAACGACCTGAGACGATTTCGGGTACAAGGACGCGCAGTGCCCGTCGTCGCCGCTCCCGAGGAGGCACAGATCCAGGGACGGCAGCCCTGTACCGTCGCAAATGCCGACGACTTCGCGTGGCATGGCCCGAATCTCGGCTTCGTACGCCTCCGCAGCGTCCTCCGCTGGTAGCTCAGGCACGAGGTGAAGGTTGCAGGCGGGAATGCCCAGCGCCGCGAACACATCGGCACCGCCTTTGCCGCACTTCCCGGCAGCGTCGCCCTCGGTCCGCTCGTTTCCAAAGAACAAATGCACCTTACCGAAATCGACGTCCCGATCTGCCAGCTGCTTCAGCGGCGCTACCGTCGTGCCGGAACCGACACTTATCGAGAACGCCCCCTTCTCAGAGATCGCGGCGTTTGCCAGCTCTTCCACTCTATCCACAATGAAATCACCGACGGCGCCTGTGAGGATGTCGCTTTTGATTATGTGGACATGACGGCCGTCGGGCAGCACAACGAGCCCGGCGGCGGTAGCGGCCAAGAAAGCCAGCGCTATTATCGACGAGACTCGTTCTCGCATACCCATTGTGGCGAGTGACACTTACGGTTTTAGTGTGGACGGAGAGCCAGAGAATCGAGGGGGCATGGAGACTGGAGAATGGAGAAAATGGAAAATCCAGGTCACATAAAACCGAAAGAACATACTAACTGTAGCAGCAAAATGTCAGCCAGTACGAGCTGATATTTATACTAGCTAGTAGTACGTCATGCAAAAAAGCAAAAGAACAAAATCCTACGAAGAACAGACGATATTTCGTTACATGTGGATAAAAACTGTATTTCTTTAAACATACATACATATCCTTTAACTTCTTCGGATTCCTCCTTTCTTGCCCTTCTTGCTTTTCTTTGTCTTGCTCTTTTTCGTTGCTGCGTCCTCAAGTGCGGGTTGATCCGCCGCTCTTGACATGGCCTCCAAACCTACAATGCCCGCCTCCCTCTCGGGGCAGGCGTTGTATATGATGACGTCCCAGTACTTTCGAATGTCGGCCGGGTCCGCGGACGAGTCCCATCTTTGCGAGACTGAGGAGGAATCGATGTTGTCGGAAACGAAAAGGCGGTTGGAGATGTCGTCATCGGCGGGGACCATGATCTCGGGGAGCGTGGGGACGTCGTGATCGTCCTTCTCCCTGGCGCTCATTCCTGTGAAGGAGAAGCACGACGGGTCGTGCGGGTCCTCCAGCTGCTGGTTGATGGTGTCCCCGTCGAGATATCCACTGTACAGCGGAACCTCGAAGCAGTCGGAGCAGTCGGTGACGGCGCACTGGTAGAAAGAGATGTACGTTCGGCCGGAGCCGTAGTCGCAGTCCTCAACCACCCACTTGGTGGTGGCCGTGTGAGTGATGGGGCTCTCAAGGTCCAGGATGTCCACCTCGCAGAACGATCCCGGCTCTATGACCCTCATTGAGGCGACGGTGGCAGAGGCCAGCAGGGGGGAATCGTATCCGCACGTCTCGCCTCCGTGCGTGTAGTACCTCAGGGAGCCCTCGAAGCTGGTCGGTATACCTGGCGCGGAGGAATCGATGGGCAGCTCGGAGGCCACCCCGAGTGCGGCGGTCACCATGTCGTAGAGGAACTTCATTTTTGTCAGGCTGGGGTTTGCTTGGTTGTTCGCGGATATGTGCTCGGAAGAATTCAATTTCGGTTGGCGTTGTGAG
>Ga0315315_10005452_pt1 | contig 11741 bp, 8 predicted proteins | sample M140m3416metaG_FD_203699 | JGI IMG/M metagenome (GOLD analysis project Ga0315315, IMG submission 203699) | Ammonia-oxidizing marine archaeal communities from Monterey Bay, California, United States - M1 40m 3416 | ecosystem: Environmental > Aquatic > Marine > Intertidal zone | place: USA... | reverse complement strand
TTGAATCAATTCCATTAACTCTTCCTGTTATTATAGTTTCGCTTGGACTGAAGTCAATTAAAATTCTTTTAGATTTAATTATTTCATTAAGACTATAACCACTACTTCCAATTAGAATCTTTTTATCAGTATAGTGCTTATATTCATTTCTGTGAATTACCTCTGGATAAAAATCATCCTGTTTAAAATCGACATCATTAAATCCAGAGAATAAAATTAATGATCCCTTATTCATAAGAATACCATAAGCAGTTTGATAACCTGATGTGTCTGAGCAAGCCATTACTGATATATTAAATTTTTTATTTGATGGTGTATCTTGAACATTAATATTAGAAAAGTTTTTAAAAATTTCTTTTAATGTATTTAATCGATTTATTGAGTTTTCAATTATTGTAATTTTATTTTTTGGGTTCAGTCTATTAATATATAGAGCGTGTAGACATCCGATTGGGCCTCCACCAATAACAGCTATCGATTTAGCAGAGTTTACTATATCTACATTTGATAAATCCCAGGATCTAATTACGCATGCTAAAGGCTCTAAAAAAATGGAATCCTTATCACTAATGTCTGTTACATCTACCAGTTGATTTTTATTAACAAACATGAAATCACTAAATCCACTTGGAGAACCATTGTCTAAGCCAGCATGTAACATTTTGGAACATAAATTTTCATAACCATTTTCACATGCTAGACATTTGTCCATGTCTCTTCTTGTAAGGCAATTTGAATGAGGTAATAAAGCATATTTTTTACTTAAGTAAGATGATTCATCGTTAATTGTGCCAACTGCCTCATGGCCACCTATAAATGGAAGTTTATTTTTTGCTGATTTAGTAAGATTAAATCGCCTTCTCTCTGAATTGCAAACAGATGAGCTAATCCATTTAATTTCTAGATCATTTTTAGATGATTGATTTATAACATCATTGATAAATGAAATATCTTTTTTTGGACTAATAAGTAATGCTTTAATATTTAATTTATTCATCTTGTAATATGTTTTTAAAATAATCAAATGTTCTTTGTAATCCATCATCAAGATCTGTAACTGGTTTCCAATTCAATATTTTCTTTGCTTTAGTTATGTCAGGTTTTCTTAATTTAGGATCATCTTCTGATAATTCTGAGTAGATGATCTTTTTTGCATGAAATTTATCAATAAATTTTGAAGACAATTTTTTCAATGAAATCTCATTATCATTACCTAAGTTTATTGGATCCGAAAAGTCAATATCAATTGCCTTGATTAAGCCATTAACTAAGTCATCTACATAACAAAAACTTCTAGTTTGGGAACCATCTCCATAAATATTAAGAGGTTTTTTTTCTATAGAATTTACCATAAAATTACTAATCACCCTTCCATCATCTATGTCCATTCCTGGACCATATGTATTAAATATTCTTAAAATTCTTGTTTGAATCTCATATATGTTCCTATACTCATAGCAAAGAGTTTCCGCAATCCTTTTACCCTCGTCATAACATGATCTAACACCAATTGTATTAACATTACCTCTATAAGTTTCAACTTGAGGATGAATCTCAGGATCTCCATAAATCTCACTAGTACTAGCTTGTATAAAAATTGAATTATTTTTTTTAGCTAATTCAAGAAGGTTTAATGTGCCCCTAAAGTTTGTCTTTAATGTAAAAATTGGATTAGACTTATATCTTGGTGGACTAGCAGGGCAGGCTAGATTGTATATTATATCTATTTTATCCTGTATATTTATTTTTTCACAAATATCACCTTCAATGAATTTAAAATTATTATGATTATCAAATTTTTTTAAAACTAATCTATTACTTGAAAAGAAATTATCAATTCCTATAATATTATAATTTTCAACTAATTTAGATACTAAATTTTGACCTATGAATCCACAACAACCTGAAACTAATACTGTTTTCATTTAATTCTATTTATTTCGTTATTTTTAATTTCAAATAGCTTATTACAGTGAAGTAATGATTTCTGTTTATGGCTGACAAAAATTATTGTTACCATTTTATTAATATCTTTCAATAAATTGATAATTTTTTCCTCAGTATTAGGATCCAAATTACTTGTAGATTCATCAAGCACAATTACTTTTTTATTAAAATATAATGCTCTTGCAATTGCAATTCTCTGTTTTTGACCTCCAGAAATTTTAATACCATTTTCCCCTAAAGGATCATTAATCTTATCCCCCAGAATATCAATTAAACCCACTTTTTCCAGTATATTTTTAATTCTCTTAATGTCAATGTTATTTTCATCCATACTAAAAGATATATTTTTAATAATATTTTCATTAAGGAGAAAAGGATCTTGAGGTACATACGAAAAATAATTATGAATACCTTCTTTATTTTTAGCCACATTATCGACTGTTAAAGTTCCCTCATCTGGCTTTAATAAGCCACATAATAATTTAATTAAAGTTGATTTACCTGAACCACTTGAGCCATAGATTCCTATAAAGTCATTTTTGTTTATTTCAAAATTAATTGAACGTAAAAAGGTTTTATTCTTGATATAACTGTAAGATAAATTTTTATAAAGAATAGTTTTAAACTCCTTAGCATCTTCAATCAATGGTGTTTCCTCTTTAAGCTCTAACAAAGTGACTAATTCTTTAAATGGAGATGAATAATATTGAATAGTCTGTAATGAGTTTGACACTTTATTAAGAGATGGAATAACTTTATATACTGAAACAGCCAAAACACTTAAATATGCAATAAGCAAATCATCATTATTTGTATAATAAAGAATTATAATGAGAAAAAATAAAAATAAAAATATAAACAGCTCAAATATACTTTTGGGCAGTTTAACATAAAAATTATAAACTGCTGCCGAATTATTAATATGATTCGTGAAATTTTTATAATTAGATACAAAAAAACTTTGTGAATTGTATATTTTGATTAAATCAAACGATTTAAAAACTTCCGATATACTCTTAATTCTATTATTATTGTTTAGAGCAAGTGTTTTTCCTAAGGATCTTACTTTATTTGATATAACAGAAGAGAAATAAAGAACTAACATCAATGAAGTCCCGAAAACAATTATTCCTAATGCTGAATCATAAATAAATATAAAAAGACAAACGAACAAAATAAGAAGAGAATCATTAATTATCGTCATTAAAGGAGAAATAAGTTGATTTCCGATTTTAATTGCTTCGATTGACAATAATCTTAATATCCTAGGAGAATTTTCATTTATATAAACTTCATATTTTAAATTAATAAATTTTTTAAAAAGAGTATTATTAAATCTACTCTGAACATTTTGACTTACTTTTTCTTGATACCAATTAAACCAAATTTGAAAAAGAGTTTTTACAATTATAACTGAAATCATTAATAAAGCAGCATTTAAAATAATTTTGTTTTCAGGTAAAAGTTTATCAAAAAAAGTTGAAATTTTAGACTCTGAGACATTCTCACCTGAAATAACTAATAATAAATAAATAATTGTGGTTATTGATAATAACTCTAAAATGGTATTTAGACTTGATAGAAAAAAACTAAATCCTAGCCTATAGGATTCTTTTTTATTTAAAATCTTTAAAATAGATTTAATCAATCGAAAAAAAGTTTTTATTTTACTTATCAAAATATTTAAAATTTAGAATTCCCTACACTTATATATTTATCAACTTTATTTCTAATTTGATCTATATTCAATATGTTTCTTCCATCAGCAACAAACAATGGTGATGAAGAATTATTTGAAAGCACAGACCAGTCTATAGTCTTAAACTCATCCCATTCAGTTAGAATAGCAATACATTCAGAATTTTTTGAGGCGTCAATTATACTTTTACAGATTTTTATTTTTGCTTTGTATTTTGAAATAATATTATCTTCAAAATTTTTAGTTTTTAAATTTTCTTCAATATCATTTAAAATAGATTTTTTTGAGACCATGGGGTCATAAATACTGATTTTTGCTCCTTTTTGTAGAAGATTAGTGGCAACATCGATTGAAGCAGATTCTCGAGTGTCATTTGTATTTTTCTTAAATGCCCAACCAAGAATTGTTATGTTTTTATTAATTACATCTTTATTTAAATAGTCAATAATTCTACTAACTAATCTATTTTTCTGATATGAATTGATTTTAACTACTTGGTGCCAGTAATCGGAAACCTCTTCCAAGCCATAATATTTACAAAGATATACAAGGTTTAGTATGTCTTTTTTGAAACAGGATCCCCCAAATCCAACTGATGCTTCAAGAAATTTATTCCCTATTCTAGAGTCGGATCCAATTGCTTTAGATACTTGCTTTATGTTTGCCCCTGTAACATCACATAGTGCTGATAGACTATTAATTGAAGAAATACGCTGAGCAAGGAATGCATTAGAAGCTAGTTTAGAAAGTTCAGAAGACCATAAGTTTGTAGTAATAATTTTATCCTTGCTAACCCAGTGTGTGTATATTCTTGAAATTACCTCAACTGCTTTGTTTCCATTTTTAGATTCCTCTCCACCAATAAGAACTCTATCAGGATTCTGGAGATCTTTTATTGCAGTTCCTTCAGCAAGAAACTCTGGGTTAGAAATTACTTCAAAATTAATTGACATTTTTGTAGTTTTTAATATCTCTTTGATTTTTAAAGCAGTGCCCAAAGGAGCTGTTGATTTTTCAACAATTATTTTATCTGACTCTGAATTCAAAGCAATTCTTTTAGCGCAATCTTCTACAAATGATAAGTCAGTTGCCATTCCTTTGCCTTCACCTTCTTTTTTTGTAGGTGTATTAACAGCCATGAAAATTATTTCTGAATTTTTTATTGCTTGATCTATATTATTCGAAAAAAAAAGGTTTTTATTTCTTGTCCTATCAACAATTTCTGATAAACCAGGCTCATATATTGGCAATTTATCTAAATCTCCATTCCAATCTTTAATTCTTTGCTTGTTAATATCTACCACAGTAACATCATAATCTGGACAATTTTGAGCTATAACAGCCATAGTTGGTCCGCCTACGTAACCAGCACCTATACAGCAAATTTGTTTTCTTTTTTTTATTTTTTCTTTAATAGCCATGATGAAGATTGAATTTTTTTTCCTAATCCATCTATTAATTGGATTCCTAATTTCTGACAAATTTCATTCTCAGGAATATTACTTTTTTTCTGATCACCACCATTGGTGAAAAATAAGTCAAACCCTAAATGATACTTTTTAAAAATTTTTTCAATGGTTTTTGATACAGATCTGTCTTTATCGATCGAGAGAAAAACTTCATTAATTATTTTAAGTTCCTTAATAATCTCAACTCTTTCCTGCTCCAACATAAACTCTTTTGAACCCTTAATTTTTCTCTGAAAATCATTATTTACAATAACAAATAATTTATCCCCAAGTTTTTTAGACTCTTTGAAATATTCAATATGGCCAACATGAAGTGGGTTAAAATATCCTGATACAATGATGCCTTTTTTTTTCATATTCTATCTGTTATAGTCATCTTCTAGTCTAACGATATCATCCTCACCAAAATACTCCCCTGTTTGGATTTCAATAAAAACTATCTTATCAGTTCCATTGTTTTCAATTCTATGTTTCATGCCCTGAGGTATAAGGATAGTGTCATTTTTTTTACATTTTTTATCTTTTCCGTCAAGACAGATATTTCCTTCTCCCTCAATAATTATCCAAACTTCTGATCTTTTATTATGAAATTGATAAGATAGTCTATGACCACCTTTAACCTCAATCCTTTTAATTTTATAATTAGAAGTTTCCTGGAGTACATAAAATTTACCCCAAGGTCGATTTTCTGTTGAGATATAATCAGTTTGATTCATAAAGAACAATATGTTTTTGAGATGATATAAATTTTGAAGAAAGATAAAAACTTACTTTCCTTTCAATCATTTTTTCAATTTTTGGCTCAAGCTGATTTATATAATTCATGTTTAGGTCATGTCCAATTAAAAATATTTCTATACTACCGGTATCTTTACCCTCTGCATAATCTCCAATTAATAAAATCTTACTTACATTACCCATCTTATCTAAAACAGCACCTACTATGTCCTCTAACCCTAGATGTTTCAGCACAACTTTCCTCAATGTTTCAAAAAGTGGGTGTTTTGAATTAACTTGATACTCAACTTTATTTTCATTTTTAACTTTATTGAGGTAGCCAGCATCATATAAATGATTTAATTCTTTTCTAATTGAGTTAGTTGATTCACCCATTTCTGTTGCTAGACCATTTAGATGTCCTTTATTAGCTTGAGAAATGAAAAACTTTATAAGCAGCCTAAGTCTTGTTCTAGATGTTATAATCTTATTAAGCATAGATAAACATATATTATCAAGTAACAAAAGTACTTAATAATACATTTATTAACAACTTTTTTATTTATTAGTTAACTATTAGTTATAATAATTGAACTAAATTTGTGTATGAGCTTGGGTACTGGCCTTATAACTTTGATTCTATCATTAATAATGATAATTATTTCACAAAAATTTTTTTTGAAAAAAAAATTTATTGATGTAATAAACAAAAGGTCTTCTCATGCTTCAATCGCTACTAGATCTGGTGGAATAGCTGTTTTTTCAACACTTTTTGTGATTAGTACCTATAACTATTTATTGGGCAATACAGTCTTTGATTATTCTATTTTACTTCCTATTGGATTAATGGTTGTTGTCGGCCTTTATGACGATATTTATAATGTAGATTTTAAACTAAAATTTATTTTTCAAATCATTGCTGCAAAAATGATAATAGATAATGGCTTAATAATTGATAACTTTCATGGAATTTTTGGAATTTTTGAAATAAATAGGATTTTAGCTCAGATTATTACAATCTTTATTATTGTAGCTATTATCAATGCAATTAATTTTATTGATGGTATTGATGGTCTAGCAATAAGTATTGTATCAATGTTTCTAATTCTCTTTGAATTCATGGCATTAGATCAAACACCCTTTAATAATTTTACTGCAATTTTACTTATTTCTTTCATCCCATTGTTTTATTTCAACTTTAGAAATAATAAAAAGGTATTCTTAGGTGATTCAGGATCGTTATTTTTAGGATGTTTAGTTAGTATGTATGTTCTTTATATATTATCTAATGAATATATTATTAAACCAACATTCGACACAAATAAAATTATTTTTGTATTATCAATTATGCCATATCCAATAATTGATTTGGTAAGAATATTCTTTAAAAGAATAATTGAGAAAAAATCACCATATATGGCTGATAAAAACCATATTCATCACAAATTGTTAAATATATTAGGCTCTCATATACTAGTGGTAATTTCAATAATAATATCATCAATATTATTCCTAATATTGACTCAGATAGCTCTGAAATAAAATTTTATTGACTTCTTATGGAGCCGCAAAGTTGTTGAAAAAGTTCAGGATTATCAATCCAACCTGACTTTTCAACTAAATCCAAATCTTTACATCCATCAATCTGATTTCCTGCATCATATATTAATAATCCCCTTAGCCAATATGATCTTGGACTTATAGTTTTATCCTCTATAATTAACTCATTAAGTATTTCTAATGCCTTTTCGTTGTCTCCACTTCTTATATATGCATTAGCAGCATTTTCCCTATATGGTAGTTCAAATTTATTAATAGATCCTGCTTTATCAAATGCTTTAGCTGCCTCCTCAAAATCTCCTTCTAAAAAATATTGTTCACCTAAAGCATGTAAAGTAGCAGCTTGCATGGTGTTTTCATAACCAACATTTAGAGTATAAAATGCCTTTCTAGACAGATCACTATTAGAGTAGAGGTCTTCTGCACCATCTACAAATCCTGTCTCATCTTTATCAATTATAGCTGCCATTGCAGTCATATATAATTCTTCGTGTGTTCCGTTCTTTCTTTCATGATTTGCAAAAAATTCTTTTAGCGCAACACTATCTTTACGTTTCATATGAGATTGAGTTACCTGAGCAAAGTGAAAAATATTATTAGGAATTTGTTTATATGCTCTTTTAGCATAATAAAGTGAGCTATCGATTTGACCTAGTTGATAATATCCTTGTGATATCCAAGCGTCTGAAAAGTATAAATATGGATTATATTTTCTTCCCTCTTCTAGTAATTCAATAGCTTTCTGAATAGAATCATTTTTCAAATAAAAAAAACCTTTCATAGCCTTTAATGGAACTGTAGTTGCAGTCACACTAGGATAGTCCATTTCATACGTTTCTAACTTATTCAAGTCAATATCATGACTTGCACTGTTATATTTACGTAAAAGCTCAAACTGTTGAATAGATGATGAATATACTCTGGCAGATGCATAAATTGAGAAAGGAATAAGTAATAAAAAGAAGATAATTAAAAAACTATATTTTTTAATTATAAGTTTAATGGGCTTCATCTTTAAATGTAAAATGGCAATACAGCATAGAAATAAAAATGTAATCTGTGTATATGGTCTTGATGTCGGAAAATTAAATGAAGAGTCAAGAAGATAAACTATAAAAGCTGCTATTAAAAAAATTTCATAGCTAAAATCTTTATTCAGCCTATTATTTTTCAGAATTAATCTGAGTAATAAGAATAATATATAAAAAATTATAAAATAATATAAAGCACCTCCTATTATTCCTGATTCAGCTGATATTTCAAGAAAATCATTATGAACATGATATGGAACTGTATAGCCCTCAATATTTTTAGAATCTTTTTCAATTGAATATATTTCCCAATTTCCATTTCCTACACCAAAGATTGGATAATCAATTATAGACTCAACTGCATGAGTATAAAAGTTCAACCTTGAACTAAAGGAATAGTCATCAGCTGTTAAAGATGATATTCTATCATCAATAGTCCTAATTGCATTTTGTGAGAATACAAAGGAAGATAAAACAAATCCTGTGGCTATTGAAATAAGCAGTGGAAGAAATGATGATACAAAAGGATTAACCAACTGCCTATATCCTTTCAAATTCGAAGTTTTATAATTATTAATAATTAATCCAATAGAAACTATAGAAGATATCAGTATTGTTGAAATAATTGCACTTCTAGTTTGAAATATGTAAAAAATTGCATAAATAATTAATATTGAGTAAAAAAAGTATAAGTATTTTCTGCTTTGTGCTTTAAAGGTATAATAAAAAAAGAAAGGCAATTTTAAAAGCAAAGTGTATGCTATTATATTGACACTTCCAGTAAATCCCCTATACTTAAGAGATCTGTTTGCAGGTTCTCCAAGTTGAATTATATCTAATAAATATGGATAATAACATGTGAGTAATTCAACGCTTGTTAGTGCAATAATTAATCCTTTAATCAAGATATTAAGGTTTTTTGATAATGATAAAAAATAAAACATTAATATAAACGCTAACATTTGTTGAAAATAAAAATTTGTTTGAGTTAAATATTCTCCAATATTTACAACATTGATAATTGATAAAGTAGACCAAAGAAAAAAGATTAGGAAGGTAAAAACCGGAAGTATTCTTAATTGACTTGATATTATTTCTAAAAACTTATCTCTATTGGTATAGAAAATATATAAAAATGCAGAAAAATTGACAATCCCAAGATATAATACCTGAACATACCTCTTATCAATAGAACCTATATACGGGACAAGGCCAATAAATACATATAAGAATATAAATATAGTAGAAATAGGAACTAATCTCATTTTGTAAAAATAAAAAAACCCCCCTAAAAAAGGGGGGTTAATTTAACTTTTTAATAAAGTTTTTAAATCAAAGATTAGATTATCCTAACCAGTGAAGTCTTGTTCTATTGAACTGTGCAGTTCCAGTTGTAACATCAAGTCCGCCTTCAGCAGTCTGTCCTGTTACTACATCACCTCTTGCATCAGTAGGGAAGATTCCGTCAGTAACTCCACCTTCAATACTGTTTGCAGATGAACTACCAAATCCAATCTTGTTTGTAGCAAGTAAGAATCCTGTTTGTGCAGGATCAGTTCCAGCAGTACCACCAATAGCTGATGTTAAAGTAAGTACATCAACGTTAGTTGTAAGTGAAGCAAGTGCAAGTTTATTGTTTCCAGCAACAGCTTCTTCTAGAGTAACGATTAATGTAACACCTGTAGCACCGTTATCAGTTGTAGCATCAGAAGATCCAATCTTCCATGCAAGTCTTGAAGTAGTGTGAGTACCTGAAGATTCCATACTAACTCTAGTAGATGACGCTGGACTGAAAGAAATAGTCACTGTATCATCAAACGCTCTTGAACCAGACAGAGATGACGTAAGCGTTGGAGCAGTAATTACACCAGCACTTGCAGACATTGTTGACCAGAAAGAGAATACTTCAGAAACACCACCTGTACTATACTTAGTATTCCATAAAGAAACTAATTGAGCAGCTAGGTTAGTCATCGCATTATCTCCAGTTAATGTTGTACCACCAGTAATTGTTGCAGTCACAGAAGTATCTCCAATTCCCATTGTTACTTGGTCATAAGAAGTTAATACTGATGCTACACCACCTGAATCACCTAATAATTTTGAAAGTGTAGATGCAGTAGTATTAGTATAGTTCTCACCGTTATTTCCAGTAGTAGGAGTAATAGATCCTAAGAAAGTAATATTTGGAAGAGTTGATGACCCTTGTGCTTCAACATTAAGAGTTACACCTAAATCAGTAGCTCTTGCAGTTGCAGTTGAGTTCATTAAAGCAGTAACATCCGCAGCGTTAACACCTGATAGTGCAACAGCGCTAAATCCATCTGTGTCGTGGGTAATTATATCTCCATCAACTGCTATACTTAAACTTGTAGCAACTGAATTATCAACAAGCCATCCAGACTTAGCTTTAACAGCTGAATAAGATGTTGGGTTAGTAGTTGATAAAGTTGATTTAGTATTCATTAATATTGCACCAATCCAAGCAGTTTTTTCACCACCATCAGTAGCATAAGTTAATGCGTTACCTGAGTTCTGGTCACCAGCAGTTTCACTTGAAGTGTTAGCATCAGCAGCAATATTGTGAAGCTGAACTGTGTCAAAGTGAACAGCAATGTCATTAGAAGCAGTATTAGCAGCAGTTAAATAAGTTTTTAACGTACCAATACCTGAAGTAGTAGTATAACTACCTAAGTCAGTTGCATCGTTAGTTCCATCTACATCATACTGAGTTAAACCATCGTCTGTATCAGATGCTTGAGAAGCAACTAAAGCGTTACTATAAACATCAATAGTTGCAGTACCAGTACCTTGAGTTGCCATACCTGTAAAGTCAACAGTAGCAAGTTTTGCATTTGAAGTTACATTCATAGTTAACACTTTATCACCTGAGTTATGTAACGTTGTCATTTCACTGTTTCCAGTTACTGTAAGAGATACAGATGTTCTGTCAGCAGTAGCACCGTTAAAGTTTAGATCAGTTGTGTGATCTAAATCTACAGTTGATATACCATCGTTGTTAGTTACTGTTACGTTACCAATTTCTGAACCTGTAACATCTAATGAAGTTAAGTTATCATTGTTGTTAATAGTTAAGTCACCAGTAGTAACATCTAAGTCAATAGTTGCTAAGTTAGCAAGACCATCAAAGTCTAAGCTATCATAAAAACCTGTTAGAGTAACAGATGTTAAACTTGACATGCTAGCAAAGCTTAAGTCAGGAGTTGGACCAGTATAACCAGTCACAGCACCAGCATAAGCTGCAGGAGCTTTTGCAGTTGCAGTTAATGCAGGGTCAGAAGCTTTATCAACGTCAAG
>Ga0315315_10005451_pt1 | contig 11744 bp, 8 predicted proteins | sample M140m3416metaG_FD_203699 | JGI IMG/M metagenome (GOLD analysis project Ga0315315, IMG submission 203699) | Ammonia-oxidizing marine archaeal communities from Monterey Bay, California, United States - M1 40m 3416 | ecosystem: Environmental > Aquatic > Marine > Intertidal zone | place: USA... | reverse complement strand
CTGCAGAAAAGTTAATAATGGAAGATTGTTTTGTTCCTCGTAGATTATTACTTCAAACTTATGTAGTTCTCTTAGTACTTTTCGAATTAAACTTATAGTTTTTTTTGAACGGGTGGCTAAGTCAAATTCTTTAATTTTAGAAAACTCATCGAATAAGCCACCATAACTTCTCAGTAATAGCTTGATGTAGGGGTCGTATTTTTTGTTTCTAACCTGGAATTCATACAATTCACTACTATTCATTTCGATCTTTAAACGCGAAGGTGTGAAAAAAGCTTCACTTAATTCGAAATATCCAGCTTGCTCGAGGAACTTTACGGAATTGTAAATTTCCAACGCATTGAGGTTTTGTTGCAACTTTATGTCGTTAATGTTAAATGGGTAGGTGGCATTTTCACCTGCGCCAATTGCAATTCTCAGTTGGTTGCAGATAGCAAAGTAAACTTTTTTAATTTGCTCTTTTTCAGGAAAGCTCTTTTCAACTCTATTGATTAAGTTGAGTCGGTCATTTTCATTAATAAGTAAAACAGCATAGGCTTTTTCTTCGTCTCTTCCAGCTCTTCCAGCTTCTTGAAAATATGCCTCTATTGAATCGGTTAAAGCTAAATTAATAACGAAACGAACCTCAGGTTTATCAATCCCCATCCCAAAAGCGTTGGTAGCAACAATTATTCGGGTTTTATTACTTGACCAATCAGCTTGAATTAAACTTCTTTTCTCGGGTGTAATGCCTGCATGATAGTATTCGGCTGAAATTCCTCGTTTTTGCAGAAAGTAAGCTATTTCTTCCGTTTTACTTCGGTTTACTGCGTAAATAATGCCAGTTCCAGGCACTTTGTTGATGATTTTAAGCATCCTACCCATTTTATCTTCATCGTTAATTACGATATAATGAATGTTATCTCTTTTAAAACTTTTTTGTAAAACATTCGGTTTTTTAAAGCCTAGTTTTTCTTGAATGTCGATTACAACTTTTGGTGTTGCGGTGGCAGTCAATGCCAGAATAGGGATGTTTGGTAATATTTCACGCAAATTAATAATTTCCAAATAAGAAGGCCTAAAGTTATATCCCCATTGAGAAATACAGTGAGCTTCATCAATAGCAATTATATTGATATTCATTTTTTTTAACCGGACAATGAATAATTCACTTTTAAGTCTTTCCGGAGACACATATAGGAATTTTACTTTCCCATATATACAATTGTCTAGAAGTATGTCTATGGCACGTTTACTCATGCCGGAAACAAGGGCTTCTGCTTTAATCCCTCTATCCTTTAGGTTTTCTACTTGGTCTTTCATTAGCGCTATTAGCGGCGAAACCACTAAGCAAACACCATCTTTGGCTAATGCTGGAATTTGAAAACAGATAGATTTGCCACCACCGGTTGGTAATAAAGCAAGTGTATCTTTGCCGTCAAGAGTAGATTGAATAATTTCCTCTTGCATTTCTCGGAATTTCTCAAAACCCCAAAACTCCTTCAAAATGCTATGTATTTTGCTCGACATTTATGTTGATAAATTTACAACTAATTTAATGTTAAAGTGTATTTTTCGTATTAAACAGAATATAATTTCAATTTTATTGTAATAAATAGAACTATAGTTCGATTTACTCAGTAAAACACAAACAATCCTTTGGTGAAAGTTTTATTATTAGTATATTCGTGAAGTAGTGTAATGCTAGATTTATTGTTAGCTTCGCGCAGAAATTAAATGTAGAAAGAATATGGTTGCAGAAACAATGGATATTAAAATTACTAGAAAGGCTGATAGTGCTTCCGTTAAGTTGGATTGGGATAATCTGACTTTCGGAAGAGTATTTTCTGACCATATGTTTGTTATGGAATATTCTGATGGAGAATGGACAAACCCTGAAATTTCTGAGTATGCTGATTTAGTATTGTCACCTGCTACATCTGTTCTGCATTATGGGCAATCCTTTTTTGAAGGAATGAAAGCTTATAGGACGAATGGTGGAGAGGTTCAGTTGTTTCGTCCTGAAGAAAATGCAAAAAGGTTTAATGTGTCAGCTCGTAGAATGTGCATGCCAGAAGTTCCAGTTGATGTATTTATAGAGTCATTAAAATCTTTAATTGAAATTGATAAGGAATGGGTTCCAAGCAAAGATGGTTGCGCTTTGTACGTGAGGCCTTTTATGATAGCGACAGATCCATATGTTGGAATCAAGCCGTCTGGGACATATAAGTTTATTATATTTACTTGCCCAGTTGGAGCATATTATTCTGAACCTGTAAAAGTTAAAATAGAAACAGAATATTCTAGAGCAGTCAAAGGTGGAACTGGCTTTGCAAAAGCAGCAGGAAATTATGCAGGGGCGTTATATCCAGCAAAAATTGCGCAAGAAAAAGGTTATGGTCAGTTAATTTGGACGGATGCATTTGAACACAAGTATATTGAAGAAGCTGGTACTATGAATGTTATTTTCCAAATAGGAGATACATTGATAACTCCAGTATCAAGTGACACTATTTTATCCAGTATTACCAGAAGAAGTGTTATTGATATTGCAAGAGATTGGGGGTATAAAGTGGAGGAGAGAAAAGTTTTAGTTTCCGAAGTGATAGAGGCTATTGAGGCGGGAACTTTAACAGAGGCTTTTGGAGCTGGAACCGCTGCCACCATCGCTCAAATTAGTCTTATTAATTGCGATGGTGTAGATTATGATTTGCCTCCAGTAGAAAATAGAGCGTTTTCAAATAAGGTAAAACAAGAATTAGAAAATATTAAATATGGTAGAATTGAAGATCGTTTTAGCTGGATGTTAAAAGTTTAATTTTATTTTAAATAAATTTAAATCGCCATTTGTGTAAAACGAATGGCGATTTTTTATGGATAATAAATAATATTGCATCATAGTATAGAATGAAATCATTTCTGGTTTTTATATCATTTGTTTGTAGCTTAAGCTTTTCGTTTGGTCAAGAGGAAAAAGAGTTTGTATTATATGGAAAAGTATATGATACAGAGTATAAAGAGCCAATACCTTCCGTCCGCGTTGAATTTAAAGGTCAAAAGACATACACAAATAAAGAAGGTGAGTTTTTGCTTAAGCTAAAATATGTAGAGGAAGGATGGGTTGAATTTAGTCATGTGGGTTTTAAGAAAAAAAAGGAGCTTTTGACCAATAAAATGGTTAAAAGGAAAGTTGCTCGAGATACATTGTATTGGAGTTATACAGGTTTGGAGGGGGTTAGTTTTGGTCCAATAGTGGTCTCAGCATTTCAAGTGGATACGGTTTTTGGAAGTAAACTTTACTCTGTTGAAGATTACGCTCTTTTACCCGTACATAATTTACTTTTATTGGCCTATGAAAAAACCCTCGATAAGCAAGCTAAGCTATTATTAACAAATTCCAAGCAAGAGTTAATTGATGCTTATACAGTTCCTTGTCGTGCTCTACATTTGTATGAAGATTATGCTGCAAATAATTACGTTGTGTGTGAAGATAATATTTATAGAATAAATATACGTGAAGGTCAAATTCATTTACTTTCTTTAAGTGAAGAAGATTTTTATGGTTTTCATCATAGGGTAATTGATACAATTGGAGATAAGTATTATTATTCAAATTATAACGAGCTATATCCGGCGGTGAAATTTTATGTTACAGAAAGAAATGATACCGTACATACTGAATTGTATGAAGTTAGAGATGATTTTATGATGGAGTTGTATCGAGCACAATATAAATATGTTAGTGGAAGAGATAAGTTATGGGCATATCGTAAAGAGCAGGCTACGGGTATTGATAAAGAGATTTGGATTGGAGCAAATTCATTCACACATGATATATTATATAAGCCGGTGTACGCTCCTTTGTTTATAATTAATGATACCGTTTTAGTTTTTGATCAATACAAAAACAAGGTTTTATTATTTGATGAATATGACGATAGTGCTGGTGTATATTTTATGAATTATCATCAAGCTTCTAAAGGAGAAAAATGGGAGCAACCTATAATTAAAGATAAGTCGAAGAAATTGATTTATGCAATTTATAACGGAGGAGGATACACATACGTGAGGCAATTAAATTTCAGAACGGCGCTTACTGGAAAAACTACTAAGCTTAAATTCCGATTTATCGAAAATATAAAAATTGAAAATGGATATGTGTATTACATTTATCGTCCATTTGAGTCCTCCCAGAAAAGGTTTTTGTACAAAGAAAAGTTAGTTACAGGATAGAGCAAAGTCCGTACAGAAGTGTCAATAGAAAAGTACTCAATGCCAGTTTTTTTAATTCAGGGTCGAGTTCTCGGTTGTCTTTAAAGGTCCAAACTTTTTTTAAGTTTAGTAGCAATATAGGTATTGGGGTTAGGCAAGTTAAGAAGGCATATGAGTTTTCTTTTAAAAGTAAAAATGCACCAAAAGAGCTAATTGCTCCTACAATAATGAATGTGTGGTATATTTTGGATTTTCTAATTCCCATTTTAACAACTAATGTTTTTTTATGATTTTCTTCGTCATTTTTAATGTCTCGCATATTGTTCATGTTAAGGACGCTTGCACTTAGCAGTCCGATACTTGTGGCGGGGAGAATTAAAATTAGTTCGAAATTATGGGTGTGTAAAAAATAGGTGCCGATAACTCCGGTAATTCCAAAAAAAAGAAAGACAAATAAATCACCAAGACCAGCATATCCATAAGGTTTTTTGCCTATGGTGTATTTTATTGCGGCAGCAATGGATGCTATTCCTAACGCAAAGAATGCAACAAGATATGCGAGATTGTAATCTTTCAAGCCGATATAAATTAATGCAGTTCCGGATAATAAAGATAAAATACTGCTTACTATAATTCCATTTTTCATCTCATTTAAAGAAATGGCCCCGCTTTGCACTGCTCTTTCTGGTCCAACTCTATTAATGTTATCTATACCTTTTTTTGAATCTCCATAGTCATTAGCCAGATTGGATAATACTTGTAAGAAAACAGTTGTTATGATTGCTAAAATAGCTATAGTAATTATAAATTTCCCCTGAGAATAAGCAATAAACGATCCCATTAAAATACTTGACAGGGATAAGGGGAGTGTTCTTAAGCGAAATGCACTGATCCATGAATTTACTTTATGCATGTTGCAAAGCTATAAATATTACTTGTATGAAACTGAATTCATGGATTTGTTTTCTGTGAATAAAATTGTGAAGAACATAATTTGTTGATCTTTAAAAACTGCTAGGTAATTTTGTAATATCGTGTTGTAATTGGAGTTTTTATGAAAAAAGTACTACATATATTTTTTATATCAGTATTCCTGACTTCATGTGAAGGAATAGAAAAAGATAAAGAATCAGGTACGGATAAAACAGTGTTTAGGTATAATGAGTCTGCTGGAATTTCCACATTAGATCCTGCTTTTGTTCGAGGGTTTGAGGATTTCATAGCAGTCAGTCAAGTCTTTAATGGTTTGGTTTCGTTAAATAGTAGGCTAGAGGTAGTTCCATCGATTGCTGATAGATGGGAAATATCGGAAAATGGCAAAGAATATACGTTCTATTTGCGCAATGATGTTTATTTCCATGATAATGAAAATTTTCAAGGAGGTAAGGGAAGGTTGGTAACTGCCGACGATGTTATTTATTCGTTCCTGCGTATTATTGATCCTACTACTGCTTCTTCTGGTAAGTATGTGTTTCAGAATATTGACAGAAGTGAGTTGTCAAAATTTAAAGGGATGGTTGCCGTTGATGATTTTACGATTAAAATTTTCTTGAAAGAACCGCAGCCATCTTTTATTTTTCAGTTATCGTTACCTTTTTGTTCGATTGTGCCTTCCGAGGTTATAGAGAAATACGGATTGGATTTTGGTCAGCACCCAGTGGGGACCGGACCATTTATGTTTAAGTCATGGAAGCCTGAAATTAAATTGGTTATGGTAAAGAATAAAAATTATTTTGAACGAGATGAAGATGGTGTTCGATTACCTTATTTAGATGCTGTATCTGTAAGTTTTATGAAAACAAAAAGTCAAGAGTATTTAAGGTTTAAAATGGGTAAACTTGATATGATTTCCGGATTAAGTGAAGACGATAAAGATGAGCTTATAACTAACACAGGTAAATTGAGGGTAGAAATGCAAGATGACTTTCATCTTCAAAAACTACCTTGGTTAAACACTGAGTATTTAGGCATATTGATGGATGTTCGAATGGAAAGTGTTAAGAATAGTCCCTTAAAAAATAAATTGGTAAGACAAGCTATAGGGTACGGAATTGACAGGAAAGAGATAATAAAATATCAGAAAAACAGTATAGGGAAGCCTGCATCAAAAGGTTTTGTGCCAGAAGGCATGCCGGGATTTGATGCTTATAAAATTGAAGGTTTTAACTTTAATTTTGAAAGAGCTCAGCAGTTGTTGGTTGAAGCAGGATATCCTAATGGTGAAGGTGCTCCTGAAATTACTTTAGTTGCTACCGTGGAGTTTCAGAGTCTCTGTCAATATTTGCAAAAAGCAATGGGGAATTTAGGATTGAAGGTAAATATCGATATTCATACTACTTCCTCTATGACACAGCGAATTGCATTGTTTGATGTGAACTTTTATCGAAAGTCTTGGGTTGCTGATTATCCAGATGCGATTAATTATTTTCAGTTGTTCTACAGTAATAATTTTTATCCTGAAAATGGTTCGAATTATACGCACTTCGATAGTCCAGAATACGATTTACTGTATGAAGCGGCTTTGTATGAAAATAATGATGTGATTCGCTATGATTTGTATAAGAAAATGCAGTTATTAATTCAAGAAGAGGTTCCGGTTATACCTCTTTTTTATGCCGAAACTTTCAGATGTGTGAACAATAAGGTCGATGGATTGGAGGGTAATTCATTAAACATGCTTAGTTTAAAAAGAGTAAAAGTAGAGCAGAAGTAATGGTGAATATGTTGAGTCGATTTTTATTTATTAGAAAGAAAGCTAAATCTTGTTAAAAAAAAACTCCTTTAAAGCTAAATAAAGGAGTTTTAAGTATGTTATTGAAGACTTAGTTTCTTTTCCAAATCGTCCAAGTATCTTCTAAATGTTTTGTCCGTATCTGCTAAGTTGTTTACGGTACGGCAAGCGTGCAATACCGTAGCGTGATCTTTTCCTCCACAGTGCATTCCTATATTTGCCAAAGAAGATTTAGTCATTTTCTTTGAGAAGTACATTGCAATTTGTCTGGCTTGGACAACTTCTCTCTTTCTTGTTTTCGATTTCATTAACTCGATTGGTAAGTCGAAATAATCACAAACAACTTTCTGAATGTATTCGATGCTAACTTCTCGCGCGGTATTCTTAACAAATTTATCTATCATTTGTTTTGCTAAGTCTAGCGTAATAGATTTTTTATTCAAAGAAGATTGTGCAATTAAAGAAATTAATGCTCCTTCTAGTTCTCTTATGTTAGTGGAGATACTGTAAGCTAGGTATTCGATAACTTCTTTCGGAAGTTCTATTCCGTCTTGATACATTTTCTTTTGAAGTATTGCTATTCTAGTTTCCAAATCAGGAACTTGTAAATCTGCTGATAGCCCCCATTTGAAACGAGATAATAGTCTTTGCTCCATTCCTTGAAGTTCCACGGGTGGTTTGTCTGAAGTAAGGACCAATTGTTTTCCCGTTTGGTGCAGGTGGTTAAATATGTGGAAAAACACATCTTGTGTTTTCTCTTTTCCTGCAAAAAATTGAACATCATCAATTAATAATACATCTATCATTTGATAGAAATGTATAAAGTCGTTTGTGTTGTTGTTTTTTACTGAATCAATAAATTGATGTGTAAATTTTTCAGATGACACATATAATACTGTTTTGTTGGGAAATCTATTTTTAATGGAGATTCCAATTGCGTGCGATAAATGCGTTTTTCCAAGCCCAACTCCACCATAAATCAATAGCGGATTGAATGCAGTTCCTCCTGGTTTCTCGGCCACAGCATATCCAGCAGATCTGGCAAGTCTATTGCAGTCACCTTCTACAAAGTTTTCAAATGAGTAATTTGGATTTAAGTTTGAATCAACATTTACTTTGCGAAGACCTGGTATAATGAATGGATTTCTAATCGGGTTAGAACTAATATCCAGAGGCATTGCAACCGGTCTGTTTTTAATAGCTCGTTTATCAGTGGTAGGAATTTTTACAGTGTATGGATTAGAGCTATTTTTGTTATTCTCCATAATGATGCTATATTCTAGCTTAGCATCAGGCCCAATTTCTTTACGAATCGTTTTCTTTAGCAATTCGATGTAATGTTCTTCCAGCCACTCATAAAAAAACTGCGAAGGAACCTGGATGGTTAATATGTTACTTTTAAGTTTTACAGCTTTAATTGGAGCGAACCATGTTTTGAATGCTTGCAAAGGAACATTATCCTTTATTACTTCTAAACAGTTACTCCAAACGTTTTCCAGGTTTTTACTCATTTTATTTAAAAGTGTTAAAGGTTAGTAATAAAAAAAAATGTGAGTTTTTAAAGTTCGAATAGAGGGGTAAACCTTTATTTGAATCACTGCACAAATATTAACATAAAATAGTTTTAAAAAAAACGAATTTGCTATTGTATAGTTAAAATGTTTTACAGTATAAAACAATTAAAACTTGGCATAATTTTTAGAGGGTCTAAAGCTCGTGTTTAAATCGTCTATTCGTTCTTTTTCTCTATTAAAATAGAAATCTACTCTACCGAGGCTTAATGCTGCCCAGCCGGCTTGATTAACTAAAGTAGGTTTACCGACTTTATTGTAAAAAGTTACAGCTTCGTCAAGAAATGTATGTGTATGTCCTCCGATAATTAAGTCTATGTTTTTTGTTTCCTTTACAAGAATTTTGTCAGACAAAGTTTTGTGCTCGTATTCATATCCTAAATGAGACAAACAAATTACCAAGTTACATGCATGTTCTTCCTTTAAAATTGCCGCGTATTTATTGGCTGATTCTATGGGGTCATTGTATGTGGTTTTCCCGTATAGTTTGGAGTCGACTAATCCGTCTAATTCAATTCCAATTCCAAAGATCCCAATTTTTATTCCTTGCTTTTCAATTATATGGTAGGGTTTTGTTTTTCCGTTAAGAATAGTTTCGCTAAAATCGTAATTGGAGCATAAAAATGGAAAATTAGCATTGTGAAGTACGTTGTTAAATCCTTCAATTCCATTGTCGAAATCGTGATTTCCCATTGTGCTTGCATCATATTTCATTTGGCTCATTAGTTTTAATTCAACTTCTCCTCCAAAAAGATTAAAGTATGGGGTGCCTTGAAAAATGTCACCAGCATCTAATAAAATAACGTTGTCTTCTTCATTTCTTATCTTTTCAACTAAGTCAGCTATTCTGGATATTCCACCTTGGTTTGCATGCTTCTTGTCGTTTGGTCCAAAGGGGTCAATTCTACTGTGCATATCATTTGTGTGCAGTATTGTTAGCTTGACATACTTTTCTTTTCTAATTATACCTAATATACCGAATGAGCTGAGTGTGGTAATTCCAGCAGTTCCAATTAAAATGTTCTTTACAAATTTCCTTCTACTCTGCATAGTAAATTCTTCCGTCAAGTTTCGCGTTTAATTCGGTTTTCTCATGGTTTAGATTGATGATGTGTGCTAAAATAGCATCTCTTAATTTCATTCCTGTGTTTTCGATAGATATAGGATTTAAAAAAAAATCCATGTGATCACCGCCATTAGCAAGGTAGTCCGAAGTTGCTACTCTATAATTTTTATTTGCATCAAAAGCGAAATTGGCAATTGTTACATCGGGTGTTTTGTCATCGTTAATTATCATTCTTAATCCACTAACAGGGACACCAGCTTTTCTGGAATTTGTAATTGCTGATTTTGCTCTAATATATTCAATAAGGTCTAGCATATTTTTTCCTGCTAGTTCTACTATTACGATTTCATTTTCAAAAGGCATCAATTCGAAAATTTTTCCACGGGTTATTTCTCCTTTTGGGAGTGGAGTTCTCAGTCCTCCGTTGTTTAATAAGCAAAAATCCACGGGCTTGGCACTTATTTCTTTTGCTTTTGTATAGGTAAGGTCGCAAACAAAATTTCCCAGTAAACCTTCTGGAGAGCCCACTTCCATGTTGATAAGTGAAGTATTTATAACTTCATTCATTTTCAAGTCCAATTCTATTCTGTATGGCAGTATGATAGTTTCTAAAAAGTCACTTGTTGATAATTCGTTGCTTATTTCATTATTTCCTGACTTTGAATCAGTTAATTTGTATTGTTGCTTGCAGCCTATTAAAAGGTGTGCTAAATAAAAGAATAATATGTGTTTAAGGTAGTAGCTCATTGTTGTTTTTGCAACGCATAAAGTTATATTAATATAGTAGAAATAACAAATATGTATAGTTTTAAAACTAAAGTAAGAGTTCGATATGCTGAAACCGATAAAATGGGGTATTGTTACTATGGGAATTATGCAACTTATTTCGAAATTGCAAGAGTAGAGGCTTTGCGAAGTCTTGGGGTAAGTTATAAGTCGTTAGAAGATGAAGGGGTATTTCTTCCGGTGTCGGAATTTAATATTAAATATCTTAAGCCAGCATATTATGACGATGAGCTGACAATCCATGTTTTTGTTAAGGAATTGCCTGGGGTGAAAATAAAATTTAGCTATGAAACGTATAATGATAAAGATGAAAAGCTTAATTTTGGAGAAACAGTGCTCGTTTTTGTGGGTGGAGATTCAAAATCTCCTAAACGACCACCTGAAAAATTGATTAAAGAATTAAAGAAATATTTAATATGCTAAGCATTAATAAGGGATTGATTTGTCTTTTTACTGTGTTTTTTTTATCGGTAGATTTTGTAGCTCAAGATAAGAGTTTCAAAGAGCTTTATGATGAATCTTTTTCTTATTTAGAACTAGGAAACTACAGGCAAGCGCTTCCAATTTTATTGGAGATGTATGAAATGGATAAAAAGAATGCGAATACTGCTTTTACCATAGGAAATTGTTACATGAACACGCAAAATGAAAAGCCTCGAGCTATTCCTTATTTTGAGGCGGCTAAAGAAAAATTGACGGTTGAATATAGAGTAGGAGATTATAAAGAGAAAGATGCTCCGGTGGAGGTTATTCGGTTTTTGGGGCAAGCCTATCACGTCAATTACGAATTTGATAAGGCGTTAGAAGAATATAAAACCTACCGAGATATTTTGAATAAAAATAATACCGAATACTGGGAAGCAGTGACGCATGAGATACGCATGTCGCGAAATGCTATTGATTTTATTTCAAAACCGGTTAATGTTTTGATAGAATCTGCAGATATTCTAAATACCGAATATTCTGAATATAGACCAAAGGTAAATGCCGAAGAAACCTTTTTGTATTTTACTTCACGCCGCAAGGGCATATCGGACTTGCTGGATGATGAAGGAAAGTATTTTGAGGACATTTATTATTCTGTTAAAGAAAATGGTGAATGGACTAATCCGGTAAGAATGAGTGATAGTATTAATACGGATAGTCATGATGCTTGTTTGTATCTCTCTCCAGATGGCCAAATGATGTATGTGTATCAATTTGAAGGAGGAGCAGAAGCTGGTGGAAGTATTTATGAATCAAGATTAGTTGGTAAAGAATGGACAAAACCTGAGAAATTAATAGCTGACATTAACTCTAGATACTGGGAAACAGATGCTAGTCTAAATACCTCTGGTAATATAATATTTTTTACAAGCGATAGACCAGGAGGCAATGGGGAAGATAACCGAGATATTTG
>Ga0315315_10005450_pt1 | contig 11745 bp, 9 predicted proteins | sample M140m3416metaG_FD_203699 | JGI IMG/M metagenome (GOLD analysis project Ga0315315, IMG submission 203699) | Ammonia-oxidizing marine archaeal communities from Monterey Bay, California, United States - M1 40m 3416 | ecosystem: Environmental > Aquatic > Marine > Intertidal zone | place: USA... | reverse complement strand
AGAGTGCAGGCATAGGTAGCAGACTTGTTAAGTACGAGGCTGAAGATCTTGCTGTTGGTCGTCGCCCATTCATAGATGACATATCGCCCGCAGACCTCTTGCATGGTGCTTTTCTTCTCAGTGATCATGCACGAGCAGATATCATTTCGATTGATGTTTCAGAAGCCGAAAGCATGGATGGAGTTATTCGGGTTCTTACTGCTGATGATGTTCCTGGTGAACTTCGCGTGGGACTAATTCACAAAGACTGGCCTGTATTTATTCCTGTTGGTGGCAGAACAAGCTATTTAGGTGACGTGCTGGCAATGGTAGTTGCCGAGACACGGGAGATTGCCCGAGCAGCTCGTGAACTAATTCGCGTTAGTTACGATGTTCTACCTCCTATTACAAATCCCCTTCAGGCGATTGCAAGCGATGAACACGCTGTGTGGGAGTTGGATGGGAACATACTCTCGACATCACATTACAAGCGAGGTCGCCCAGAAAATGCATGGGATGAGTGCACTCACATCGTTAGCGAAACATTCCAGACTCAGCGTGTTGACCATGCTTTTCTCGAACCTGAGTCTACATTAGCTACTCTCACACCCGATGGACATTTATATGTCTACAGCGGTGGCCAAGGTATTTGGGATGACAGGAATGATATTTCTAGAGTTCTTAATATCGAGACGAATGATTTAACAGTTGAGTTGATATCAAATGGGGGGGCTTTTGGCGGTAAAGAGGATATGTCAAATCAAGCTCAGACTGCGCTCGCAGCGTGGCTATTGAAAAGACCTGTAAAAACAACACTCAGTCGCGAAGAGTCATTCCTCATCCATACTAAACGTCACCCTATTCGTCTTGAATATAAAGTAGGTTGCGATGAAGAAGGAGCGCTTATTGCATTGTCAGCTAGGATGATTGGCGATTCTGGACCTTATGCTTCTGTGGGAATGAAGGTTCTTGAACGTGCAGCCGGTCATGCTTCTGGCCCTTATGTAATCCCTAATATTGAGGTTGAAGCGATTGCTGCGAGAACTAATAATTCCGTTTGTGGCGCATTCCGAGGATTTGGAGCAAACCAAGCTCAATTTGCAATGGAAGGCGTGATGGATAGGTTGGCAGAGAAGGTAGGAATTTCTGGGTGGGAAATCCGCTCAAGAAATGTTGTAACTCCTGGTTCAATCTGGGGTCCAGGGCAGATAATGGATGATGGGTGTCTTGGTGCGAGAGAGTGTTTGGATGCAATCAAGCCCGCATATCTTAAAGCTATTGAACAGGGTAAAGCCGTGGGTTTAGGTTTAGGGTTGAAAAATTCTGGATTGGGCAACGGATTTAAGGAAGTAGCGAAAGCTGTAGTTCATTTCACGCACTCGGGCCGTGTTGAAGTCCGCCATTGCTGGACTGAGATGGGACAAGGCGTACACACTGTAGCGTTACAAGTAGCCGTAGAGGAGCTTGGAGTCGAAGCTGGCCTTATTGACGTTTTAGTTGATACTTCTCGAGAGTTGGGAGCTGGGCAGACAACAGGTAGCCGTGGCACACTGATGGGAGCTGGCGCTGTTGCTGATGCTTGCAAGAGAGCTCTTGAAGGCGGGTGTGAGATTGGTGTCGACTACGAGGGCGAATACCGAGTCGATTGGACTAACTCTTTAAGTGAAAATGTAGAAAATCCAATAATTCACTCGACATTTGGCTACGCATCACAGGTTGTAATTATTGACCACGAAACAGGAAAGATTGAGAAGGTTGTTGCTGCACATGATGTTGGAAAAGCAGTGAATCCGCTTCTTTGCGAAGGGCAAATCGAAGGGGCTGTTCATATGGGTCTTGGATATGCGCTATCGGAGGGTTTCCCTTGCGACGAAGTTGGTCAGCCAAAAAATCTTACACTCAAAAGCCTTAACATTATCCGCCCAAAAGATATGCCAGATGTGGAAGTTATTCTTGTTGAATCACCACAGCCTAATTCTCCTTATGGAATAAAGGGGGTTGGCGAAATAGGTCTTGTCCCAACCGCTGGTGCCGTTGCTGCTGCATTAAATGCTTTGGATGGTATTTGGAGAAACGAATTGCCTATGGAAGACGAATCGAATCGTGAACGGGCAGAGGCATGGATTTGAATGAAAATCAAACTTATGGTTTAGTTTGCGCTCATCATCACCTCTATTCTTCACTAGCTCGGGGGATGCCGCCACCTGAGACTGTTCCTAAGAATTTTGAAGATATCTTGAAGTCGATCTGGTGGAAATTAGATAAAGCTTTAGATTTAGAGACTATTGAGTGGTCAGCGAAATTAGGGGCTCTTGAAGCTTTGGAAAGTGGAACTACTTGCATAATCGACCACCACGAATCCCCTAATGCGATTGAAGGCTCATTATCTGTTATCCAGGATGCTTGTCATGAGGTCGGAGTACGTGTGAATACGTGTTATGGCGTTACTGATCGGAATTCTGATATTTTCTCTACGGAGATGTCCATGAGTAATGAAGCAGTGCTTGGGTTAGAGGAGAACAGAAGATTTTTGTTAGAAGGCGGTGTGGGCATGGTTGGAATACATGCAGCCTTTACTTGTTCGGATGAAACGATAGATTCGGCTGCGGGCCTTGCGTCTGATTTAGGAGTAGGAGTCCATGTGCATGTTGCTGAGGGAGATTTGGATGCTAGTTCATGGAAACGATTGCAACAATACACCAATGATGATTGGATTATCGTCCATGGGGTTCATTTACCTGATAACCATGAGCTTCAGGGAGTCATTGTACATAACCCCAGATCTAATATGAATAATGGCGTTGGTTATGCCGCACCGACGCGTTTTAAGAACAGAATAGGATTAGGAACTGACGGAATCGGTGCCGATATGCTTGAGGAATTTCGTATTGGCTATGCTCGGTTACGCGAATTCAATGTTGAGCAATCTCCGGAAACTATTTGGAATATGTTAAATGTAAATGCTGCGTTATTTCCTGAATGCAGAGACGATACAGTCACTTGGTCATATCCTGAAATAGACCCATGGCACCTCGCTTTCTCAAGCGGTGTTCGACCAGTCGATATAGAAATTGATGGAAAGCCTATAATGAGAAATGGTGAATTTACAGATATTGATTCCACCGAGATTCGAGCTAAAGCCAAAGAGGCAGCAGAAAAACTCTTCAAGAGAATAAGGGAGCTAACGTGACACAACAAGTAGGGCTTTATTTACAGGATGCCCATTCAATTGAGGATGCTATTGGATACGCTCAAGCTGCCGAAGCGAAGGGATTTGAGTCAGTATGGCAAGCTGATTCAAGATTAGTTCGAGAGTGTTGCGTTCCAATGGCGGCATTTGCAGCGAAGACGAAAAAGGTTAAGGTCGGAAGCGGCGTAATCGATTGTTGGACGCGAAACCCTGCTCGGATTGCATCTACATTCTCAACACTGGATGACTTAGCTCCTGGAAGGATCATTTTAGGAATAGGCGCATGGTGGGATCCACTCGCTTCAAAGGTTGGGGTTGACCGTAAACGTCCGCTTGGAGTCATGCGCGAAGTAGTTGAGTCCGTCCGAGCTTTGTTGCGTTGTGATGGACCGGTTAGTTATGAAGGTAGCTTTGTCCAACTTGACGGCGTTGAACTTGACTACATCCACCAAGAGAGAGTGGCTAAGGATGTCCCGATTTACATTGGCGCAACAGGTATGAAAATGATGGAATTAACAGGGAAAATAGGTGACGGAGTCGTCTTAAATTACATGGTTGAGCCTGCTTATAATCTAAGAGCAATGGAAGCGCTAGAAAAAGGTGCTCATTCTGTTGGAAAAGATCTAGACGATATCGACCGACCTCAACTCATAGTTTGTTCTGTAGATGAAGATCGAGAAGCAGCTCTTGATGCAGCCCGCTTACTTCTAACCCAATATCTAGGTCAACAGCCTCATATAATGGCGGCAAGTGGGGTCAGCGAAGAACTACTAAATGAAATTCATAAGGTTCTATCCTGGCCCGCTACTAACGAAGAGGTTAAAGCAGCGTCCAAGCTCGTGCCAGATGATGTTGTGCAACGTTGCACCGCATCAGGAACACCTGAGGAAGCTAAGAACAAAGTAAAGGAATACATAGACGCTGGTTGCACTTCCCCTATCCTTTATCCACTAGGCCCTGACGTTCAGTTAATGATCGATACCTTTTCAGGCTGGCAACCTTAGAAATGTATTATCGGTATCGCACTAACTTTAGCCTTGCTGTAATCTCCATCTATGGCTATTAACGATAATGAACTAAGTCGCCTCGATAGTTACGGACTAGCGGAACTAATTCGTGCGGGTGAGCTGTCACCCACTGAGGCAGTACAAGCCTCTATTGATCGCATTGAAGAGTTGGATGGAGCGTTGAACGCTGTTGTGACCGAAAGGTTTGAGAGAGCTCTAGAAGACGCTGCCGGGGACATCCCTGATGGCCCATTTAAAGGAGTCCCCTTCATATTGAAAGACCTTTGGACATCAAGTGCTGATGAACCAATGCATCTTGGGAATAAAGCTTTAAAAGAAATTAATTATATTTCCCCTGTCGAGTCTGATTTGGCAAGAAGGTATCGGGAAGCAGGATTCATTGTTGTTGGAAGATCCAATACGCCGGAATTTGGGTTGGTTGGAACCACTGAGCCGGAGTCCTACGGTCCTTCGAGGAATCCTTGGAATACTGATTATGGAACTGGCGGATCTAGTGGAGGTGCAGCTGCCGCTGTTGCAGCGGGCATGGTACCATCAGCTAACGCTAGCGACGGTGGCGGAAGTATTCGCATTCCAGCGGCAATGTGTGGCCTTGTTGGTTTGAAACCCAGCCGTGGCCGTGTGCCCATGGGCCCAATGCAAGAAGAATGGGGGCTTTCCATTCAGCACGTTGTGTGTCACTCTATGAGAGATGCAGCTGGAATACTAGACGCTACTGCAATTCCTACGATGGGCGATGGTGTCGTTGCCCCCACGCATGGACAGCCCTATATCAACCAAGTAGGTATTGAACCAGGACAGTTAAAAATTGGAATTTGGAACAAGTCACCTCGAGATGACCTAGGTCTCCACCCTGATTGTCAACAGTTAACCCAGGAGGCTGGGGAAATACTTGAGAAGATGGGACATACCATTGAGGAAGCTCATCCTTCTGTTCTTGACGACCCCGCTATCGCTGGAAGGTTTAGTGCTATTTGGATGGCTGGAGCGAACTTGACACTCAAAAATCTTTCCAAACTGCTTCAGAGAGAAGTCACTGCTAACGACGTTGAAATTGGTACTTGGCTGATGGCACAAGTTGGGGCTAGAACATCAGGATTAGAAGTCCTTCAGGCTCAAGCTGACATGGGAGCTATGCGGCGCTCAACTCTTAAGTGGTGGGAAAATGGCTGGGATTTATTACTCACCCCTACCACGCTTGTTCCGCCTCCCCCGATCGGTGAACTTGTATCAACTGAAGATGAACCAATGCGTAATTCGTTAAGATCAATTCCATACGCAGCTTTCACATCTCCATTCAATGCTACTGGTCAACCAGCTATCTCTTTACCGACAGGGTTTTCATCAGAAGGTCTACCAATAGGAGTTCAATTAGTTGCTGCATATGGGCGTGAAGATTTACTTATACAGGTTGGATCACAACTCGAAGCTGAACTTCAATGGGGTCGCAACCGAGCACCAATTCATGCCTAAGAAATAGAAGAGCTATCGACTCCTATATCTAAATCTACACAACCCTGTATGCTCAAGTCATGGCGAAAAATGTTTTGGGAACTGAACTTAAAGACTGTAGCCATGATCCGCTAACTGGGTATTACCGCACCGGTTGCTGTGATACTGGCCCTGGTGATATGGGTGTGCATACTGTTTGTGCAATTATGACTGAAGAATTTCTCATTTTCTCTCGAGAAGCTGGAAATGATCTCTCTACCCCGATGCCTGAATATGGTTTTTCTGGTTTAAAACCAGGTGACCAGTGGTGCCTTTGTGCTTCTCGCTGGCAGGAGGCCTTTTTGGCTGGGAAAGCACCTAAGGTGCGATTAGAGTCAACTCATATGGCGACCCTTGAATGGGCTAGCCTTCAAGACCTACAAAGACACGAATTTTTTCAGAAATAACCAAAATAAGAGAGAGGCTCTCGTAGCGTCACTCCCCTGCTAGGTTTAGTACGTGTCAAGAACTGTTATACGAGGAGCAAGATATCCAGGAGATATAGCCTTTGAAGATGGAGTGATTACCGAAATCGGTTCCATTGGCCAGAAAGACGGTGATCTTGAAATCCGATATAACGACGCAATCGTTACTCCTGGCCTTATCAACACGCATCACCACCTGTATCAATGGATGACAAGAGGAGTTGCAACCGGATGCAACCTATTTGACTGGCTTCAAACCCTGTATCCTGTCTGGAAAAAGATGAGTGTAGATGACGTGCACTCAGCTGCGCTTGTTGGCCTCGGCGAACTTGCGTTGAGCGGTTGCACAACTGCTTTTGACCACCATTACGTGGTGCCCGACGGTGATGATTCTGTCTTTGATGCAATCGTCGATGCAGCGAAACTTGTTGGAATACGAATTTTTCTTAGTAGAGGGTCAATGGATCTTGGAGAAGCAGACGGGGGTCTGCCTCCAGATAATTTGGTTGAGGAGCGAGACTCAATACTTACTTCAACAGAACGCATTATTTCTTCTCATCACGATGGAGATATGGTAAGTGTTGTTGTCGCTCCATGTAGCCCATTCTCTGTAACTGAAGGCTTGATGACAGAGTCCGCTGACCTTGCTCGTAAACATGGGCTACGACTTCATACTCACCTGTGCGAAACTATTGACGAACAAGAACATTGTTTAGAACGATTTGGGAAAAGGCCAGCTGAACAGTTATTTGACTGGGGGTGGACTGGTGATGATGTCTGGTTTGCGCATGGAATTCATTTCTCCGAAACAGAAATTGCTTTACTTGGCAAAGAAGGAACCGGCGTAGCGCATTGCCCATCATCAAATGCGCGACTTGCAGCTGGTATGTGCCCCGTATCTGACCTTCTACACGCGAACGTACCGGTTGGTCTAGGGGTAGATGGAGTTGCCAGCAACGAAGTTGGCGGACTTTTCCCTGAGTTACGACAAGCTTTGTACACAGCCCGTTTACGAGAAATGCGACCAGATGCTCTAATGCCGAGAGACGTTCTTAACCTGGGAACCTCTGGTGGGGCACAATGCTTGGGCGCGTCAAAATCTGGCAAGTTAGCTGTTGGTTTCAACGCAGATTTTGCAGTGTGGAGCACACCTGATCTTGCCGGCGTTCAGGATCCGATCTCTGGCCTTATCCTTGGTCCTGACCGAAAAGTTCTTGACCTTTTTGTTGGTGGAAAGCAAGTCGCTAAAGACGGGGAGCTTTTGGGGTTTAATCTCGCAGATGCTCATAGAACACTGTCAAAACGTTCTGTGCGGTTATGGGACTATAACTAAAAAAAAATATTATTGCCTGTTCCAAGCCATATTGCATAAATCCCCTCAAATAAGGCGCTAACCTCATCCTATGGGAGGAATGTACGAAGACTTAAAAGGGACAGAAATTCCGAGTGCATTGTCGGAATCTTCAATAATCCTGCTTCCAGTGGGAGCTATCGAACAGCATGGACCACATTTGCCTATGTCAGTAGACCGTGTTATCGCTGAGGAGACTGCTAAGGCAATAGTCGCAAAATGTGGCGATGATTTGGATATCTGGATACTTCCGACGCTTTCTGTTTCAAAATCAAATGAGCATAACTGGTCCGAAGGAACTATCTCGCTTCGATATGAAACTCTAATGGCAGTGTTAGATGACATTGGGCGATCGCTAAGCAAAACCAATGCTAAGAAATTGGTCTTATTAAACGGGCACGGTGGTAATACAACTTTATTGAATACTGCCCTCCGCGAGTTACGACTCAATTACTTGCTTGAGACTTTTTTGATACACCCTTCTCTACCTCCGGCTTATGGCGGCTCATCAAATGAAGATGAACTAGGGATGGGAATCCACGGTGGTAGAGACGAAACGTCGGTTTTTATGTTCTTGAGACCAGATTTAGTTGACCTAGCCAAAGCTGAGCGAAGAGTTCCTGAGAGGCTTGCTAAAAATAAGCATGTTAAATTTGGGGGTTCTGTTTCATTTGGTTGGTTATCAAATGACTTTCACGAAGATGGTTATATCGGCGACCCGACAGGTGCCTCTGCAGAACTTGGTGAAAGGTTATTTAACTCCGCAGTTGAGTCTCTCTGCGAAGCCTTAGATGAGATTAAAACCTTTTCGTTCAAAGAGTAGATGATGAAGCTAATTCGTGGAGGAAAAGTCGTTAATGCAAACCACACGGCTCATTATGAGGTCTTAATAGTCGGTGAAAAAATAGAAGCGCTGATTGACCCCAAGAGCGAGACTCTCAATTCGGTTGAGAGCTGGGATTGCGAAATCATAGATGCGTCAGGAAAGTACGTAATTCCCGGTGGAGTGGATTCGCATGTGCATCTTCAACTACCTATGTCTGACCAAGCAATTTCCATCGACACCTTCGAAACAGGAACTCAAGCCGCAGCTTGGGGCGGGACCACTACCGTTATTGATTTCGCTGGGCAAATCAAAGGAACTGCAGTTCCTGATGCAATTGAGTCTCGTCTCGACGAAGCAGTTGGACAATGCGCAATTGACTACTCTTTCCATCTTTCGGTAGGTGATGTGAATAAACAATCGTTAGTAGATATCCGCAATACTGTAGAAGCTGGGATTACAAGTTATAAGTTATTCATGGCATATCCAGATGCATGGTATTCCGATGATGGGCAGATACTGCAGGTAATGCAGTTAGCTTCTGAAACAGGTGCGATGATTATGATGCACGCAGAGAATGGCATTGCAATTGATGTCTTAAGAGAGCAAGCTATCTCACAAGGAAAATTGGGGTCAGTTTGGCATGGGCGAACACGCCCGCCCGAACTTGAGGGGGAAGCAACGCACAGAGCAATCCAACTAGCTGTCGTTGCTGGAGCTCCACTCTACATTGTCCATTTGTCTTCTCTCAACGCCCTTAAAGAAGTGTCTCGGGCACGTGATGAAGGTCGTAACGTTTTTGCTGAAACCTGTCCCCAATATTTGTATCTCACTTTAGAAGAGCACTTAGACCAACCAGGCGTTGATGGACTTCGCCATATTTGCTCCCCTCCTCTCCGCTCATCAAAGGATAAGCATCAGGATAATTTATGGATGGGCCTTAGAACTGATGATTTATCGGTTGTAGCAACAGACCATTGCCCTTTTTGTGATGCGGAGAAGCTTCTAGGTGCAGAAGATTTCAGGGAAACTCCTAACGGTCTGGGAGTCATCGAGCACCGCATGGATCTTTTATTCCAAGGGGTTCTAACTGGCGAGATTACTTTGCAAAGATGGGTTGAATTGTGTTCAACGACTCCTGCTCGTCTCTTTGGGCTCCAAGGGCGAAAAGGCATCATTGCCCCAGGCGCCGATGCTGATATTGTAATTTTTAATCCGGAAACAGAACATATTCTCGGAGCTAGTAGCCACCATATGGCAATCGATCATTCTATTTGGGAAGGTATTAAAGTACAAGGCCAATCCGAGAGCGTGATTAGTCGCGGTTCATTCGTGATTCGTGACAGGAATTTCGTTGGCAGGGCAGGACATGGGCAATTTCTGAAGCGTTCCCTTCCAGAGCCCTTGCGTTAAATTGGCAATAGAATAGATGCAATCTGGTCAAGGTAATCTTTTGGGTTGGGCATATCAAACATCGGAATTAAGAATTCTTCCACGTTATTGCCTTCGCAGATCTCATTAATTTCTTCTCGGCACTCTGATGGAGTTCCTTGAATAATAAACGGGGCTATCCATCTATCCTCCACATAACGAGCGGCAGACTCAATCCCGCCGCTCATAGCGGATCGAATCTTGTCTACCTCCTGTGGCGTTATCCCTATGCTCTCTTTAACATGTGGCGGCGCATCAACAAGTCGGTACGTCATATGTGGTCTCACAAATTCAAGATCATGTTCGTCAGTTACGATGGCAGTTGAGTAACAAACTTTTGTCTGTCTACTATGACGGATCTTCTGAATATAATCACTCAATTCTGGCTTATAAATGAAATCTAACATGACGCCATCGGCTAGTTCTCCACCAAGAGCTAGCATTTTCGGGCCTCGGCCAGCGAGCCATATTTCTATATCATTCCTTGAATAGTCAACTTGCGCTGACTCTATTGATGCGATAATTCCATCATAAGAGACCCTTTCTCCTGTAAGGAGGTTACGCGTGATCTCGATTGTGTCTCTTACAGCTGTGAGGGGCTTGTCTCTGGAAATTTTGAGTGGATCTAAAGTTAGAGAACCTCCTGCCCCTATGCCTAGGAAAGCTCTTCCATTAGATAATTCATCAAGTGTCATTATCCCTGCAGCAGTTTGGGCAGGATGACGTGTGTAAGGATTCGTGATACCTGGGCCTATTTCCATATGTTTCGTTTCTAATGCAATTGCAGTCATGACGATATGGACATCTCTAGTTGCTAGGCCTTCGTCATACACCCAACACCTTTGAAAGCCAAGGTTTTCGGCGTGTTTCGCTATTTCGACGATTTCGCCAATTGGGCATTCTGGAATAACATTTAGACTAATTTTCATCTTTGCGCCTTAGGTTCCTCTTCAAAAGATACACCAACGATATGTCTTTGAGGGTCAATTGTTTTGGCTGCTTCGTAAAGTTCTCTAGCCAAGTTTGAATTCTCTTGAGTAATTTTAGTTATAACAATAACCATTTCTGAAGCGTGTGGGAGTTCTTTAAGACTGCCTCTTTGTGAGAGCAAGACCTTGGCTGCTGAAAGAGGAGTTAGCCTTTGATAGGGTTCGCATTCAGCTAATGCCGCTACTCGTAATGGCCTGTGACATTGATCCGCTATTACCCGACCTAAAGCATCGGCACCGATGACTGATATCATCAGCGTTGTTTTTGATGGGATCACTGGTTCATAGTCTGCTGGGGCTTTAAATGGTTTCCGCCTAGATCCGTCTGCCTCCACGACTAGGTGATCAACTTCTGAGAACCATTCATCGCAGATTTGTTTTTTGACACCGATAGCTTTCTGTCCCGTGACTCTCTCCCAGATCATTACTGTTTCACCTTTTTGGATTGACCGGATCTCTTTAGCATTAGGCTTTATTATTTTTCGAAGACCATTGCTTTGGTCATATCCCATCTTTGTAGTTGTCGTGAGAATAGTTCTTCCGGAAAGCTGATTTCCGAGCGCATGGAGCAAAGTAGTTTTACCTCCACCTCCAACAAGAGAAATGAGATGGTGACCTTCTTCCGAATCGAGTCCTAAAGTGGCAGCAAGACTTATGAGACTTACGGTTTCAAACACGAAAACACCGCCTCTAATACTCCTCCTCCTATAGAAAGTGCTTTATCGGATATAAATCTCCAGTTTTCTGTTTGTCTAGGGTCTACATCGCCTATTTTCATATTTTGATGTGTGACAACTGATGGGTGTATTAGCCCCCTAACAACTCCATCAAATGGCGCATTGATTGTCTTTTCATCTATCGAGCCAAGCATTTGGTTTTTGACAATTGAGTCTCCTATGTTTACATTCCAAAGGATTTTGCCATCTCCCGGTGATCGAAGGACACGTTCATCTCCTTTGCCTTCAACTGGCTCTGGGCTTCCAGTATTATTGATAGCTTTCCCGTCTTTTATTACTCTTCCAAGGAAATGACCCCTTT
>Ga0315315_10005448_pt1 | contig 11747 bp, 5 predicted proteins | sample M140m3416metaG_FD_203699 | JGI IMG/M metagenome (GOLD analysis project Ga0315315, IMG submission 203699) | Ammonia-oxidizing marine archaeal communities from Monterey Bay, California, United States - M1 40m 3416 | ecosystem: Environmental > Aquatic > Marine > Intertidal zone | place: USA... | reverse complement strand
CGGCGTCGCGCCCGGGCGAGGAAGCGACCGGAACGAAGATCTCGAGGATCCGAACGAGCCGTGCTCGATGTGCGAGGGCACCGGGCGGACGGAGTGCTCCTGCACGCGCTGGAGCGACGACGGCGAGGGGTGCAGCAGCTGCGGCTACACCGGCGTCCGCGTGTGCCCCGCGTGCCGCGGCGGCGGACGCGCGGTGCGCGTCACGCTCGAGATTCCCGTCGAGCCCGACCCGGAGCCGGGGCGAATGCGCGACGACCGCACCGGGTTCGAGGAGTTCGAACTGACGCGCGCGTCGACGCGCGCGCAGATCGCGCCGCTCGCGTTCTCCGCGGCCGCGGTCGCGCGGCGACCGATCGGGAACGAGCGCGACGCCGCGGAGGGGCGGGTCTGGGGCGGCGTCGACGACGACTGGGAGCTCGAGGGCGACGACTTGGCGCGTCTGTTGGGGTCGCAGCTCGACGCGCTGTCGCTCAGCGCGATCGCGGAGCCGCCGAGAAACAGCAGCACGGACGGCGAGGGCGACGGGTCTTTTTCTTCCGGTAACGGCAGCGGCGACGACCCGTCGGGTTCGAAAGACGACGAGTTTTACGCGCAGTCGGGGGAGGCGATTCGAACGCTGCGCGAGGACTACCCGCAGTTGCTCGAGAAGAGCCTGACGTGGGGAATATACCGAGAGGACATCGGGCTGATCGACGAGACGCAGTCGTTCGGGAGAAACCCCGGCCACGTCGTCGCGAGCGGGATCAAAGAGTACAAGAGGTGCCAGAAGTGGCTGAGAACCGCGGCGTCGATTTTGTTCTCGCACAGCGAGGTGCAGGTGCAACGGATCTGGAGCCCGCTGGGGACGTCCGGGACGCGGACGATCAAGGTCCGATGGAGCATCATCGGGAAGCTTCGGTTGGTCGGATCGATCACCGAGGAGGCGCACGTGGACGGGATCAGCGAGTACAAACTAGACAACCGCGGGTTCATCTATCAGCACACGTTCACGGATCTGGACTGGGACGTCGCGCAGTTGCGCGAGAGGGTGGCCGCGCTGAGCAACGTCCTCGGACAGCGATCGAGGGTGCCCGAGCTCGGGAGTGGGCAGTGGTTCCGGAACCTCGTTCCGGAGGGGTGGTTCAAATCGACGTAGGCGCCTTTTGAAGGCGCGCATTCATTTCTTTCTTTTAGGAACAAGACGTAAACAGAAGACGATTTTTTTGACGAGAGCTCTCTCACACGACGAAGAAAGACGCTCGAGGATCGCACGTGAAGCCGATGATGCAACTGTCCATCAGTATCGCTAACGGAGAGTGAGCACGCTGGTAATTAGGCAGCTCACCTTTGTCGATGCTAATGCACGTCGTCCTAAGACGACGCTGAGGTTTCAAGATGCTCGAGCAAATTCTTATTTTTTCTTTTCACGAGCGCGCGAGTTCGCGGCGAAACAAATAAATGTCCATCCCCCCTCCCCAGCCCCCAATCGCCGATCACCGGCGAAACACGTGAATCCGCCCGCTCGCAGTCCCCGCGGCGATGATATTCAACGTCGGGTGCACCGCGAACCGCGACGCGATCGCGGTCATCCGCTCCGGGTCGGAAAATTTCTTCGTGAGCGACCCTTGCTGCGCGTCAAAGAGCTCCACCTCGCGCTTCATGGACCCGACGACGACGCCGTCCGACCCGGGCGTCCACACCGCGCGGAACGGCAGCACCCACCGCCCGGTCTGGTTGTTGTGCCGGATCTTCGTCGCGGACTTCGGGTCGTCGTTCATCGCGGTCGAGCCGCCGCCCGGGGACGCCTTCGGGCGCCAAATCCGCAAGAGGTCGTCGTAGCACGTCGTGAGCAAGTTCCCGCTCCCGTCCGGGGCGAAGTACGCCGCCTGGCACGACTTGGTGTGTTGCAGGCGCGACACGGGCTTGCACCCCTTCCCGGTCTTCCGCACGTCCCACACTTGCACGGTCTGGTCCCCGCACGACGTTGCGAAGAGCCTCTCCGCGCCGGGCTCGAGGTGCACCGTGTTAATCTTTTTCTCGTGGAGCATCACCGCCGGGGAGGTCATCTTCCCCGTGCGCGCGTCGACGACGTAGTAGTTACCTCGGTTATCGCTCAGGTGCATCGCGCGGCCGTCCGCGCTGAAATCGCACGCGCTGAACTCGTCGTCCTCCTCGGAGACGAACAGCTCCGTGAAGACGCCCTTCTCCGCGTCCAACGCTCTGACGGCGCCGTCGTACGCGCACGTCAGGAGCTTCCCGCCGAGGCCGCCTCTGCCCCATTTCAGGTGGCAGATGTACGACCCGTGCGGGCGGTAATACATCACGCCGTCCTCGCTGCCGTCCGCGTCGTCGTCGCCCGCGGACGAGGAGGACGTGCCGTCGACGCGCCAGATCCCGACGTTTCCATCCTTGTCGCCCGCGGCGACGACGACTGCGTGGGTGAAGCGATCGGTCAGTCGAACGTCTTACCGGTCAAACGTTGAAAGGGAAGCGCGGGTGAAGAGTGACGACAAGGAAAGTCCTTAAGGAACGGCGTGCACCACGCGAACGGGGTCGTATGGGAAGCAGTCTCGCCTGGTCCGCTCGCGTCGTACGGTGCCAAGTCCAGGTGCGTGACCCCGCGCGGGGTCACCTTCGCGACGCCCTCGTCCGCGAGCTTGAGGTCGCTCTTCACGATGCCGGACGCGGACGTCGGCGCGAGCGCGACGTTTCGCGGTCGCGTCTTCGAGACCGATTCGGCGAAGGCGCTCGCGGTGAGGCGCGTCCCCTCCGCCACCTTCTCCGCCTCCTTCATCGGCGTCGCCATCGCGTCGCGAAGGAACGCGATGAACGCCTCGTCCGCTCTCTCGTTCGCGTTGACGGACTCGAGGGGCACGTCCCCGGTCGGTCGCGACGGCCCGGGGTCGAAAAGCGCGCCCTCCGAGGAGACGCCCGCGCCGGTGAACGTGCCGTTCGTGAGGATGACCGTCCCGTCCCGCCGCTCGTAGTCCACGCCGCCCGCGTACGCGGCGTCGGGCTCCGCCTTCTGCCCTCTGAGCGAGCGGCGGACGGGCCCGGGGTCTTCCTTCGGCGCGCGCTGGCGCTTCGACCCGATCCCGCGCTGGGACGGCCCGCTCGCGGAGGCGGACTTCGTCGCGACCTCCGCGGCGAGCGTGCCGATGTTCAGCGCGGCCATGCGCTCTTTGTTCCGCGCGATCCTCTCCTCGCGCTCGATCTCGAACGCGGTGAGGCCGTCGTAGTTCGCGGTGGGCGCGACGGGCTCTTCTTTCTCGGCTTTCGTCTTCGTCGGCGGCGTCGCGCCGGAGAGCCTTCCGGAGGAGCGTCTCGCGGGCGTCGCGATCGACTTCTCCGCGGCGGCGGACTTCTCTTCGCTCCCGACGCGGCGCTTCTTGCGGTCGGACTCGGTCTTCGCCGCGGGGGACTTCATATCGAGCGTCTGCGCGTTCGATTTCGCGCGCGTTTGCTTGCCTCGAGTCGCCATGGCGCCGCGAGGAGTGCGTGCGCGGAGCCACGACGCGTCGATTTCGAACCGTCGACGTGTCAGTCGGAAAACGGCCGTCGCCGCGCCCTCGACCGGTTTTCGCGCGCGAAAAGTCGTTCCTCCATGATACAGACTGTAACACCACTCTCGCCAGTCGACGACCTCACGCGTCTGCTACGCTAAATAACCGACGTCAGTCGTCGAACGTGATCTTTTTCCCGGACGGCTTCGTCGCCCCCCAGGCCTCGTCCGCGGCTTTCCTCTTCGCCGACCACGATGGGTGCGCGGCGGCGGCTTCCTCCGCGCTGACGAAACGCCCCCCGCCGCCGCCGCCGCCGCCGGGACTTTTCCGCGCCGCGTCCTTATCCTTGTTCCCGCTCGGACCCATCGGCTTCGTGACGGTCCCGACGACCTCGCCGGTGCCGCCTTTGATCTCGCCGACGTACACCTTCCTCGTTCTCGGCTTCGACGCCTTATCGGAAGAAGCTCTCTTCCCCTCGTCGTCGCCCCTCCGCGGCGGCGGCTTCGCGCCGCCGCCGCCGCCGCCTCTCTCGCGTCCCGCGGTCCGCGGCGCGCCTCTCCCGCCGCCGCCGTCACCGCGACCTCCGCGACCGCCGCGACCGCCGCCGCGTCCGCCGCCTCCTCTCGCGGGCGGCGGCGGGACGGTCTGCATCGGCGACGACCCGTCCTCGCCGAAGGACATCTTCTTACCCTTCGGCGCCGCCGCCGTCGCCGCCGCCGCCGCCGCGCGTTTCGCCGCCCACGCCGGGTGCATGTTCTCTTCCTGCTCGCGCTTCTGCCGCTCCACGCGCTCGCGCTCCTCGCGCGATCTCTTGATGTGATTCGCGTTGTCGCCGTGCATCTGCTCCGCGAGCAGCCGCCGCGCGCGTTGGCCCATGCGCTTCTTCGGCTTTTTCGCCGGCGGCGCCTTCTTCGCCGCGCCGCCGCGGGCGTTTTTTCCCTTCGCGTCCGACGGCTTTTCCGGCTTACCCGCGGCGCGCGCGCTCGACGGCTTCGCGGGTTTCTTGTCCACGCCCAGGATCCTCGCGAGCTCGGGCGGGAGCTCGTCGTCCGGGTCCACGTCGCTGTCGCTCTCGCGCTCGAACCGCGCGTCATCGTCCTCCTCCTCCTCCTCCTCCTCCTCCTCCTCGCCCTCTGCCGCGAGAAACTTTCGGAGCTCGCCGTCGTCGTCGCGGATGACGATGTCGTCGCTGTCGCTCTCCGAGTCGCTGTCGCTGAGCTCCGGCCGCGCGTTCTCTTCGCCGCCGCTGCTCCAGTCGTCCTCTTCGAGGTCCCCGCGCTCGCCGTCGGACGCGGACGCGTCGCCAGACTCGGACTCAGACTCGGACGCTCTCTCGTCCTCTTCCTCTTCCTCGCTCTCGCTCTCGCCGTCGTCCTCCTCCTCCTCCTCCTCCTCCTCGTCCTCGTCGTCGTCCACGTCGTCGTCCACGTCGTCCACCTGCGCGTCGACGTCTCCCGGACCGCGGCTCGTCGTCCGCCGTTTCGCTTCCTCTCTCTCTCTCTGCGCCTCCTCTCGAGCCGCCTCCTTCTTCGCTTTCTCGTCCTCTTTCGCTCTCCTTCGCGCTTCCTCTCTCGCGAGTCTTCCCTTCGCCCACTCCTGCCGGTCCCCCACGAGCGCGAGCTTCTCCTGCAGCGCGTTGATTTCCTCTCGAACGCACGCCGCGGCGAGCACGCGCCGCGCGACGACGAGCGCGGCGGTCGTCCCCGCGGCTTTCACCGCCGCGGCGCCGACGGCTTTCGACGACGCCTTCGTCTCCGAGTCGTTCGTCGCCGGCAGCGCCTCCGCCGCGGACGGCGCGTCTTCGCCGCGGAGCACCGCGCGCAGCGTCTTCTCGCCGACGTGCGCCCCGAGGGCGTCGACGTCGAGCGCGCGAGCCGCCGCGAGCTGCGTGGAGAGCTTCGCGGCGTCGACTTTGTTCGCGCTCGTCGGTGTCATCGTCGCCGCCGCCGCTTGCGTCGCGCGGCGCTGGATCTTGCGCTCCTCGAACGTCCTCGCCTTCTTCAGCGCCTGTGGATGGTGAACGGGAAACGCGGTGAGAACGATATGCACGACGCGTGGTGTTCGATATCGGTCGGCGGGGAGAGAGGAAGACGCGTCGAGGGCGTCGACGGCGCGACGGCGCGCGTTCCGGAAGATTCGATTCATTCGACCGCGGAATCGATCGCTCGCACCTTGCGAATGCACTTCACGCCGTGGTGCAGCTTCTTCGCGCGGTTCTCCTCCGTGACGTCGTCGCCCGAGTTATCGCGCCGCTGCTTCCACTTCGGCCATCGTTTACCTTGCGGTCCCATCTCCACGTGGGCTGCTCCTCGCCTCGGTGCTCCCCGCCTCTGGCCGCCCGGAACGATTTTTTTTCAGTGCATTTTGACGCGGACGAGCTCGCCGGGCCAGTGTTGGGGCGAATCCATTTGTAGGGCGCCCGCGGGCGTTCCTCACCCCGGCGGGATCGATCGACGGCGTTGAAGAACACCGCTCCGACGCGCGTGGGATTCCACGACGATGCCGAGCAGCCCCGCGACCCCGGGCGCGAGCGACCGCCCGCTGGTGCGCCCCCTTCGCGTTCGCGACGTCCGAGGGGAACTCGCTCGGAAGCGCGATGCGCTAACATCGTCCCCGTCGTCCAACCCCTCTCTCTCCCTCCCGCAGGCGTGGCTGGAGTCGAGCGTGAAGAAGCTCGACCTCTCCGGCGCCCCGATCACGATCGATGACCTCGCGTCGCGATCCGCCTCCGCGAAGGGACCCGCGGTCGTGACGTCCCCGAGATCCGTGCGCGCGTGCCTCGAGGCGGGGGTCGACCCCGCGTCGCTCGCGCCTCGACCGGTGAGCGCGTTCGCGGACCCGTCGCTGAACGCGGAGCAGCAGCGGTTCAAGTGGGAGCACTACGAGCTCGCTCGCAGGGAGCGCGTCGCGTCGCTGAACGCCGCGCGCGCGCTGTTGCCGTTCGCGGAGGAGATCGACGACGTCCCGGGCGTGCGCATCCTGTCGCCGAATCGATCGGCGGCGGCGGCGGCGAGAGCGTCGACGTCGACGCGCGCGCGAACGCCGGATAGAAACCAAAACCGACCGCGGTCGGCGTCGGCCTCGGCGGCGGGGAAGCGTCCGTCCACGGTCGTGCACCGGTCCCCGGGCGCGGGGAAGACGCTCCCGGTGAACGCGAGTTTCGATCACGCCGGATACTCGCACGTCGCGTTTGATCTGCTCGCGGGCGACGCCGCCGCGCTCAGAGAGGAGCGCGCGCGCATGGAAGCCGCGGCCAGGCGCGAGGAGAAGCGCGTCGCCGCGATCGCCGCGCAGAAGGCGATGGCCGAAGCGTTGCAAGCGGAGCAGGATATGCGCTTGCGAGAGCACGAGGCGCTGATGGAGGAGCACGAGATGAATAAACGCGAACGCCTGAAGGAACGGCAACGACGCGAGTTCGAACGCGTCAAGGCGAGGAAAGAAGAGAAAGAGCTGCTCTTGAAGCTTCAGAAGCTCGAGGCGGACGCGGAGTTTAAGCGCGTGAGGGAGGAGAAGAAGCAGCGCGAAGAGAACGAGCGCGCGAGAAAGCGAGAGGCGACGCGGATCGAACGCGAACGCGTCAAGAACGAGCTCGACTTTAAAATGCAAACCGAGAGGATCAAGTCGCGACAGCTCGACGCCGTGGAGAGGAAGAAGCGCGAGCTGGAGCGAGCGGCGAGGGAGAAAGAAGCCGCGATCGAGCGCGCGCGAGCAGAACGCGCCGCGGAGAAGGAGCGCAGGAGCTCAGCGCACGCGGAGAAGTGCGAACTCGCCAAGTCTCGCGCCGAAGTCGTCGTCGAGGCGAGACGCGAGGAAATTTTAAGCAAAGCAGAGGAAGTCGAGCGGCGGCAGGCGCACCGAGCGGAGCATCTCGAGTACGAGCGCGCGCGCAAGGCTGCGGAGAACGCGGCGAAGGCGGCGTTCAAGCACGAAGTCTACGAAGAAGTCCAAGCCGCGATGCAAGCGCAAAGGTACGCGTTGTTAGAGGAGAAAGAACGCGAGCTCGAACGCAAACGCGAAGAAGCGGAGCGGAAGAAGAAAGAGCGCGAGATGGCCGCGCTGGCGCATCAGCTCGAGGAAGAGGAGAGAAAAGAGAAGGTCGAGCGCATGCGACGGAAGCGCGAGTACGAGTCCGCGCAGCGGTTGGAGAAGATCGAACGCGAGACCGCGAGGGCGAGGGCGATTCAAGACGCGAAGGAGCAGCTGCGTTTGAACCGACGCCATCAGAACGAGAAGATCGCGTTACAGCGCGAGAGCCTCGTGAACGAGCTCGACGTGCGGACGCTCCGGAACCGAGCGCGGATGAGCTCGTCCGGGACGCTGCCGCGCTCGGCGTCGCGGCCCGGAAGCGCGGGGACGACGCGGTCGTCGCCGGCGCCGCCGCGGTCGGCGTTGGTGAAGCGCCCGGCGAGCGCGCAGAGCGCTCGCGTTCGCGCGTCGACCGGATCCACGCGAGTCGTCGCGACGCAGCAGCAGCCGAGGCCGGGCGTCGCGGGGCTGACGACGCGACCGAAGCAGCTCAGCGCGAGCGCGGACTCGGGCGCGGTGGCGAAATCTCCGGCGAGGACGGAGAAGGAGAACGCGGACGCGCGACGACGCGAGGCGTACCTGAAGCGTCTGAAGAACGACATCGCGAAGCTGGAGCAGGCGGCGAAGACGCCGGCGACGTCCAGGCCCGCGTCCGCGAGGCCGGTCGCGCGCGCGGTCGTCGCGAAGCCGGCGCCGGCGTCGACGCGAAGGCCCTCTACGGCGAGCGCGATTCGGAAGCCGATCGCGAAGAGACCCGTCGTCGCGGCGAAGAGACCCGCGCCGCCGCCGCCGCCGCCGCCGTCGATGAAAACGACTCCGCGAGCGTCCACGAGCGTCACCCCGCGATCGTCTGTCTCATTCGCGCAGAAGTCGAAGAGCTCCGCGGCGCAGAAAAAGCCCGAAACCGCCGCGACGACGACGGCAGCGCCGGTCGCGCCGCCGAAATCTTCCCCGATGCAGTCCCCCGTGAAAAAGGTCACCGTGAAGTCGGCGACGGTCGCGCCGGTGAGAACGACGGTTGCGGCGTTGCCAAGGTCCAAAACAGAAAAGTCGGTCACGACCTTCGCGAAACCGAAAAGAACGTTAGACTACGACAGAACGATAGACAAGAGTGAACTCGAAGCCAGCGCAAAGGTGCACGACGAGGACGGCGGCGTGAAAGGGATGCAGCCCATCGCTCCGCCGGTAAGAGCGACCTTCCGACGCGGTGAGTCGTTACAGGTGGGGGATTACGTCAGCGAGAAATCGCCTACGGAAAAGCGACGCGCGGCGTTTTTGCAGTCGATGATGTCGAACAAGCTCAAAGACAAGCTCAAAGACGCGGGTCGGGTAAAATCCATCGCGAGGAAGGAAAATAGGCCGCTGCCGCCGTCGTCGCCGCTCGTCGGGGACGCGGAGCCGACGTCGCCGCGCGAGGATGGCGAAAAGACCGCCTTCTTGAGGTCGGTGACCGCCGCGCGCGAGGATAAGAAGGCTGCGAAGACGTTGGCGCGGCCGCCGCCTGCGCTGCCGGCCTCGCCGCCGCCGCAGAACATGAAAGGGCGATCGCTGACGTTAACGGAAGATGATGCGGATCCCCCGATGGTGGACGTCCCGGTGAACCAAAACGCAGCGCTGAAGAAGAGGAATTCATTCTTGAACTCGATAAGCAAAAGAGGCGCGACGCCGCTGCCGCCGGCGCTTCCCGCGCCCGAAGCTCCCGCGACGCGACCGAACGACGCGGAGCCAACGTCGCCGCGCGAGGCTGGCAAAAAGAACGCCTTCTTGAGGTCGATGACCGTCACGCGCGAGGATAAAAAGGCAGCGCGCGCGAGCAGTGGAGGACTCGTCGCGTCCCCGCCGAGAGCGTCGAACCCGAGCTCGCCGAGGAACGAATCCCCGAAAGCGATGAGGATAGAATCGAGGAAATCGAAGCGGAACGAAGTCTTCGCGCATTTCTTGGCGAAGACGCCGTCGAAAAAGGAGACGACGGCGAGCGAGATCGAGCCCGCGAGCGAGATCGAGCCCGCGAGCGAGATCGAGCCCGCGACGGAGGTCGCGCACACGCCGACCTCCGTGGAACGGAAGAAGATGAGCGCGTTCGAGCGATCGATCTCGAGGACGCGCACGCCGAGACCGTTGCGGCCGTGATGGAAAATGTAAACATTCGCTTTGAATAGACTCTGTCACTTCAAAAAATCACGTCGCCGGCGCTCTCGAACAAGTGCACGACCGCGGGCGACGGCTTCTTCTTCGCGCCGAACACCCCCCCGCCGCTGCTCTCCGACCACCCGAACGACCCCACCGACTTTTGCGCCGCCTCCGCCTGGTGCCCCGCCGCGGCGATCCGCTTCCCTCGCGCGTCCGCCGCGACGCACAACAACGGCGACTCGGACACGCGCATCGACTTGCTCCCTCCCTCCCCGGTCACGTCCATCGCGCGCACGACGCCGTCGTTCCCGCACATAGCGAGCCAGTTCCCATCGACGCCGCCGATCGCGCAGCACCCCATGATGGGGCACGGCGCCGTGATCCTCCGCGTCGCCGTCATCGTCCTCACGTCCGTCGTCACGACGACGCCGTCGGCGGAAACCGACGCTAAGACGTCCCCGCCGGCTAAGAACGCGGTGCACGACACCATCGCGTTCGCGTGCAGCGGCAAGCACGCCACGTTCGTCACCGTCCCCGCGGTCGAATCGTGCGCGTACACGCGGACGCGCCCGTCGCTGCATCCGGACGCGAGCAACCCGCGCGCGCCGCCGTCGGACGCCAACGAGAAGAGGTACCCCGGTCGCCATCGCTCCGGGACTGCCCCCGCGCTCGCCGCCGCGCTCGTTGCCGCGCTCGGGGTCGCTCTGCACGTCATGCCGCCGCTCTCGAGGTCCCACAGGCGCACGTCCGTCCCGGACGCGGTCGCGAGGACCGGGCCGTCGCCGCATTCGCCGACGAACGCGCAGCCGTAGACCTCGTCGCCGGACGTCTCGTCGACGAGCGTGTCAACCAGCGCGATCGCGCCCGCGTTCGGGTCGTACGCGTTCGCGGACTCCTCCGCGCCGGGCTGCGCGATCCTCCACACGCCCGATGCGCCGTCCGCGGAGCCGGTCGCGAGGATCTTGAGCGTGGGGTGCCACGCGACGCGGACGACCTCGTCCTTATGGCCGCGGCACACGCCGTGGGCGGTCGCGCCGTCCGCGGCGCCGCGGTCGAGCCACACGCGCGCGGTCTCGTCCTCGCCCGCGGACGCGAACAGGCGGTCATCCCACGGGCAGAACGCGATGTCGAAGACGCGGCCTGAGGAGCGGAGGAGGAGGGGACGGACGTCGAGGACGGGACGGGACGGGACGAGGGGACGGGGACGGGGACGGGGATGGAAGATGGGCACCCGCCGCGCGAGAATCGGCGGGAACGAGAACGCGATCGGGGGGCCGCGCGCGCGCACCGAAGTGCGCTCTGTCGACGCCCTTGCGCATCGCGCCGTTCTGAAGCACGAGCGGGACGTTCGGCGAGCCCATCCCGGGTGTCGTTCGCCCGCGCGGCGGTGGTGCGCGCGGCGCGAGGGACAGTGCGAGAGCGAAGCGAGTCGAGTCGAGAGATCGACTGGCAATTTATTTATGTACAGCGACTGGCGTGTGCCCGCGCGAGACTAAGCCACTAAGCCGCCGGCGCTTCCTCCTCCGCCGCGGGAGCCTCTTCCGGCGCCGCGGGAGCCTCTGCCGCGGGGGCTTCCGGCTCGGCCGCAGCCTCTTCCGCCGCGGGAGGAGCCTCATCCGCCGGAGGCTCGGGCTCCGGCTCGGGCTCGGGCTCCGGTTCGGGCTCGGGTTCGGGCTCGGGCTCGGGCTCCGGTTCGGGCTCGGGCTCGGGCTCCGGAGCCGCAGCCTCCGCCGGCGCCTCCTCCGCCGCCGGCGCCTCCGCCGCGGGCGCCTCTTCCGACGGCGCCGGCGCCGGCGCGTCGCCCGCCAACGCCGGCGTCTCCGCCCTCGACCCAGCCTTCGAACCGCCCGCTCTCGACCCGGGCCGGGAACCCGCGGCGGACCCAGCCTTCGAACCGCCCGCGACGGACCCGGCTTTCACGCTCCCCGCCGCGGACCCCGCCGCGGACGGCTTCCTCGCGTGCGCGGGCGCGCTCGCCGGCGCCGCCGCGGCCGCGGGCTTCCTCGCGCGCGCGGCGCCGACGGCGCTGCCGGCGCGCGACGACTGCGCCGACGACGAGAGCGACGACGCGACTGTCGCGGCGTACAGTTCGCTCTTCGCCTTTTCCGA
>Ga0315315_10005446_pt1 | contig 11750 bp, 9 predicted proteins | sample M140m3416metaG_FD_203699 | JGI IMG/M metagenome (GOLD analysis project Ga0315315, IMG submission 203699) | Ammonia-oxidizing marine archaeal communities from Monterey Bay, California, United States - M1 40m 3416 | ecosystem: Environmental > Aquatic > Marine > Intertidal zone | place: USA... | reverse complement strand
AAACACTTGTCAACGCCCGCCCACGTTACTAAAAATGACCTGAACGATTCCAGTGAAGAACCTCATGTGGAGTCTCCCACCTTTTTACCCACCCAACTGCGATCAAAGCTGACTGTACGAGCGCAATGCTTGTTCAAATGGGACCTCGTCCCGTCAGGATTGCATCCCCAGACACCCACCACCTGCCGATCCTTCCCTCCTGTCGGCCAAACAGGGTTTGTGTCCAATGAGTGCCATGTTGAGTACTCCTAATAATATTGGTGCTGCTGTGCGCAGATTGTCGCCCGATGAATTGAAGGCTGCACACGAGTTGTTCTCCGTTGGCGATCAGCTGGATCGTTTTGCCAACGAACACGGATTTGATAACGAACTCGATGCGCTGAGATCCATTGGAGATTCTCTGGGCATGCCGGTTATCGACATGTCTAATTTCGAAATGGATCATTCGATTCTGGAGAACTTCCCGGTTCGGCTGATTCATCGCCACGGTGTATTTCCTGTGAGTCGAGCTGATTCCACGATCAAACTGGCACTGTCCAACCCCTTCGATGTTCAGGCAACCGACGCAGTTGCCGCAGCGATCGGACAGTTCGTCAGTCCGGTTCTCGCATTACCGCACGAAATTAATACGCTCATCAAAACGCACCTTGGCGTCGGTGCCGAAACGCTTGACGGTCTGATCGCTCAGGCAGAAGAACAGGATGGAGTTGAAGTTCTTGGTGAACTCGAATTCGATGAATCCGAAGCTGCCGCCATGGCTCAACAGGCTTCTGTCGTTCGCCTTGTGAACGACATACTGGGAGAAGCAGTGACTGCGCGAGCGAGCGATATTCATATGGAAGCTCAGGTCTCCGGACTCAAACTGCGTTACCGGATCGACGGCGTGCTGCAGACTCAGCCTCTGCCGTCAGAAATGGGACGATTTCAGGCAGCCATCGTGAGTCGTCTGAAAATAATGGCACACCTGAACATCGCTGAAAAGCGATTGCCGCAGGACGGGCGAATTAAGATTCGAGTGTCCGGCCGAGAAGTTGATATTCGAGTTTCTATTATTCCGATGCTGCATGGCGAAGGAATCGTCATGCGTGTCCTTGACAAGAATGCCATGTCGTTCTCCCTGGCTGGGATTGGGATGGAGCCAAGCACCTATGAACGGTTTGGTGAGCTGATTCGTCTGCCGCATGGAATTGTGCTGGTGACCGGCCCAACCGGTTCCGGAAAAACAACAACGCTCTACAGTTCGCTGGCAGAAATCAAAAGCGAACGCAACAAGATCATCACGACCGAAGACCCGATTGAGTACCAGTTGGAAGGGATCAATCAGATTCAGGTGAACCATAAAGTCGGGCTGACATTTGCTGCAGGCCTCCGCAGTATCCTGCGTCACGATCCTGATGTTGTGCTGATCGGTGAAATTCGAGACTACGAAACTGCGGAAAACGCCGTGCAGGCATCACTCACCGGTCACATGGTGTTTAGCACTCTGCATACAAACGATGCCGCCGGATCTTTTATGCGACTCGTTGATATGGGAGTCGAACCATTCCTTGTGGCGAGTACGGTGGAAGCCATCGTTGCTCAACGACTGGTTCGAACGCTTTGCAAAGACTGCCGCAAACCATACATGCCGTTTAAAGACGAACTGCCTGCTGACTTTCCGGAAGAAGCACTCGCCAGCGGCGAACCACTTTACCGCCCAGGCGGCTGTCGAAATTGCAGAGGAACAGGGTACGCCGGGAGACTGGGGATCTATGAACTACTGGAAACTACTGACACGATCCGTCAACTGGCGAACGATCGGTCCGGAACAAATGCGATTCGCAAAGCGGCAATTGAAGGTGGTATGAGAACACTACGCCACGACGGCTGGATCAAAGTTGCCAGAGGCGCGACAAGTATTGATGAAGTGTTGCGAGTTACTAAGGCCGACTGACTGAGACAGTTGGCAACGCGAAAATACCATGCAGGAATTTGCCTACACAGCAAGAGATATGAAAGGTCAGGACGTCAACGGTCTGGTTACGGCAGACTCGCGCAATGACGTTATGACTCTGCTGACTGACCGTTCGCTGTTTCCTATTAAAGTGGTTCCTGCAAAAAAGGCGGCTTCCTTTTCGTTCGGGTTTGGTGGTCGTATTAATACGGAACTACTGTCAGCCACACTGACGCAGTTGTCCGATTTGCTTAGCAATGGAGTTCCTCTGTTGCAGGGGCTTGAGATTCTCATCAAGCAATCGCCCAACGAACGGATGCGGTCTGTATTGTCTGACATTCGTGGGCGCATTTCCGAAGGAGCGCAGCTTCACGAAGCAATGGCAGCCCATGGTGATGTTTTCAACGAATTGACGTTGAGTATCGTGCGAGCGGGTACTGAAGGAGCATTCCTGGAACAGTCACTTGAACAGACTGCCGAATTCCTGGAACGTCAGGAAGAACTCTCAGGGAAGATTCGTGGCGCGATGGCTTACCCGGTCTTTCTTTCGATCGCCGGTTTCTGTGTCACTGTCGTGTTGGTTGTATTTTTTGTTCCGAAATTTGCGGACATGTTTACTGAACTGGAAAAAAATGGCACGCTGCCAATTGCCACCGTGATTTTGCTTGGGTTGAGTGATCTTCTCCGCAGTGTCTATGGAATTTTGGTGGGAGCGGGAATCGCCGGGCTGATCGTTGCAGTTCGCAAATGGATGGCAACTCCACGCGGGCGAGAGTTGGTCGATGGTTTGAAAACCAAGCTACCTGTGTTTGGGCCGTTGTTTCTTAACGGAGCAACATCCAAGTTCTGCCGGATCCTGGGGACGCTGCTGCGAAACGGAGTTCCGATGCTGAAAGCCCTGGAAATCAGCAGCGACTCTGCCGGGAATGTCGTGCTGAGCAAAGCCATTCGTGATTCTGCGGAGAATATTTCTTCCGGAGCTACCCTTTCGGAACCATTGTCCGCCTGTGGACTGATTCCGGCCAACGTGATGGCAATGATTGGTATTGCAGAAGAAGCCAATAATCTGGAAGACGTCCTTACTAAGATTGCGGACGGCCTGGATAAAAAAGTGTCCCGACAGCTGGACACAATGGTGCGGTTGATTGAACCGGCCATGTTGATGGTTATGGGAAGCGCCGTAATGTTTATCATCGTCGCACTCCTGTTGCCTGTTTTCGAAATGAGTTCCAATGTTTAGAACATACGTAAGGAGTAGCCCTGTGAAACGAATGCAAACCACAAAACATGTTGCTGCGGCACGCCGCGGTTTCTCACTAATCGAGCTGTTGATCGTACTCGCGATTCTTGTCCTGCTGGCGACACTGGTTGTCCCTAAGCTGTTGGGTAGTCGTGACCAGGCCAATATCGATGCTACAAAAACACAAATCAGTCTGTTTAAGTCCACACTGGAGTTGTACAGCCTGAGCATGTCGGGCTATCCCACAACAGAACAGGGACTCAAGGCGCTGGTCGAACGTCCAAGCAGTGATGCCGGGGGAGGTGATGAGTTTGGTGATGAGTTCGGTGGTGAGGATGAATTTGGTGACGACGAAGACCTCGATGATCTCTTAGGTGACGAGGACGAAATGGATGAAGACGGTGGCAGCGGAGCGAATTCCAATTGGAAGGGTCCCTATCTCAACACCGAAAAACTGCCAAAGGATCCGTGGGGAACAGCTTACCGCTATGAATTTCCGGGGCAGAATAACAAGCTCGGCGAACCTGACATTTGGTCACTGGGCCCCGACCGCAAGGACAATACTGCTGACGACATCGTCAGCTGGTCTGGCAAACGCAAAGAAGGTGGAGGTGATGAGCTCGAAGGCTTCGACACGACCGAGGACAATGCAGACAGCGAAGCTATCGATCTGGGTGACGAATAGTCTCGCACTCGTCACAAATTGTTTAGCAACTGGACGGAACCAGACACCATCACTGAGGTCTCATGACAGTTCCGCATTCCAGCCTAATTCTGAGCGCTACCAGACGACAGGCAAACCGTACATGTCACGGTTCGCCTCTGCTTGCGCGGCGAGGATTTTCGCTGATTGAGCTGCTGATTGTGATGGCGATTCTGACCGTGGTTTCCGCATTTGTTCTGCCGTCTCTTCGAGGGCCACTTGAACGCGGCAGGCTCCGCTCCGCAGCTGTCAGTATACAGAGCGCGTGGGGCAAGGCTCGATCCGTCGCCATCCGCGAAGGAACAGCAATGACATTCCGTTGTAAACTCGGCGGACGCTCCTGGAAGATCGAACGCGGTCATAGCCCTGTTGTGGTCCGTGTTAGTGTTGGCGACGCCCAGTCGTCAACAGAGCTGGGTACCGAAGAGGATCAACGGCAGAGACTTAGCGGTGGGGGCGAACAAGCTCTGATTCGCAAAGGTCGTTTACCAGATGGAGTCATCTTTGACGAGCTTATTGTTCGCAACAGTTTGGCTCAGCCGCAGGGGGACGGCGGATTCGGCGACGATGAGCGGTTCGTTGCAGAGGTGAGTTCGCAATGGTCAGAGCCAGTCAAATTCCAGCCGTCTGGCCGCAGTCAGGACGCTCGGCTCCGCATTGCTGCAGCGGACAACTTTGTAGTTGATGTGAAGATTCGGGGCCTGACCTCCAATGCGAGTTTTACTACTCCGTTTCGTACTCGCCGGACCGTGGGTCTTTCCGGAGAAGGTCGATGAAGTCCATTCGCCCTTCTGTTAGCTCGCGACATAAGATTCCACGTCGAGGCTTTAGCCTGATCGAAGTCATTATGGCGACTGCAATTCTGCTGGGTAGTGTTGTGGTGCTGTCACGGCTGGCCGGACTGGGAAGCACTTATGCGCAAAACACTGAACAGATGTCGCTTGCTCAGCGCATCTGCGAAAACACGCTCAACGAACTGCTTCTCGGAATCCGTCCTTTGGTGCCCGCCGAATCAGCTCCTTTGATGCCAGCGGAACAAACGGTTTTCCAGAACGATTCTTTGGAAGAAGGCATACAGGAAGAAGTTCTGCGCCCTGGTCGCCTTCAGAATCGTCTGATCGGAGCTGGAAGAATTCCGCGGTGGCTGCATTCGGTCAGGCTGGAACCGAGCACTGAAATGCCGGGGCTGGCTACTCTGACTGTGAAGGTTTTTTCAGCTCAGCCAGGCAGAGGACAGGCCACTCTGACCCGCTGGATTCCTCAGGCTTCGGTGAACGATCCTTTCGATCAAAGTGAGCAGGACTTTGGAGGCTTTGCACAATGAGGTGCCTTCGTCAGGACGCCAAATATCGAACCATTGTCAAATGCCAGGGTTATACGCTCATCGAATTGTTAATTGCGATGAGTCTGGTTGTTGTACTCATGTCTGCCGTATGGGGGTTGATGTCGATGTACTCCACACTGCAGACTGCCGGGGCGGAAGCAACCGCTGAGCAACAGCTTGTGCGATCGGTGATGCAGTTACTGCGCGATGATCTGGTTGCGTTGCCATTGCCTGCCGGGCCTGTGGCCGAAACAGCAGTGGATCCATTTGCCAATTTCGATCGTGTGGAATCGGATCCACTTATCAGCGGGAATCAATCCGTTTCAGAACCTGTGACTGTCGTATTCGATATCAATACTCTCCGGCGAAACAAAGATCACGGCCCGGCAAATCTTTCATTTGAGGGATCCTCGGCCGCTATGCGAATTACTGTTCCTGCCGTCCCCCAAGATGTTGCGGTGGACCCAATTTTTGAGCAGTTCAGTCAGTTGCAGGGAGATTTTGAAACAATTCAGCAGTCACTTCCTGAAGGGATGGCCCCAATCGTCGATGAATTCCAGACGATCGTCTATCAGTTACAGCCCTACGGAGTAGCTACAGGTGGAGGATTGCCCTTTGGTTTGTACCGAATTCAGGTAAACGCAGGTCAGCTGAATGCTATGCTGGCCCGCCAGGCACAGTCAGAGGCAGAAAACGACCTGGTGGAAGATGGGATTCGGCTCAACCGGACGATCATCGAAGAGTTGCTGTTTCCACTCCCGGATGACCGGCAAAATCAAATGCCCACAGCGCATCGTGCGCCGATGTGCGATCTGATCCCTGACGTTGTTAGCTGCCGTTTTGAATATCACGACAGCAAAAATTGGCATCAAAGCTGGGGGCGTACTGAACCCGATACGCTTCCGGTTGCCATTCGAATTACACTGGATGTTGTTTCGAGTGCGGAACTCGAGAGACTGCAATCGGTATTTATTTCGGATGGACCTTCTGATCGTTTGGAACGACGACTGCGGAGTGTCTTCAGGCAGACGGGATCTGGTGCGAAGCGGGGCCGCAAGGTAACCACGATCAACCAACTGAAAATCGTTCCTCGCAGTTACAGCTCGCTCCTGCTTCTGGATTCAACAACAAAAACCAGCTCCACTTCACAATTCAACGACCTCAGCAGTGAGGAGTTCGGGCCATGAGGTGTTCTTCGCGGATTCTGCCGATTGCTGGTATGTCTTGTGCTTCTGGCCCGGTCAGTCCTGCCGGTCCGACACGCAATGGCGTTGTTTTGATTGTTGTGCTGGTTTTGGTCGTGATGATGTCACTGGCCGGCTTTGCGTTCATGAACCGTATGGCAACGGAATACGAAGCGACGTTGATCAATGCAGACAGTCGGCAGGCTCAGCAAACCCTGGCGAGCGCCGAGACGTTTGCCATTTATCTTGCCGAAGAATATGCCGGAGTGGCAGAACCATACAATCCGTTCTCCAACGATCCGGAGTTGTTTTCTTCGCGAACTGTCCGAGAGGCGACAGGTGAGTTTGCCGACATACCGCGGTCGTCTACGTCCCGATTCAGGCGTTGGCGATTTTCTATCGTGAATCGCCTGCCGGAATCGACCAGTCGCGTTGAGCAGTACGACGAATTTCAGGAAGCCAGCTTAAGGCCTTCGATTCGCTTTGGCCTGAAGAATGAATGCGACAAGCTCCATTTGGGCCGAGTCATGTTGTTGGATTCGGAAACTCCGGGGGCCGGTCGTAAAGCTCTGTTACAGATTCCTGGCATGACACCACAGGCTGCTGACAGTATTCTGGACTGGATCGATGCGGATACCATTCCTCGTGAATTTGGAGCAGAACAGGAATATTACTCTCAGCTCGATCGTCCCTACGGCCCGCGTAATGGCCTGCCGGAATCACTCGAAGAGCTATTGTTCGTGAAAGGTGTCACTCGAGAGGCCTTTTTTGGTAACCAGCAGACTCCGGAACTTGAGCCTCCGATTCAGTCTGCCTGGAATGCTCTTCTCACGATTCATTCCGGTGAACCTAACACCGATCGTTATGGAGCGGATCGTGTCGATCTCAATGAGGTCTATCCCGGCGAGCATTCAAATGAGTCGAGCGAAACGCACGGCAAGATTGCGTTTTTACCGGAGGAGTTAGTCAATTACATTCGATTGGCTCGTTTGTACGGCATTTCTGTTTCAACGGAAGCAGGCGATGTTCCAGCTGCGTTGCTGCCAGCAAAAGCGGCACAATCAGATGTGTTGTCTTCAGCCAGCGGGATCTCACAAGACGAATCTCTGGACCTTGAAGAAATTGGTAGTTTAGCAGATTTACTGGAGTCGGTTGTGCGACTGCCGATTGCCGAAGGGGGTGGCCTCGTTAAGAGCCCTCTCCAGGTAAGCGGCACGGAGTTTCTGGAAACGATGAAACTGCTGGAAGAACGCGTGACTACCGATTTTGGCAGGACGCTCACTGGGCGTATCAACATTAATACGGCGTCGCAGCCAGTTCTACAGGCATTGATTGGTAATGCAGGTGTGGCGTCTCGGATCGTACAGCAGCGGCGCATGGTTGAAAGTTCTGAGCGGTCGACAACCGCATGGCTACTGACTCAACAAATTGTCGATTTGCCAACGTATCGCCGCATTTACCCTCACATCACGACTCGTGGTGCCGTCCATTCCGGAGAGATTGTGGTCTACCGACAATTTGGTGGCCCGTTCCTTCGCCGTAGGCTCATAATTGATGCATCCAGTCTTCCGGCTCGCCGCGTCGTCTGGTTGGATCTCACTGCCCATGGACTTCCGGTGGCGACATCCGCATTACGATACAGGAATACCGAATTTAGTGACGAGCCGACCGAGACGGTGTCCATGACTAATACAGATAACGGGTGGTCGGAGCTGGACTGAGTGGGGTAAAGGAAGCGGGGGAGTTTCAGGCTGCATCTGCCAATCCTGGCCACCCTGTTGATCAAGAATGAGTGTCGCTTCAAATATCTACGTAAACGAAGACATCGATGAGTAAAACTCTTGCCATTAGCTGGGACTCTGACTCCCTTCGCTACGTTCTGGCTGAAACCCGGAAACGTGGTGAAGTGCAGGTTCTGAACGCTGGCGAAAAATCGATTCATGATGCATCGGATTCAGATGAGTCCGGAGTACCTGACGTTGTGCAGAAGCTCAGCGAAATTGTCGATGAGCTGAAAGCCAGCCGGGCGCAGTTGATTCTGTGTGTTGGCCGAGGAACCGTGGATTCGGCAAGATTTACGGTGCCGCCAGCCACGGAGGCTGAACTGCCGACGCTTGTCCAGAATATGGCTCAGCGGCATCTCACCGGACTTGGCGAAGATGCCACGATCGATTTTGTCAGCTTTCCTCCACTGGATGATGGTTCTCGTCAGGTGAGCGCCATGGCAATGGCCGTTGCCGATGAACAGCTGGTTGATGCGTTGGCCGAAGTATCGGGATGCACGAGTATCAGTGCTGTGGTCGTCACTCATCCGCTGCGTATCTTTGCTCCAACCCTGGCCGACGGTGACCGCTCTGCCACGCTTGTTGTGAGCAAAGGCCTGCAGTCAGCCCACATTCTATTACTGCAGCATCAACGACCTGTTCTTTCCAGAACACTGAGACTGGCTCTTGGTGCCAGCTGCGAAGTTGAAGCTCAGTTTCTCTCTGGTGAAATCCAACGCACAATCCTCACGGCCGGCGATCAGCTCGAACGTGGCGTTCAAATCACAAACGCCGTGTTAGTTGGTTCTGTATCGGAAACAGAGCCACTGGCTGAGCAGCTCGATGGTCGCATTGAGGCAGCCGTTACTCAGGTCTCGGCGAGCAGTCTGATCAAAGGAAATATTAGTGAGACGGCTCAGGGGGCGTGGGCTCCACTGATCGCAGCCGTTTGTGAGTCTGCCAATGAGACGACGCCAGCCATTGACTTCCGTAATCCTAAGCGTCCTCCAGCGTCAGTTGGCAAGCGAAACCGATTGATTGCTATTGCTGCTTTACTGGCACTGATAGTTGGGGGAGGCTGGCACTACGTCGATTCCATGTTTGCAGAATGGCATACGAAGATCGCAGACGTGTCCCCTCAGCTTGATTCGATGAAGGATATGCTCAAGAAGACTTCTTCAATGAGACGCCTGGCATCGGGACTGTCTCGCTGGGAACGTTCTCGCATGAACTGGCTGGATGAAATCCGCGATCTCACCATCCGCATACCCTCCAGCCCTGATATCTCGGTCCGGCAGTTTGCTGCGACACCGTCGGGAGCAGGATTCACAGTAACATTCCAGGGAGCTTCGCGTTCGCCGGAGGTTCATCGCGCCATGGAAGTTGGCATTCAGGATCGCTACCACACCACGCGCACCCCATCGTTCAGTGAAAGTCGCAAAGGCAAAGATGTTGTCTGGAATTTCCGCACGACACTGCAGATAAAAAAACATTCAAACAAAGAATATACCTCTCACAAACAATTGGGGATGCCCTCGAAGTCGGGTGAAGCCGAGGTTTTGAAGAAGGCCGGCCAGACTTCGGATGCGAACTTTGACCCGCAGTTGAAGGGGCCACAGTCGTGAATGAATACCGCCAACAAATCCTGCTGGGCGTTCTACTGGCTATTGGGCTGTACCTGGTCGGTGACTACGTCTGGATTGAACAGATCCAAAAACCGCTCGGCGAACTCAAGGGCGAACATGCGGAAATGGTTGAGGACCTTGGAAAGTACACTAAGACCTTTAAACGGACAAAAACACTGCCGAACCAAATCGCAATCTGGGAAAAACAGGCGTTACCCGCCAATACGGAAACTGCTCGATCCCTGTACCGCAACTGGCTGCTGGAAACGATTCGGACGGCAAAGTTGCGAAATGCCAGAGTTGATTCCGGATCACCGTCGTCGCGTTCGGGATACAAAGTAATGCCTGTGAATGCGCAGGCGCGTGGTACCCTGGACGAAATTACAGATGCCTTATTCGCCTTTGAAAATGCGGCCTTGCTGCACAAGATTGCGAGCATTCGATTGTCACCGATCAGTGACAATGGCCAGTTTGATCTGGCGATGAGTATCGAAGCGGTGATGATGTCCGGAGTCAAACGAAGATCACTCAAGCCAGGTGTGTCCAGGCGACTCGTGTCGTCTGATCGTCGCAGTTATGACATTATCAGTCGCGACAACATGTTTGGGATTGCGGTTGACCACCGTGATCCGATGAAAATGACCAAACTCACTGGCGTGATCTATCGCAACGCTGATCCGCAAGTCTGGATTACTGAGCAGATCATCGATCGCGTTCATAAGCTGGAAAAAGGTGCCAGCTTCGATACGACTGCTCTGACAGGCCGTGTGGCAGAGATAGGCGAGGACTGGGTTATTATTGAATCCGGTGAGCAGCGGCTCAAGCTGACGATGGGGCAGAGTTTTGCGGAAGCAACTGTGGTATCAGGATCCTGAGTTTACCGATATGATGAGCGTCTCGTATGAATCTGTCGATTTGCGGCAGTCAGCGGAGGTCGAGGTATCTCGCAGTCATGTCATCGCTCATCACACTCTTCAAAAATCGCGATGACGGATTTCTGTCATTGTTAACGACAACGACAGATGGAGATGTCCTTCGGAGCCTGGCCGGTGAATGGTTAATGGACTCTCGCGACTGGGCCGAGGAAGTACAGCTTCGATACATCGACGTTGCCCTCAGTTGTCCAGGGCATGAGCAGCTGTTTCGCAGTTTGTTTCGACATGCGGAGTCGGTCCATCAGCATCGAGTGATGGCACAATTTCTGGTGGCTTTGGATCGAGTCGTTCGGCGGCAGCGTGTTGTCGTACAACGGCAGGACGGCAACGTGAATGTTACCGAAGAAGTGTTACGTGCGATTTCGAATCGTTCCGTCACGTCGGCGGAACCGTTTCTGCGACAGACTCGACATCCGGCTACTGGCCAGGCAATTCAACAGGTTGTTAGTCGCACATCAAACGCTAAGGGCGGTTGTCTGTTTACTCAGAAGACTCGATCCTATTTGCGGCGTCGGACATGGGCCTACTTTCGGCGACTCAGCGAGACCAATGTGATTTCGTATGTAACCTTTGTGGCGACTGCATTACGTCAATATTCAGACGACGATCTTGTTCTCGGTGAGAACATCATTGATCACTGGTGTTTAATGCACATCTGTTTTGCTGATTCTCCTGTGCTGTCATTTGGTATCAATCACATTTCCGTCGTATCAGATTCTCAACTCAACGATTTGGAGCCCTCACCGTGGAGGGAAGAAATCTGGGAGTCCCCGCATGCTCGACAACTGCTGATCCGGCTGGCAGCTGACGGTCAGTCGCGATTGGTCCGTTGGTGGGCGTCCACACTCCATCGTCGTCAGGCGACCGAAGTGACGGATTGCGAGGACTTTGAGGCAGGAAACCTAATCGAATTACTTGGACATCCTTCCGCAGGAATTCGTAAGGCTGTGCAACAGTGGGCCAACACCGACGCTTTTGATGATTCAGCGCTAAGTGAGAGTTGCTGCCTGGTGCATGTTACGGATCGTCCGGATGTTTTCCTT
>Ga0315315_10005441_pt1 | contig 11754 bp, 11 predicted proteins | sample M140m3416metaG_FD_203699 | JGI IMG/M metagenome (GOLD analysis project Ga0315315, IMG submission 203699) | Ammonia-oxidizing marine archaeal communities from Monterey Bay, California, United States - M1 40m 3416 | ecosystem: Environmental > Aquatic > Marine > Intertidal zone | place: USA... | reverse complement strand
TATATATTCTGCTTGATCAGACCTCAAGGTCTCTAACTCAACACCAATCTTAGCAAGATGCAACCTCGCAACTTTTTCGTCCAAATGCTTAGGAAGCATGTATACTTTATTGTCATAGCTATCAGAATTATTCCAGAGTTCCAGCTGTGCTAACACTTGGTTAGTAAACGAATTCGACATAACAAAAGAAGGATGACCAGTTGCACAGCCTAAATTCACCAATCTACCTTCAGCAAGCAGAATAATATCATTTCCATTAACAGTATACATATCAACCTGAGGCTTTATCTCATTCTTTGAATGCCCCCAATGCTTATTTAACCAAGCTACATCAATCTCGTTGTCAAAATGACCAATATTACAAACAATAGTCTTGTCCTTCATGGATTCAAAATGACGAGCTTGAATAATATCTTTATTACCTGTTGTTGTAACAATAATATCTGCATTCTTACATGCATCATCCATCCTTTTAACTGCAAAACCATCCATTGCGGCCTGAAGAGCACAAATAGGGTCAATCTCCGTTACTATTACTCGAGCTCCTGCGCCTCTAAGGGAAGCTGCAGAGCCTTTCCCCACATCTCCATATCCAGCAACAACAGCAACTTTACCAGCCATCATGACATCGGTTGCTCTTCTTATTGCATCTACCAAAGACTCTTTACAACCATATTTATTATCAAATTTTGATTTCGTAACTGAATCATTAATGTTGATCGCAGGAAGAGTAAGTGTTCCATTTTCCATTCTTTCATATAACCTATGGACTCCTGTAGTTGTTTCCTCCGAAAGACCTTTAATGTCCGATACCATTTCTGGAAATCTATCAAGGACCATATTTGTTAAATCTCCTCCATCATCTAAAATCATATTTAAAGATTTACCATCACGAAATGAAGTAAGTGTTTGTAAAATACACCAATCAAACTCTGCCTCGTTCATTCCTTTCCAAGCAAAAACAGGCACTCCTGTTGCTGCAATCGCAGCTGCAGCTTGATCCTGAGTAGAAAATATATTACAAGAAGACCAAGAAACCTCAGCGCCTAAATGAACCAATGTTTCTATTAACACTGCTGTTTGAATTGTCATATGAAGGCAACCTGCAATTCTTGCTCCTTCCAATGGCTTGCTAGAGCCAAATTCTTCTCGAATTGCCATTAACCCTGGCATCTCTGCTTCTGCTAATGTAATTTCCTTTCTTCCCCATTCCGCTAATCCAATATCCTTTACTTTATAATTCATAGTTTCTAATTGCATGTTTATTTATTTTTTGGAATGCAAATATACGCATAATTATTACTTTAGCAGCTAATATTCAGCATATGCCTCTAATCAAACAAATTGAAGAAAACAGCTGCCAAATTGCTGTCTGGGAGATTAAGGAATCTATAACTGAACTTGTTAAATTATCTAACAATATTAACATCCCAGAATTTAAAAGCGATAGAAGAAAGAAAGAATTTCTTTCAGCTAGAATACTATTACATAAAATCATGCCCCAAGCTCAAATATATTACAATAAGTATGGAGCTCCCGAAATAGACGACAGTAAATTTATTGCAATCTCTCATTCAAAAAAACTGACCGCAATTATTATTAGCAGTAAAAAAGTTGGCTTAGACATTGAAGAAATAACAGAAACGGCACAAAAAATATCTTCAAAATTTATCTCAAAAGAAAACCTTCCTAAGCTATCAAAAGAAATAGCAACATTAATTTGGAGTTGCAAAGAAGCTATTTTTAAATGGCATCAAAAAGGAAGTATTAATTTTGTTGATGATATAAAAATTAAACGAACTGTCATCAAAGAAAAAGGAATCATAACAGCAAACTTTAAAAATGATATTTACACTCTACACTACAAAAAACTAAATGCCCATTTTTTAGTGTATGTTTGCAAATGAAAATGCAAAGAAATATGAATGTCTATAATAACATAATAGCAAATAAAAAAGCAAATAAAAAAGCTTTTGCCATATTAATTGATCCTGACAAACAAAACAAAGAAAAACTTCTGTTAATTATTAAAAAAGCTAAAAATGCAAATGCTGATTATTTTTTTGTGGGAGGCAGTTTGCTGGCAAATGACAATTTAGACTCTTGTTTAGACACTCTTAAAAGAAATTCAAACATCCCTGTTATCCTTTTTCCTGGCAATGCCATGCAGGTAAACAATAAGGCTGATGGAATCCTTTTTCTGTCTTTAATTTCTGGCAGAAATGCAGAGATGCTTATTGGTAAACAAGTTATTACCGCACCCATTTTAAAGCAATCTTCATTGGAGATTTTGCCAACTGGATACATGCTTATTGATAGCGGCAAGCAGACGACAGCATCTTATATGAGCAACACAACTCCTATACCAGCAGATAAAGACACAGTGTCTTCCTGTACTGCAATGGCAGGAGAAATGCTAGGCCTAAAACTTATATTTATGGATGCAGGCAGTGGAGCAAAGAATCCGATTTCACAAAAGATGATTGAGACAGTGCGTAAGTCTGTTGAGATACCGCTAATCATAGGAGGAGGCATTAAATCTGGAGAAAAAGCAATTGAAAATTGCAAAGCAGGGGCAGACATTATAGTTGTAGGAGATGCTATTGAAAAAAACGAAAATATTATTAACGAAATTGCAGCTGCAATACATAGTATTTAAAAATCCAAAAAACTAATTCATAGGATAAATCTATGGACTTAATAACTATCCTCTTAAACCATCTAAGTCTTAGCTGGAGTATTACTGAGACAATTGCTGTGATATTTTCAATCATATATGTAATCTTAGCTGCCCAAAAAAATATCTGGTGTTGGTTTTTTGCTGCAATCAGCGTTATGCTTTACATATATATTTGCTGGAATGCAAAACTTTATGCGGAAACAACACTGCAAATATTTTATCTTTTTATGGCAGGCTTTGGCTATCGCAATTGGAAACATACTGGCAAATCTTTTACTATAACTGAATGGAGCTCCAAAAAACATTTTTCCATCATCATAACAGGAGCTATATGCACATTCATTATAGGCTTCTTTTTTACAATGTATTCAAATGCAGAAATGCCAATAATTGACTCATTTACAACTGTTTTCTCAATAATTGCAACATATATGGTTGCCAAAAAGATTTTAGGAAACTGGCTTTACTGGATTGTCATTGATATTACCTCTATTCATCTGTATTTTAACAGAGATTTACATTTAAGCTCAATCTTATTTGCAATATATACAATTATTGCAACTTATGGGTATTTTTCGTGGATTAAGAAGTCAAGAGAAAATGGTTAAACTAATTGCAACAGGTCCGGAAAGCAGTGGAAAAACCACGTTATGCAAAGCAATCTCTCAACATTTTAAGATTCCATTCAACAAAGAATATGCCAGAGAATATCTTAACACGTTAATTGATAGGAATTATACTCAGGAAGATTTACTAAAAGTTGCAAAATGGCAATTAAAATATGAAGAACAATTTCAACTATTAGATACCGATTTAATCACAATAAAAATTTGGAGTGAATATAAATATGGAAATTGCAATAATTGGATTCTAGAAGAGATTGATAAACAAAAAAGAGACTCCCGATTATATTTTTTATGCAAACCAGACATAAAATGGAGGCCAGACCCATTAAGGGAAAATCCAAAAAACAGAATGACACTTTTTAAACTCTACAAAAAAGAACTTGACAATACTGACCATAATTATACTGTTATAGAAGGAGGAGAAAGAGCATTACAAGCAATTAAGAAAATTACACAAGAAAGACTACTCATTTAGAATCTATTTATACTTTTGTATTGTCTTAAAAGGGGTGCCGCAAGGCTGAGATTAAACCCATTGAACCTGATCTGGTAATTCAGAATAGGGAAATGAGTAAACATTAAATAAAACAAGTAGGAACCCCATTATACTTGTTAATGTTAACTAAAAAAACCATGTTTAGAAGAGAACTATTACTGACCCTATTAATTGGCTTACCAATTACTAATCTTGCTCAAGAAGTAATTGATTCAGTTCAAATTACTAAAACCCTAAATGAAGTAAATATATCTGCACTAAGGGCAAACGAAAAAACACCTGTTGCTTTTACCAATATCAGCAAGTCTGAAATTGAAAAAGGGAATTTAGGTCAAGACCTTCCTTACATAATATCAATAGCACCTTCAGTGGTTTCAAATTCTGACGCTGGAGCAGGAGTAGGATATACTGGCTTCAGGATTAGAGGGTCTGATGCTACTAGAATAAATGTAACTATTAATGGCATCCCGCTAAATGACTCTGAAAGCCAAGGCGTTTGGTGGGTAAACATGCCTGACTTTAGCTCTTCGATTGAAAATATTCAAATACAAAGAGGTGTTGGGGCTTCGACAAATGGAGCAAGTGCTTTTGGGGCCTCAATAAACATTAAAACAGACGGATTAAATAAAAATCCTTATTTTTTATCAAATAATACTATGGGCAGTTTTGCAACTCTAAAAAACAATATAGAATTCGGAACAGGACTTATAGATAAGAGATTTTCTTTTGATGGACGTATTTCAAAAATTTCTTCTGAAGGCTATATAGATAGAGCAACATCTGATTTAAAGTCATTGTACTTACAAGGGTCATATTTTGACAAATCCTATAGTATCAAAGCACTTCTTTTTACAGGAAACGAACGCACCTACCAAGCATGGTATGGAGTGCCATTAAATTATTTGGACAGTAACAGAACCTACAATCCCTACACATACAAAAATGAAGTTGATGATTACTCCCAAACTCATTATCAATTACACTATAGCAAAAAATTAAGCAGTAAAACGAATATAGATATCGCTGGGCATTACACGCATGGAGAAGGTTTCTATGAACAAGAGAAATTAGAGGAATCCTTGGCAGACTACGGGTTGTCAAACATCATACTATCTAACGACACAATATCTTCAACTGATTTAATAAGAAGAAAGTGGTTAAATAATGACTTTGGTGGCCTCACATACTCATTAAAGCACAGAATAATAGATATTGATTTAATTTTAGGAGGTGCAAGCAACCGTTACTCTGGTCAACATTACGGAAATGTAATTTGGGCTGAGTTCTCTTCTAATGCTGATTTCAATCATCAATATTACTGGAATAAAGCAGAAAAAATAGACCATAATATGTACGCAAAAGCAAATTATGATTACAATAATACCACTAATCTTTATATCGATCTTCAGAGAAGAAGAATTGACTACTCCTTTGAAGGAAATGATGAAAATGGGATAAGATCCCAACAAGAGGTAGCGCTTTCTTTTTTCAATCCTAAAATTGGCATATTTCATGAGTTCAAAAAAAACCAATCAGTTTATCTCTCTTTTGGAGTAGCAAACAAAGAGCCAAATAGAAATGACTATGTAGAAAGCACGCCAAGCTCTCGCCCAAAGCATGAAACACTATATGATACGGAGTTGGGATATAAACAGTCAGGAGAAAAATTTATTTTAGGCATTAACCTTTATCAGATGAACTACAATAATCAATTGGTTTTAACAGGTAAAATAAATGATGTCGGAGCATACACTAGAACAAATATTAACAAGTCATACAGAAAAGGAATAGAATTAGAAGGTTCTTACACATTAAGTGATAAGATAACTTGGGCAGGCAATATTACTTTTAGTGAAAACAGAATAATCAGCCATACTGCATATATTGACAATTGGGACACTGGGGGGCAGGAAAGCGTTGAGCATAATAATACAGACTTAGCGTTTTCTCCAAGCATAATCTGGTCCTCAATCCTAAATTTTAGAATAAACAAAAAAACCTCTATTGACTTTATTAGTAAATATGTTGGGGAACAATTTATTGATAACACGTCATCTCAAGAAAGGATGTTAGATAGCTATTTACTAAATAATGCGCGTGTTTCTTTTGATTGGAAAAACAGCATCTTTAAAACGTGTAAATTAGCATTACAGGTAAACAATCTATTTAATAATGAATACGTAAGTAACGCATGGGTATATCATTTTATTTCTGATAGCTGGGACCCAAGAGGTAGTGATAATTATATAAATAAAGACAGTGAACGCGGTTATAACATGGCGGGCTATTTCCCTGAAGCTACGCGCAACTACTTATTAGGACTCACGTTAGGATTCTAAACGAATCTTTTGCAGATGAATAAGATTCAATTAAAAGTAAATCAATTTGGCGGGCTTTTTTATTACTTTTGCCAATAAACAACTTTTCTATAATGCAATACAACACAAAAAGAGAACATCTTACTATACCAGAATACGGAAGACATGTTCAAAAAATGATTAATCATGCTATTAGTATTCCGACAAAGAAAGAGCAACAAGAATGTGTCGATGCAATCATTGCTTATATGGGACATATGAATCCGCACTTAAGAGACGTAAAGGAATTTACACATAAATTGTGGGACCACTTGCATATCATGTCAAATTTCAGTCTAGAAGTAACATCTCCATATCCCAAACCACAAATAGAAAAACTAGCAGAAAAACCATCTGCCGTGCAATACCCAGGCAAAAAAATAAAATTCTCATATTATGGAGGGACAATACCAGAAATGATTAAAACAGCTATAATGCTTAAAGATCCTGAAAAAGAAATCATGACTGGGATGATTGCTAATCAGATGAAAAAATCTTATATCCTATTTAATGAAAGCTCAGTAGATAATAATATTATAAAACTACACTTAAAACAATTATCAGATGGGGCTCTAACACTAGCAGATGACTTTCAGTTTATTCGATCAGCATCAGTAAGACAAGAGCGAAATAATAAAAAGAACTCTGGTAAGAGAAAACTATTTAAGAAAAACTATAAAAAGTCAAATTAAATGGCAACATTTAAAGTTAAGGGGGGGGTAAAACTTAAAGGAGACCTACACCCTCAAGGAGCAAAAAACGAAGCGTTGCAAATATTATGTGCAGTACTATTAACTGCTGAGGAAGTAGTTATTGAGAACCTTCCTAATATAGTAGACATCAACATCTTAATTGATCTCTTACGTGATTTAAATGTAGAAATAAGACAAATTAACGAATGTAGCTACGCCTTTAAGGCAGACAAGATTAATATCAACTATTTATCTTCGGATGCCTACAAGGAAAAAAGTAGTCGCATTAGAGGCTCTATAATGATTGTTGGACCGCTTCTTGCTCGATATGGAAAGGCTTATATTCCAAGACCTGGAGGTGACAAAATAGGCAGAAGAAGGTTAGATACTCATTTTATAGGATTTGAAAAATTAGGAGCAAAATTCATTTATGATAAAAAGGAAGAGTTTTATCGTGTTAGTACTAAGCAGCTGAAAGGAACCTATATGCTACTTGATGAAGCTTCAGTAACAGGGACCGCTAATATAATTATGACAGCTGTCATGGCACAAGGAGAGACTACTATCTACAATGCCGCATGCGAGCCATATTTACAACAATTATGTAAAATGCTCAACTCTATGGGAGCAAAGATAACGGGCATTGGTTCCAACTTAATAAAAATTAAAGGGGTCAATAATCTATCAGGATGTACGCATAAAATATTACCTGACATGATTGAAATTGGATCATTTATTGGTCTAGCAGCAATAACAAAATCAGAAATAACTATCAAGAATGTCTCTTATACTGAACTTGGTGTTATCCCTTCTGTTTTTGAAAAACTAGGTATCAAAATAGAACGGAAAGGTGATGATATCTTTGTGCCACATCAAGAAAGTTATGAGATACAATCTTTTATTGATGGTTCAATATTAACAATCTCTGACTCCCCTTGGCCAGGATTCACTCCTGATCTATTAAGTATTATATTAGTAGTCGCTTCACAAGCAAAAGGGAGTGTGCTTATACATCAAAAAATGTTTGAATCCCGTCTTTTCTTTGTAGACAAACTAATTGATATGGGAGCTCAAATTATTCTTTGCGATCCACATAGAGCCACAGTAATTGGGTTAAATCATATGTTCAAATTTAAAGCTACGACCATGACATCTCCAGACATTAGAGCAGGAGTTTCTCTTCTCTTAGCTGCACTTGCCGCAGATGGAGAGAGTACTATCCATAATGTAGAGCAGATTGATAGAGGATATCAAAATATTGATAAGCGATTAAATGCTATTGGAGCTCAAATTACTAGAATTAACTAACATTAATCTTAAAACAAAAATATCATGAAAAAAATAACAGCTTTAACATTAATCTCTTGCATTGTCACATTATGCCTTGGCCAAGAAATAGGATTAAAAATAGGAGATATCGCTCCCGAACTAGAATACAACAATCCTAAAGGGAAAAACATGAAGCTCTCTAGCTTAAGAGGTAAATTAGTACTAATTGACTTTTGGGCAAGTTGGTGCCGCCCGTGTAGAATGGAAAATCCAAACATTGTAACTGCTTACAGAAAATATACTAATACTAATTTTAAAAATGGTAAAGGATTCGAAGTATACTCCTTATCATTAGACAAGAAAAAAGACGCCTGGCTAAAGGCAATTAATGAAGATGAATTATTTTGGAGATACCATGTTTCAGATTTAGGAGGATGGCAGTCAGAAGGGTCTAACAAATATGGAATCAGGTCAATTCCTAGCAATGTAGTCATTAATGGTGATGGAATCATAATTGCGCGTGATCTAAAAGGAGCAGCATTAAACCGATTCCTTGAAAGTCAGAAATAAACTGCCAAATTGTCTTTTAAGGTCCTCTGGCAAAATATTTGCACTAGCAATTTAGTATAAACACATTCATATGAGCAAGAAAAAAGATAAAAAAACCATTAAAAAGAAAAACACTTCTGATAAAAAAGTTAATTCAAAAAAAGAAAAAAAACCCTCTTTAGATAATAGAAAGCTTTTAGAAATAGAAAAAGACAAAAATCTTAGGTTATTTGCTGAATTTGAAAACTTCAGAAAAAGAACAGCAAGAGAAAGAATAGAACTTTTCACTACAGCAAACAAGGATTTAATAACAGCACTACTCCCAATTCTAGATAATTTTGAACGCTCAATAAAAGCCAACAACTATTCTGATGAAGATGGTCCTGTTTTAATTTACAAACAATTAAAAACAGAACTAGAAAAAAAGGGCCTATCAGAAATGGAAGATCCAATCGGAAAAGAACTTAATACTGATTTTCATGAAGCAATAACTAATATCCCCGCTCCAACAGAAGAACAGAAAGGGAAAATAATAGATGTCATTGAAAAAGGATATCTACTTGGAGAAAAGGTGTTACGCTATGCCAAGACAGTAGTTGCAAACAAAGAATAAGACATGTCAAAAAGAGATTACTATGAAGTATTAGGTGTTAGCAAAGATGCTAATCCAAAAGAAATAAAGAAAGCTTACCGAAAATTAGCACTAAAATATCATCCAGATAAAAATCCTGATGATAAAAAAGCTGAAGAAAAATTCAAAGAAGCTGCTGAGGCATATGATGTATTAAGTTCTGAAGAAAAGAAGCAAAGATATGATCAATTTGGACATGCTGGAATGGGAGGAGCCTCAACAGGAGGATTCGGTGGCGGAATGAACATGGATGATATCTTTAGTCAATTTGGAGACATCTTCGGAGGGGGAGGATTTGGAGGATTTGGAGGAGGAAGAGGCGGAAGAAGAGTTGTAAAAGGAACAAACCTAAGAATTAGGCTATCACTAAACTTAAAAGAAATTTCTGAAGGAGTAGAAAAGAAAATAAAAGTCAACAGATTAGTCAATGCTGAAGACACTACATATATTAACTGTGATAACTGTCATGGGTCTGGGCAAGTTACAAGAGTAAGTAATACTATCTTAGGGCAGATGCAAACCCAAAGCCCTTGCCCAAATTGTAATGGGAATGGTAAAAAAATTGAAAATCGCGCTTCTGGAACTGATGCAAATGGGATGCTAAAAGAAACTGAGACTGTTAAAATAACTATCCCTGCAGGAGTTGAAGAAGGAATGCAATTAAAAGTAAGCGGGAAAGGAAATGCTGCTCCTTTTGAAGGGATAAATGGAGATCTAATAGTACTCATTGCAATTGAGCCACATGAGAAACTTATTCGTGATGGACAAACTCTACATTATGATCATTATATCAGTTTCTCTGATGCGGTATTAGGGGGTGGCTGTGAAATCCCAACTATAACAGGAAAAGTTAAAATAAAACTAGAAAAAGGGATTCAAAGCGGTAAAATATTACGACTTAAAGGAAAAGGATTGCCCTCAGTAAATCATTATGGGAAAGGAGACTTATTGATACACATCAATGTATGGACACCTCAGACTTTATCGAAACAAGAAAAAGTTTTTTTTGAAAAAAGTAAAGATTCAGATTCTTTTATCCCTAACCCTACAAGAAAGGATAAATCCTTTTTTGATAGAGTAAAAGAAATGTTTGGATAAAACGATGAAAGACAATCTTCTTTCTGTAAAAGGTGTTGTAAAAAAATATGGAGAGTATAACGCATTGAGCAATGTTAATATCACGGTTCCAAGAGGTAGTATCTATGGCCTGCTTGGACCAAATGGAGCGGGCAAAACTACTCTAATGCGTATCATCAATCAAATCACTGCTCCAGACAGTGGAGAGATTATCTTTGATGGGAAAAAGTTACACAAAAATCATACTACTGAGATTGGGTATATGCCGGAGGAAAGAGGCCTCTATAAAAAAATGAAAGTTGGAGAACAGGCACTTTACCTGGCGCAACTTAAAGGAATGACATATAATGAAGCTATTCAAAAACTTAAATTTTGGTTTGAAAAATTAGACATATCTGATTGGTGGAATAGGAAAGTAGAAGAACTAAGCAAGGGAATGGCACAAAAAATTCAGTTTATTGTAACAGTAATACATGAGCCAAAACTTTTAATCTTTGATGAACCTTTCTCAGGATTTGACCCAATTAATGCGGCAATTATTAGAGAAGAAATTATAAATCTAAGGCAAAAAGGAACTACTATTATTTTTTCTACTCACAGAATGGAATCTGTAGAAGAAATTTGTGACCATATTGCACTTATTAACCAATCAAAAACAATACTAGAAGGGACAATACAAGAAATTAAAAATCAATTTACAAACAACACATTTGAGTTAATAGTCAAAGAAAACAATCTAAAAGAAAATAATTTATTTTCTACCATTAGTAGAAGTGGGCAGAAAATCCATATTGAATTAAACAAAAATATAAGTAGTCAAGAGGCGTTAGAATATATCAACAAAAATTATCAGATACTATCTTTTAGAAAAGAAATCCCCAAGATGGAAGAAATTTTTATTAAAGCTATCCAAAATGCATAAAACTTGGCTCATAATAAAACGAGAATACCTGGTACGTGTCAGAAAAAAATCATTTATTGTAATGACAATCTTAGGTCCTCTACTTATGGCCTCTCTTCTAATTATACCTGTTTATCTAGCCAATGAGAGTCAAGAACAGCGAATTATAGCAATAAATAATCAAACAGAGTTTAACATAGAGGATGATGAGCTTATCCATTTCACAAATATACCTAATAGTGAAGCAGTAAAACTTAAGAAGGATTTTAGTAATAGCCCTTATTATGCACTTCTCTACATTGAGAAAGAAAATTTTACACTTTATTCTAATCAACAAATTAACTTAAATATAAAAAATAGTATTGAAAAAAAAATAGAACAAATTATTGAAATAAATAATCTTAGAGATGCCGGCATTAGTCATGAAACAATCAAAAATGCCAAAGAAAAAATTAAGATAAAAACCAAAATAATAG
>Ga0315315_10005438_pt1 | contig 11758 bp, 5 predicted proteins | sample M140m3416metaG_FD_203699 | JGI IMG/M metagenome (GOLD analysis project Ga0315315, IMG submission 203699) | Ammonia-oxidizing marine archaeal communities from Monterey Bay, California, United States - M1 40m 3416 | ecosystem: Environmental > Aquatic > Marine > Intertidal zone | place: USA... | reverse complement strand
AAAATTATCTTTTGATTTGAGTACTTACTAGGAGACAAATAATGCCGTACACACCACCTAAAGATAAATCAGCAAAGGAAGTAAGATATCTGAATAAAGATTTTTCATCTTTCAAAGATAACCTGATTGAATTTACAAAAATATACTTTCCAAATCAGTTTAATGATTTTAATGAATCATCACCAGGTATGATGTTTATTGAAATGGCTAGTTATGTTGGTGATGTACTTTCTTACTACATTGATAATCAGTTTAAAGAAAGTTTGTTATCTTTTGCAGAAGAAAAGAAGACAGTTTACAATATGGCTCAATCTCTTGGTTACAAACCAAAACAAGCTACAGCTGCTTCAACTAGAATAGATATATTTCAAACAGTACCATCTTTATCAAACAAACCAGATTTAAGATATGCTTTACTAGTAAAAGCTGGAATGGAAATTGAATCTGAGACTGGAATAACATTTATAACACAAGAAGATTGTAATTTTAAATTTTCTAGCTCTTACGACCCTTTAGAGTCTAGTATCTACGAAAGTTCTGGAGCAACACCCGTGACTCATTTGCTTAAAAAATCAGTAAAGGTTAGTAGTGGAGATATTGCTACTGAGTTTTTTACGTTTAACTCAGCTGAAAAGTATTCGAGAATAAGTTTAGCGAATGCAGATGTGACAGAAGTACTTTCTTGTGTTGATGATGATGGTAATAGTTGGTATGAGGTTCCATTTTTAGCTCAAGATACTGTATTCTCAGATATGGAAAATACTATTAGAAATGACGACCAACTTTACACTTACGCTGACCAAGCTCCATATCTACTAAAACTTCTAAAGACATCAAGAAGATTTACTACATTTATCAGAGAGGATGGTAAAACAGAATTAAGGTTTGGTGCTGGTACATCCGATAGTCCTGATGAAGAGATAGTTCCAAATCCAGATGAGGTTGGTTCTACTTTACCAGGTTCACCAACTTATCTAAACACAGCTTTCGATCCTTCTAACTTTTTAGCAACTAAAGCATACGGACAAGCTCCGTCTAATACCACATTAACAATTACATATAAATATGGTGGTGGTGTAGACCACAACATTCGTTCAAATAGCTTAAAGAATGTTAGATTTTCAAATGCAGTATTAGATGAAACAGGATTATCATCAGCATTAGCTGCTACAACAAGAGCTTCTTTAGCGGTAAGTAATCCAAATCCTGCGGCAGGTGGTAGAGGTTCTGAGAGTATTATAGAAGTCAAAAATAACGCTATGTCTTACTTTCAAGCACAAGCAAGAGCTGTAACTAAAGAAGATTATATTACAAGAGTCTATGCTCTACCAGCAAAGTATGGAAATATAGCTAAAGCTTACATTGTTCAAGACACACAATTAGATAGTAATTCAGGTGCAAATTCAGACGACAGAATAGTAAATCCATTAGCTTTAAATCTTTATGTCTTAGGATTTGATGCCAGTAAAAGATTAGCTAATGTAAATCAAGCAGTAAAAGAAAATATACAAACTTACCTAGCACAATTTAGAATGGTTACGGATGCAGTTAATATAAAAGATGCTTTCGTAATTAATATAGGAGTAAAGTTTAATTTGTTAACAAAAGTTGGTTACAATAAAGATGAAGTTGTTCTTAGAACAATACAAAAAGTTAAAGAGTTCTTTGATATTGATAAGTGGCAGATTGGACAACCAATCGTATTAGCTGATTTAGCATATGAAATATCTCTATGTGACGGTGTATCTGCAGTAGTTTCACCTGAAGATGATAGTTCGGAAAATAAAAATCCTGTTGTGATAACTAATAAGTTTAAGGTGTCAGATGGTTACTCAGGAAATGTTTTTGATATTAAAAGCGCCACAAAAGATGGGGTTGTTTATCCATCATTAGATCCAAGTTGCTTTGAACTCAAGTATCCTAATGTAGATATTGAGGGTAGAGTAATTGGTAATTCAACAGGAGGTAACTAATGCATTACTTTGTTTTTCCAGAAATAGATACAACTTTATATCAAGCTAGTGGTAGTAGTAATGCTGGTTTGGATGAGATATTAGAAGTAAGAAAAGATATGAGTACTTCAGGTGGTAACATCAAAGTTTCTCGTATACTAATTAAGTTTGATATTAGTGAGATATCATCTTCGATAGTAAATGGAACTATATCTACGGATGCTAAATATTATTTAAATCTATATGATGCTGGTTCCGAAGAATTAAATACGAGTCAATCATTATTTGCTTATCCGATTAGTCAAAGTTGGGTTGAAGGTCAAGGAACATTTAATGACGAACCAATTACTACGGAAGGAGCTAGTTGGCAGTACAGAGATGGTCAGAACCAAAGAAGTTATTGGTTAGGTGCTGGACAATCTAGCGTATCATCTTCTGGTGGAGCATGGCATGAAAATGTTTACGCATCACAATCTTTTAAGTATGGTTCCGATGATATGAGAATGGATGTTACACCAATTATGAACAAGTGGTTAGATGGAACATACCCTAACAACGGATTTATTGTTAAAAGAAGCGGTAGTTTTGGTAATGCAAATAGCAATCTTGATGAGGGAAGTACAGATAAGTTAGGTAATTTTAAATTCTTTTCAAGACAAACTAATACAATATACCCACCAAAGCTAGAAGTTGAGTGGTACGATACAAGCTGGAACACAGGATCTTTAAGTGGATTATCATCAACAGAGTTGGAAGACTTGCAAGTATATATGAAGAATTTAAGACCTGAATATAAAGAAAGCTCTAAGGTAAAGTTTAGATTATGTGGTAGAGGAAAGTATCCAACGAAGTCTTTCTCAAATACATCTTCAACATATCTAACGCAAAAGTATTTACCAAGTGGTAGTAAAGGAAGTATAGGTGGTGATGGTGCTTATTATTCAGTAATCGATGGTCAGACAGACGATGTTATAATACCATTTGGAACAGGCTCTTTGGTAAGTTGTGACTCAACAGGAAACTATTTTAACTTGTGGATGAATGGATTACAAGCAGAAAGATATTACAAATTTCAATTTAGAGTTGTAAGTGGTAGTAACACAGCAGAGGAAACCATACAACACTTTGACGATGATTTTACATTTAAAGTAGTGAGATAAAAAAATGCCTTATACACAAGAGGAACTAAATAATCTACCATTTTATCAAAAGCTAATTGATGCTGATGAAAATCAGTATCTTTTAAGAAGAGATGACATGATAAGAGAAACACAAGTGTCTGGCTCATTGTGGGCTAATGAAGTACTTCTAAACAGAGACCAAAATGATGGTACTATTTTACTGTTTGAAAATCCTTTTACAAATAGATTGCCTGAAGATGAGACTACTAGAATAGCTCATCAACTTTCGGTAAAAAAATTAAAAACCGAAGAAAATTTCGGTATTCTTAACGATGTGATAGATAGACAGATTGAGGAGTTATAATGTCAAGTAAACTAACAAAAAAAGATTTAAGATTACTTGATGCTAGTAGTAGAACAACCATTGGTTTAAAACCATATGAGGATGGTGTTTGGGGTTCACAAAATTCAAGAGATTTTGTTTTATTTGAACTTTACGATGAAAACAAAAATCTGATACAATTTAGAAACTTACCTATATCCGAATTTGTAGCATCAGATGGCATTGTAGAATTTTTTCCAGGAAATCACATAAGAGCTATGGGTTATCAAAGTGGTGTGTTTAATATCAAATATAACTTTCTTAGAAGGTTGGCTGGAGATGAATCAGCGGTACTTACACATACTATAAATAAAAGTGACACCAAAATTGGTGATGTGTATACTCAGATGGATAGGGTATTTGTTACTCCGGATGGTTTAATATTTGCTAGTACAGAAGAAGAATTTATTCAAGACTCATCAAATAAAGAAGCATTATCACTTCAAAGATTGAAATATGAAATAGATGTAATATCTCCTAGTAGAAAAGAGATAAGATTAAAAGCAAAAAATATCAATGGTTCTTACAAAGATGAATTTTTCGTAACATCAATTCCAACAGTAAATCAAAATGTAGAAAATGATATAACTTTTGAAGGTGATTTGTACGAATCTACTATTTTGAATATTTTAGATGGTGGTGATTTTAAATTTACTAGTAAAATGGAAAAAGCTAGTATAACAATAAACGATGTTTATAAAACAGATACATTGAGTAGTCCAGCTACTACAGAACAAAATTTTGTAAAAAATGGTGATTTCGAAGATTTATGGGACAGAAGTGTAAATGGAATAAGCGAAATTATAATGCAAGGTACAGAATGGCCTTGGGATGAAACTTTACATGATGATGCCGTACGTGCTAACGAATGGGATCCTGGCTTTCAACGTTACGATTCTGCAGACAATATCAATAGCGATTGGTACGGAACTCAAACCATAGGTTACCATGCAAAAGCTGTTTTGGGAGAAGGTAGAGATGGAGGAACTTGCTTTAAGTTTACTGATTTAAATGAACAATTTTTAGATATTCCTGCTTGGCCATCCGAACAAAGATATAGAGGACTAAGAACGACTCAAAAAATGGATGCTCTTTCTAGCGTTGGGGTAGTTAATGGTGATGTAATAAACTTGTCTATGGATGTTAAGAGTACAGTACCTAACAAAGGGGTAAGGGTTATGTTTAGGTTTGCTAATGGCTTTACAGCAGACTCTACACCACCTGATTACGTTCCTGAAGGTTACTACGATCCATTGGCTGTAGTGCCTGGACCAACAGAAGATATACCAGAGAACCCACCGGATGGAATTGTTACACTTGGAGATATACAAGAATCTCAACCACCAGCTACTTCTACGGCCTTAATGAGTTTTTTCAATGTTCCCCCACCTATTATTTCTAAACTTAAAGTTGGGGATTTTGATTCTAAACTAGGTGGTAATGGAAGCTGGAAGATATCAGCTATAGAAGAATTAGATGATGAAGTATACTACACTTGGAGTGCTGTGGGTGTAACTAACATGAGCGGAGAGCAAAGTGCTGAAGGACAGTGGGTATGGGATGGAACTGCGTGGGTTGTACATCCTGATTACGCTTCAATAGATTTTCCGGTACCACCTGTAGGCTCTGTAAATAATCCTAAAGCAGTAAACCATCATCCCGCACAAACTCCAGGACAAGGTACATCTCACTATCCTAGAACAAGATTTCCTGGAGAAAACGCAGGATGGCAGGCTGGTACTGTTGGAGATTTATTAGGTGAAGATTTACCTGAAATATTTTTATTTAAAGATGATTTAGTTTGGAGAACCAGCCTTGGAGCGCCGATAAGTAAAGCATCTTATTATACATATATGCAAACCATAGAGGAATGGTCTGAAAGTAATGTTTTTAGAAATAACATAGTTGTTGGAAACGATGGTGTGTCTAGAACTCTGTATGATGATATCTTTGAAACAGGCTTTATACAAGCGGTATCAAGACCAAGCGAAATAATGCCAGCTGGTGTAAATGATTATATGCCATATAGAATGAGACCAAGAAATTACCTAATATTTTATAACGATGGTAGAGGAGAGGTAAACTCTAATAAGTTTTTTCAGATAGAGAGAGGTGATAGTCTGTTAAAAAAAGGTGATGGTAACGCTAACACCATAAACTTTCTATCCGATATAGATGAAAGTTTAAATGACGCTGTTTTAGAAAATGATAATCAATTAGTTGTTACTTTCGTGAGAGATATCTCGGACAGAGATTTGTATTCAACTAGCCAAAAAAACTATGTACACTTCTTTATTGTCGGACAGATAATGCATACGTTGTATGACACAACGGGTGATTTGACAAGTAGCCAAAATTCTCTGAATAATCCGGATAAAGCTACTGTAGAACTTTTTAAACAAACGGATGGTTTTTTAACACGTGTTTTCTTTCCACATATTAACGCTAGTACTGCTCATACGATGAAATTTATGCTTCCTGCAAAACCATGGAGTCTTAATTTCTCGACATATGAGCATTATGGTGCATTTATAGAACAATTCGGTGAGGGTCTTGATACAATACCAGCATTTTTTTTGACAGCTACATTGTCAAGTTATAAGATGCCTGGAGATTATGCTACTAAATACAGTGATTTAGATTCGCTTTTTCCTGAATGTGGTAAAAGGCAATACACAGGAGAAACTGGTGTCGGTGGATTAACATATACAGATGTCACATTTGGAGTTAGAAATCCTGCAGCTAACAACTATGGTATCCATTACATATTAGGTAATGATGAAGAACCAGCTACACCAATAAATTATTCAAGTAATGCATTTGGTATGCTTGGTAGACTTCAAACAGTAATCTTAACAGATAATAGTACTGCCGGCCAATACTATTTTGGGTACACGGAAATCGTAAATCAAAATGCTCAAAAACAGAAAGGTTTGCCTGCTGGTTTACGCGAGCCTGTTTATCAAGTTTCAGATCGTGTTACTTTTGATTTTGATGACAATCCCACACAAGATGGTGTTCTCAGTACAGACGGAAACTGGAGATGGAGTGGTGCTTCTGCTAAATGGGAATCCACATCACCTGATGGCCCGAGTTATAGATATACAGTTCACCAAAGCACTACTGTTATATTATCACCTGATTTTGCGGGCGAGTGGCAAACACTAACGGCTGAGATACCAGTTCCCGATGACTGGATTTTAAATGCATCTTGGAGATTATATATTGATGGTGATGGCGCTTCCACGAATACAATGCAACAAGGTATTGTCTGGATTGACAACCTTTTTATGAATTTTACATTGACACAACAAGCAGTTACTCGTGATATATTCAGTCCGTTTTACGCACAAATAGTTGAAGTTATTAGTGATACAAAAATAAAAGTTGACAAAAATATAAGAGAAGTTGCAGAGTTCGTTGGCGCACAAGATGAAAATACCGATGGAGATCCAGATGTATACAATGCAACTCAAAATTCTACTTTTAGTTCTTTTAATATTTCATTTACCAATCTGAACCCTAGAGATTTAACAACGTACTTAAAGTTTGATAATGAATTATTTTTAACAACAAACTTTAAACCCGACAGGCTATCTGTGACTAACTTTCCATTTTCTATAGTCTATAAACTTTATCAACCTTTACCCCAAAAGTACGAAAGGTTTGACGAATGTATCATTGTGAAAGAGATGAGTGAACCTGTAGAAGAAAAAATAAAAATAATTGATTTTATTCCTGAAGAAGCTCCAAGTTTAGTTCTAAGAAGTCCAGATTTAGATGCTGCAGAAAGTCCTGTACAAAGGAGGTCTACTTTATATAAAACAGAATCAGATATACTAACTGCTGATAAAACTATTTCAAATGAACTGAGAAATAAATTTATAAGTCAAAGCTTAGATAGTGTAGAGCTAAACACAGATTACTCACAATTTAAAAACTTCATAAATTTCAGTTCAGCTGAAAAAAGAATTAGAAATTTTAAACTAAAGATGGAAGATATAGAAAGTAAGAAGATTTTAAGTTCATCTTTTGTTGGTGTTAACGGAGCAGAAGCTGATATAAGAAAACATCATTTTGCAATAGAGGATGTAAAGAACAACTTTGATTCATTTGAAAAGTATATGTATTTTGAAAGCTCATCTTACGTTACAAGCTCGTTGGGTGAGTTTTTTGATAATGCTTGGCCAAAGACATCAGGAACTGGAAATTTAGCTAGTCCATATGTGCTTGCTCACACCACATCATCACAAGCTCAAACTTGGTTTACCAACACCATAAACTCAGCTTCTCTTTACGATGAAGGTAATAGTTCTAAATTAAGTTCTGTGATACCAGAGCATATAGTAAATGATGTTCAAAATGATGATTACATTAAGTTTACAGATATGATAGGTCATCATTTTGATGGTATATGGGAATATGTAAATTCTTTAACTGATACATTTGATAGAAGAGATAAACTAAATCAGGGAATATCCAAAGATTTACTTTGGAGTGTTGGTAAATCTTTAGGTTGGAATTTATACGATGGAAAAGATTTAATTGATTTGCCACGATTTGAAACAGGAAAACAAGTCACAGGTTCTGCTTATTCAGATTACTCTGCTACTTCAGAACGAGATGTGTCTCGTGAAATTTGGAGTCGTATAATAAATAATATGCCTTTCTTCTTAAAAAACAAAGGTACTGTTAGGGCTCTAAAAGGATTGATAAACATCTATGGTATACCATCTACCATTTTAAGGGTTAAAGAGTATGGTGGACCAGTTATCTCAGATACAGATGTTGCTCAGTTTGAAATACGCAGAAAATTTACAAAAGCTTTAGACTTCAGAGGTGGACAATCAGTTAGGACTGCTTGGGCTAACGATGGTTCTTCTGGTAGAAAGCCGGATACGATAGAGTTTAGGTTTAGAGCAGCTACAGGTTCTAATCAAATACTTGTAGAAAAACAAGATGGTAACAATCAAGACTTTTTTATCAGACTTAAAGACAATGGTTCTTCAGACAACTATGGTTTCGTTTCCTTTATGATATCTGGCTCAAAGGTTGGTATTGACCAAGGAGAGTATAAAGAAATAACTTCATCTGCTCTACCTATATACGATGGAGATTTTTACTCTGTTATGGTTGCTAGAACCTCAGGTAGTGATAATGTAAATGTATCTCAATCGTATCAACTAAATGTTGGTAAGTATGACGCTGGTAGAAGTAAGATACATCTTTACAGTACATCTACTATGGATGTTACACAATCACCATCAGCATCATTTAGTAATGCTTGGACAGGTAGCGGTGATGTATTCATAGGTGGACAAGCTGCTGTTACAGGTGTTGGAGCTAGGTTTAGTGGTTCTATTATGGAATACAGACATTGGACAGAAACACTAAATACATCATCATTTAAAAATCACATAGCTAATCCAAAAGCGTATGATGGTAATAGTGTTTCTTCATCATATGAAAACTTAGTACTAAGATACTCATTTGACGACAATAAAAATTTAACGTCTGATACGGCTGGTATTCGTGATGTAAGTTCAAATCAAACAACAACATTATCAGGTTCTCACAGTGGATTTACAGGAAACTTTTTTAGAAGTGTTGTTGATGAACAAAAAACTCATATACCAAGCATTGGTGCTCTAAGAAGAAGTACAAACAAAGTTAGAATAGAAAGCAATCCGATATTGTTAGGAAAACAATTAAATACAAATCACAGAGCAACAGATAGTCAGTATGACAAATCACCTAATGATTCGAATAAAGTAGGAATATTCTTTGCACCAACTGATGTTATAAATAATGATATAATAGATTCTGTTGGAGATTTAAACTTTGAAGATTATTTGGGAGATCCTAGAGACAAACTGAAACTAAAATATAATGGTTTAAATCATGTAGCTAATAATTATTGGAAAAAGTATACAAGTCCGAATAACTTTTGGGATTATATGAGATTGATTAAATATTACGACCAATCATTATTTCCCCAATTGAAAAAAATGATTCCTGCTAGAGCTAAATCAGATGTTGGTTTGTTGATAGAACCTAATATATTTGAAAGACCTAAAGTAATAATGGGTAAGACTCCAACGATAGAGAATACATATTTTAGTTCTTCTGTAAACGTTGGTAGAGCACAAGATGCGGTGATAGTAATTACTGGTTCATTTAATCATGGTTCTTCCATATCCAATTATGATGCTTATACTGGAAGAGTAGATATATATAGTTATGAAACAGGTTCCTCTGTAGTTTCATCAAGTGGAGAGTTTTTGCTAAAAGAGGCTAGTGGTTCTCAGATTAGAGATTCTTTTATAGATAGAAGTATTTGGCAAACATTGGGTGAGGGTGATTATTCCAATGTAACAATGTCCTTTGGTGATACTCTTAATGGTGTAAAGGGTGGTCCCCAACCTGTTATCAGCGGCTCTAGAATATATGGTGTAAATAAAAGAACCATATCTTTCTACTCATCATCTCTTAGTAGCTCTGTAGATAATTCACATACATCCTCATTTGTAGATTCTGATTTAGATAACTTCAGTCACTTATTTCAAGGATTGAGAAATTCATTTTACGAAGGTGTGAAAAACACAATAAAAACAACTTCAGATGGTAGGTCTCCTGTTGAAGTAATTATATCGGCACCAACAAAGCTTGTAACTACGGAAGAGGGGGACTCAACATTAACTACGGGTGATGGTATTGTTCCTGAATTTTTGACAGATGATAAAGATGAAAAAGAATTTAACATAACATTTGAAGAAAAGAGAAAGAAAATTAAAAATAAGAAAAGGGGATTAAAAGGTTTAACTCCTACTTACGAAACTGATAGGGATAGACTTTTAAAGATTAAAGCAAAACAACTAGTAATTGATATTCTTGATGGTAAAACAGTAGCTGAGACATTACCAAATGGTGATAAAATAGATGTTGTGACATTAAAAGAAAAGTACAATCTAGACGATGATGAGTCTAACGATGGCGTAGACGATGGAGTTTTAAATAATGAAAAATAATAATAAAAATTTGATATTGTGATATTTATATATGAATCACATTATACAAAATTTAAAAAAATATAATTAGGAGCAAATTATGGGATTTCTTAATAATACTACCGTAACTGTAGACGCTATTTTAACGAAAAAAGGTCGTGAGTTACTAGCACAAGGTACAGAAGCATTTAACATTACAAAGTTCGCATTAGCGGATGATGAAGTGGATTACAATTTGTTTGATGTTACACATCCAAATGGAAGTGATTTTTTTGGAAAAGTAATAGAAAATATGCCGCTTTTAGAAGCAATGCCTGATGAAAATCATGTGATGAGATACAAATTAGTAACTCTCACAAAGAGCACGATTAAGATGCCTGTTCTAACTCTAAATACTGAAGACACTCTTACATTTCCTGATAGACGAATCCCGACTACTAGATCTGTAAGTGCTGAAACATCAGGTACTAACGACACTTCGTACACATTTATATTACATGACAATACTGTCGTTAGTTTTGGAGTCAATTCCAATTCTACGGCTGCGTCTGGAGGTACTGTTCCTTTCTTCTTAGGTAGGGATGACGCACCTAATAGTGATACGAGAATAGGAACAGCTGTCACTATTACTAATTTTAAAGTAAGTAAATCAAAGTCAACACAATTGACTATTGTTGGAAATGATACTGGTGCTACAAAGTCCATAACTATAAATAATGACTTCGTCAATGACCCGACAGCGTAAAGAATTAGGAGATAATAATGATTTTTAAAGATTTTAAAGTAGAAGAAGAGACAAGCTTAGAGTCAAGCGACATTGTTCGAAATGAAAGAGACATCGTTTCATCTGGAATGTGGGCTGATGGTGCTGGTACAATCACTACATTTTTTACATCATCTACACAATCTGGTTCATCAGCTGATTACTACTTAGATGTTTATTCAGCTAATCCACAATCAGACTCAACCGCTAAACCACAATTCTCTGTAGCTTACGGACATTTTAATGGTAGTGGTTCATTGGGTGCTGTTGGTGTAGATGGTAATAGAGCATCAGCTGCTATATACAGACAATTAACAAATACACTATTAGGGCCAACAGAAGAAAAATTTACTTTTGCTGGGACTGGTGTTAACATAACTCCTGATTATGTTTACGCTATATCAATAGCTAGACAACAACTTCGTGAGAAGATGGATCCAGGCAATTGGGAAATTCACATAAGTGGTAGTGGGAATAATAAATATAAGTTTATTGACGATAGTGACGCTACAACAAATCCAACTGTAAATCAA
>Ga0315315_10005431_pt1 | contig 11765 bp, 10 predicted proteins | sample M140m3416metaG_FD_203699 | JGI IMG/M metagenome (GOLD analysis project Ga0315315, IMG submission 203699) | Ammonia-oxidizing marine archaeal communities from Monterey Bay, California, United States - M1 40m 3416 | ecosystem: Environmental > Aquatic > Marine > Intertidal zone | place: USA... | reverse complement strand
TTAAAGTCCAGGACCCTTTTTCTAGAGAATATAAATTGGCTGAAATAAATATAAAAAAAATAGTTGTAAACGTTAATAAGGTTTTTTTCATGAATAAATGTTTTTTTTTTGGTTATTATATTATTCTACTATAGTAATAAAGTTTAAGATTGTTAATATAATATATGGAAAACTCACAAATTATTGATCTGATAAAAAAAATATCTGAAAATAGAGATGAGTTAGCATTTTCTGAAATATTTGATTTTATAGCCCCAAAAATAAACGCTTATTACTTAAAAAATAATTTGAGCAATGAACAGGCTGAGGAACTAACTCAAGAGGTAATGAGTACGATATGGACAAAAGCTGAACTTTTTAATCCAGATAAATCAAAGTTTATAACTTGGTCTTTTACTATTGCTAGGAACAAAAAAATTGATTTTTATAGGAAAAATAATAAAAATGATGTCAATGAAGAGGATATAAGAGGCTTTTTATATCAACATGATAAGTCTGATGATTATGAAATAGAATATACAATTAACAAAATAACTGAGGAATTAGATCAAAATCAGAAAAAATTGATAAAAATGAGCTTTTTTGAGCAAAAAAGTCATAAAAATATAGCTGCAGAACTTGAAATTCCATTAGGTACAGTTAAATCTAGAATAAGAGCTACTCTTAATAAAATGCAGAAACATATACAATGAATACTACAGCCCAAAAAAACGAACTAATCTTTAGTTATGCAAGCGGAAACCTTGGAGAAGCTAAAAATTTGTTTACTTCAATGTACCTATATTTAAATAGTGTTGCAGCTAAGAAAGCCTCTGTCTTTGATAATATACTCGCCAAGGATTTTAGTGAAACTAAAGGTATCGGTTTAAAAAAACTTAAGTTCTCAGACTGTATTAAAAACTCTAACTCAGCTGATAAAAAATCAACTAAACCAATCAATCCCCTTGCTAATGTTGTCGGAGAACTAGGTAGTATCAATTGGAAATCAATCTACAAAGGTTTCAAAGAGTTTAGTATCCCTGTTAATGATAATGACTCAGTGAAGCTTATAAAAATGGACCCTGGAACATCTGTTCCTCTCCATTCACATAATGGTAAAGAATATATACTCGTATTAGAAGGAAGCTTTTGTGATGAATATGGTGAGTATAATATGGGTGATATTCAAATCAACGATCAAAAAATTAAACATAATCCAACTTCTTGTAAAAATCATGGTTGTATTTGTTTATCAATAACAGAAAATGATGTTGTATTTTTTGGTAAGTTTGGTTCAATCTTAAATCTTTTTACTTTCGTTAAATCTTTTTTTAAATAATATATATTTTTGCTTTATAAGAAATTATGAGCAAACTATACACACAGATATTTCGAGGAAAAGTATTAGAAAGCCATCATGAAATTAAGTGCTATATTGGATCCGTTGATGATGAACATATTTTTTCGACAGACAATGAAAATGATTTAATTTTCCCAAGATCTTCAATTAAAATTTTTCAAAGCATACCTTTTGCTACAACTAAAGCGATTGAAATTTATAATTTAAATAAAAAACAAGTTGCGTTATCTTGCTCTTCTCATTGTGGTGAAGAATTCCACGTAAAAGAATTAAGTAATTGGTTAGAAAAAATTAAATTAAGAATAACCGATTTAAAATGTGGAATTCACAATCCTTTGGATAAAAAATCATCTGAAAGACTTTTATTGTCTGGAAAGGGTCTTGACCAAAGATACAATAATTGTGCTGGAAAACATTTAGCAATGCTAACAAGTTGTATTGTAAATAATTTTCCAATTAAAAATTATGTAGACTTTAATCATCCTCATCAAATAAATGTAAGAAAAATATTTTCAAAGTTTACAGGAAATATAATATCTAAAAAAAATTATGGTGTAGATGGTTGTAGCGCTCCACAATATGCTTTTAAAATTAAAAACCTCAGTAATGCATTATCCAACCTATCAAAGAGTTACCATGGAAAATTTGAATATTCCAAGAATGTTCAATTCATGATTAAAGCTATATTGACTAATCCTAAATTTATTGGTGGAAGCAATAACTTAGACAGTAATTTAATAAAAATTTCTAATAAAGAAATATTTTGTAAAGGTGGTGCTGAGGGTGTTTTTTTATTTCTTCATTTACAAAAAGGAATTTATGGAATTTTAAAAGTAAAAGATGGAAATGAGAGAGCATTACCATCTGCTGTTTATACTTTATTTAAAAAATTTAAAATTTTAAATATAGAACAGTTAAATAGTTTAAAATCTTGGAATAAAAATAATCTTTACAATCATGCAAAAATAAAAGTTGGGAACATTAAGGCTACAATTGAATAACTATTAAACTAACCAGAATAACTGAGGTTAATGGTATTCTTAATAAAAGAAAAACAGCCCTCTCATCTTTTTCTTTATAATTAAAATTATCAACTATTAATTGTATGATAAAAAAAAAGATAATATAATTAATAACTTGCAAAGAGTTTAAAAACATTACTATTAAAAAAACTGAAGCAAGGCTTGGCACAAAACCAATAAAAATTTGTAAAAATAAAATATTTTTTTTTAGGTTCCAATTTACAGCTCCTATAAAAACAAAAATAACTATTGAGTATAAAATAGAAAAATCAACAACTATGTTATAATCTAAGTATTTAAAAAAATACTTATCTAATAAAATAGTTATAAATGGGCAGAGACCAAGGTAAGATATAAAAAACTGTAAATTTATTTTTTTAAACATCTATGATTATACAAAACTATATTAAACAAATTGAAAATTTATTAAATAAAGAAAAAATTATTAAATATCAATTGTTGCAAATATCTTTTAACATTGCTTGTGTAAAAATAGAATTATCAAATGATGAAAAGTATGTTGTCAAATTTATTATAAAAAATAAAACTAATTTTAATCCTATAGAATCAGAAGCAAATAATCTAATTTATTTAAATAAAAAATTTAATTCTTTTCCAAAATTAATTAAATCAAATGATAATTTTTTAATAATTGAATATTTAGAAAATAATAACGACAAGCCCAATATAACTAATTCTGATTTTTTAGAGTCAGTTATTAAAATCCACTCTTTATCAAATAATCAATATGGTTTTGTTTTTAATACTCAGATAGGTGCATTAAAACAAATAAATAATTTTGAAAAAAGCTGGGTTAGTTTTTTTGCAAACAGAAGATTAAATGATATATTTGAATTGGCTAATAAAAAAGAGAATATAGATAAGTTTACTAACAAAAGAATAATGTCTATTCTTAACAATTTGCATAATCTAATTCCTAAAACACCTATTCCACGCTTACTTCATGGTGATCTTTGGGAAGGAAATATTCTCTTTAACAAAAAAAAATTTATAGGATTTATCGACCCAGGTTCTTTTTATGGTCATAATGAAATGGAAATTGCTTATTTAAGATGGTTTAATCCATCATTTGTTGACTCAAAATTCTTAGAAAAATATAACAATCATATTGTTTTAGATAAAGATTATTTAAAGTATGAACCAGTTTATCAACTTTATTATGCATTATGTAATGTTGCTCTTTGGGACAAATCTTACATAAATGAAGTTAAAAGACTTTTAAATATTATGAAATTTTAAATATTTATTTTAACTTTAATAAATCAAAGTCAGATTTATAAATTTTTTTCAATTTTTTTATTTGCTGATCACTTAAAACGCTTTTGTTTTTATTTCCACCAGTTTGTAGTTTAGGAAAATCTTTTTTTTGATCAAAAAATTTATTTATTCTTTCTATAAATAAACTAGGTTCATTTGTGTATGAATAAAAGGTATAATAACTTAAATCATGACCTAACCAATATGATTGAGGCAAAAAATGTTTGTTATATATTTTAGAGTTTTCCAAATACTCAATTGTTTTATCAATAGAAAAATTAAAAAACTCTTCATCTTTATGAAATAGTATTCTGTTATTATAAGTTGATATAAACCTTTTTATTGGATCCCTAACAAGACAACATTTTATGTCGACATTAATACTTTTGAAGGGCGTATAAGGTGGTAAAAAACTTATCAAATTAAACTTTCCTGAATATTTTTCATACATTTTTTTTGTATGTTGATACCTAGGTATATCCTCTATATAAAAAAACCTGTCTTCTATTCCTAGATGTCTTATGAGAAATAGCTTAACAGATGTATTCGCATTTTTAGCAACTGGATAGTAAACAAGTTTTTTACTACTTTTTTTATTTGTAAAAACAGCGTAATCGTTTATTTTTTTTTTGTTATCTTCCACTATTAATTTTAAACTTTATATACTTTAATATAAAATAATTCATGTATATAATAATTTTTATTATCTTAAAAAACACCGGTATTTAAATGTGTGGTATTGCAGGCATTATTAATAAATCAACAAAAAATAAACTTTCACTAAGTATTTTAAAAAATATGAGCAAAGTTATCTCTCATAGGGGGCCCGATCAAGCAGGGTATCTTGAATATAACAATATTTATTTATCGCATTTAAGATTAGCTGTTATGGATCCAAGAAATTTAGGCAGACAGCCAATGTCTAATGATGATAATATTTTTATACTTTTCAATGGTGAAATTTATAACTTTAAAGAAATAAGAAATAAACTAATTAGTATTGGTTATAAGTTTATTTCTAATAGTGATACCGAGGTTGCACTTAATGCATATAAAGAGTGGGGTTTAAAAGCTTTTGATTTCTTTAATGGAGATTGGGTAATTTGTCTTTTAAATAAAAAAGAAAATAATTTTATTGTTGCTAAAGATAGATTAGGCTCTAAGCCTCTCTATATATATGAGGACAACAAGGTAATTGGTTTTTGTTCTGAGATAAAAGGATTTGAAGCACTTAAATCTAATGAATTTGATGAGAGATATTTAGGCTTAAACTACAAGTCAATTTATGATTTTAATGGCACTAAATTTAAAAATATTTATCAAACTAAACCCGGAAGTATTCTAGAAATAAACTTAGAAACTCTTGAGAAAAGAGAGATCAAGTGGTTTAACCCACTTGAAAATTTGATCTCAATAAACCCGAACTACAATAAAACTAAAGAGGATTTTTATAATAAAGTATTTAATGCTACAAAACTTAGATTAGATGCAGATCTTAAAATTGGGACTTCACTCAGTGGAGGTTTAGATTCTTCAGTAATTTTTTCTGTTTTAAATACGATAGAATCAGAAAAAAATTTTAGTAAAAAAATTGATTTAAATCCAGTAATTGTTGATTATAGTGATAGCTTAACAACCAAACATGCAGAAAATCTCTCCAGATTGCACAACAGAGAGCCAAATATAATAAATGTAGAACTAGATTACAAAATAGACTCTCTCTCGAATCTTTTTAGTCAATTAGAGATAGTTGATGAATACAACAAACATATGGAGCTATACAAAAAACAAAAAAGTTTAGGGATTGATGTTAGTATTGATGGACATGGAGCTGATGAATTTTTAGGTCAGCCACAGTTTTTGCCACAAATGTCTTTTACTTATTTTAATAACTTAACAGACATAAATAAAATTAATCATGATTTTAAATCAGATACAAATATTAATTTAATGAAAGAATATTTTGGGTCTTTGGCTAAAAATAAAAAAAGAGCGACTTTAGATTTTGGAAAATTTATAGATACAAAAAACTATTTTAGTGACTATTTACCCCCCAATAACAAAAATTTTAATGAAAACAATTTTACTATTAAGGATTTTATGAAAGATCTTTCTGACTTTAATGCTGATTTTCAATATACTTTCTTTAAAAGCCATTGTGGATTTTTACAATACTTTGTTCACAAATGGGATAGGGTATCAATGGCTAACTCTGTTGAAATCAGATCTCCATTTATGGATAAAAATGTATACCTATTTATGCTATCTCTTCCCTTAGAAATGAAAATTAAATATGGTAAGCTTAAGTCTATAATAAGTGACTCATTTAATCATATTCTTCCTAATTATATTACTGAACAAAAGTTCAAACAAGGATTGCCAGTTTCGAAAAAGAATATGGATGATCCAGTAATAAAAAATATTTGTAATGAAATTATGCAACAGCAAGATTTCAATTATCATTGTTGGGATGCTAAAAAAATTAAGATAGACTTTGAAAACAATAAAAATAAAGATTTAATTTGGAGAATTGTGAAATATTACTTGTTAAAAAAAGGTTTTAAAAATAGATTAATTGATGCTAAAAATATTAAAATAGATTTTAGTGAAGTGCCATTACTTCAATAAATAAAATTTTTTATACACATGGGTTGGGGTCAAATAAGTGAACACTTTCTATTTCTCTTAATATTTCATCATCAAGAACCACATCAATACTATCTATATTTTCTTTAAGTTGAGATATAGAAGTTGCACCTATAATATTACTTGTTACGAATGGTCGACCGTTTACAAAAGAATTAGCAAAAGTAGAAGGCAAAATATTATATTTTTTTGCTAAATTAAAATATTTTTCAATTGCAACTTCTCCCCTTTTTGTATGATGGCGCGAAAATCGTCTTGGCCATAATGTATAACGAGCATTTTTAGGATTTGCCCCACCCATGTATTTTCCACTTAACCTCCCCCCCGCTAAAGGGGAGTAGGCTAATAAACCACAGTTTTCTGCAATTGAGACTTCTGAATTTGCAATATCAAACACCCTATTTACGAGACTATAAACATTTTGAATAGACATCATTCTTGGTAAGTTCTTTTCTTTTGCTAACTGCAAAAATTTCATCATACCCCAGGGCGTTTCGTTTGATAGACCTACATATCGAACTTTTCCTGATTTCACTAATTCATTTAAATTTGAAAGAACTTCATCTATGGCAGTCCAGTTATTATCATTAGGATCATACTTAAAATCAAGCTGTCCAAATCTAGGAACTTTTCTCTCCGGCCAATGAAGTTGATATAGATCTATGTAGTCTGTTTTAAGTCTTTTTAGACTTTCATCTATAGCTAAGTTCATATTTTTTTTATCAAAGCCTAATTTATCAGCACCTCCTCTTATCCATTCTAGACCATCTGCTTTTGATGCTATTTTTGAAGCTAATATTATTTTGTCTCTATTTTTTTTTTCAATAAACCAGTTTCCTATTATTTCTTCTGTCTTACCGTATGTTTCTTTTCTTGGCATTACTGCATAAAGTTCAGCTGTGTCAAAAAAATTTACACCTCTTTCAACAGCATAATTCATTTGATCAAACCCATCTTGCTGAGTATTTTGCTCTCCAAATGTCATTGTGCCTAGACAAATTACACTAACATCTAAATTTGTAGTTCCGAGTTTCCTATACTTCATAAATAATTATCAGAAATGGCTTGAATTTGTATGATTTATAGCGATATTAGTAATAATTAAAAGGAGAATTTATGGCTTTAGACTTTAATCAAAAATCATTTACTAAAACAGTAGATCAGGCAGTTATTGATGAGGGCTTGAGAGCTTATATGCTTAAAGTCTATAATTATATGACTATTGGCTTGATGTTGACAGGCTTTATAGCTTACTTTTTTGGTAAAGCATCAATAGTTACTAACGAAATGGGACAAATTATTGGTGTTACACAAATAGGAGCTTTGCTTTTTGGATCACCTTTAAAGTGGGTTGTTATGCTTGCACCTCTCGGTTTTGTTTTTTATCTGAGTGCAAGAATATCCAAAATGTCTGTATCATCAGCTCAAATAACATTTTGGTTGTTTGCTAGCATAATGGGCCTATCGCTTGCCTCAGTCTTTATTGAATTTACTCAAACATCTATTGCTAGAGTATTTTTTATTACTGCAAGTACTTTTGGCGCAATGAGCTTATATGGTTACACAACAAAAAGAGACTTAACTAAACTTGGTGGTTTTTTATTTATGGGTCTAATTGGAATTATAATTGCAAGTATAGTTAATATTTTTATAGGAAGTAGCGCCTTGCAATTTGCAATTTCAGTTATTGGTGTTTTAGTATTTGTAGGCTTAACAGCTTATGATACTCAAAATATAAAGAATATGTATTATAGTGGCGATAGCGAAGAAATTGGCTCAAAGAAAGCTTTAATGGGTGCGCTTAAACTTTACCTAGATTTTATAAACCTTTTTATCTTGTTACTTCAGCTTTTTGGCCAAAGAAGATAATTCTAACTAAATTTAATTTAATAAATACCCAGTCTTTGATAGACTGGGTTTTTTTATGAAAAATATTAATGAAAAAATAGATTTAGCAATTAAGCTTTTCAATACTGGTAAAGAAGAAGAGGGATTAAGTATGATTAATTTGCTTATATCCTCAAATAAAAAAAATAAAGATTTATTATTTATTCATGTAAAAATGAATATGGGATTAAAAAATATAAAAGAAGCAAATTTGAGTCTATCAAAAATATTAAAAGAACAACCATCCAATTCTGAAGCATTAAAATTAATTTATCGAAATTTCATAACGTTAAATAAATTTTTAAGCGCACAAAAATATATTGATAAATTAATAAATCTTCAAATGGAAGAGTATGAATTGTTTAGGGATAAAGCCTACGTTGAATACTTAAACAAAAACTACAGTATTTCTGAAAAATTTATCAATAAAGCACTTAAGATAAATAAAGAAGAAGTCTTTGGGTTAAACATAGCGGGTCTTTTGGTTTTAGAAAAAAAGGAAACTCTCAATGCAATTAAGTTTTTTAAAAAAGCTATTTCAATTAATGCTCAATACACAGATAGCTATAATAACCTTGGTAAATGTTACATTGATCTGGAAGAATTAAATAAAGCGTATTTATGTTTTAAAAAAGCATTTAGAATGAACCCTAGTTCAAACCTGCCACTAATGAATATTGCTAATATTTTATCTCTTAAAGACAAAAATAAATTTGCAATAAGATTCTATAAAAAATTAAAGGAAACAGATCCACATAACAAATATTTAGACGAAAATATTGATATTTGTCAATTTAGATTAAAAAATATTGATTGGGTTAAAAAAAAATACTTAAGTCAATTAAGATCTGGTGATTTAAATTATGATCTTGTCCTTGGATATTCGTATTTACTTTTAAATAAAAAAAAATTTAAAGAAGGGTTTGATTTATTTGACTCTAGATTAAAAACAAAGAATTCCAAAAATAAAAATATTTACCACTCAAACATAGTTACTAAACTCAATATTGATAATAATCTTGAAAAAAATAAAAGATTACTGGTTGTCAAAGAAGGTGGTGTCGGGGATGAAATTTTATTTAGTAGTATGTATAAAAATTTAATTAAAACAAATATTTTAAATTTAAAAATTGAATGTGATATTAGATTATTAGAAATTTTTAAAAGATCATTTAATAAAAATATTTTTTTCCCTTTTGGGCACTTCACATCTTCAAAAAATAAAAGTCAAGAATTTGATAATATAATTTACTCTGGGAGTTTAACGAAGTTTTTTAGAAAAGATGAAAATGAATTTAAAATAAAACCATATTTGAGAACTTTAAAATCGCTAGATAATAAATTTAAATTAGATTTAAGTAATTTAAATAAAAAGAAAAAAATAGGAATTTCATGGAGAAGTGTAATTAATATTTATGGCAGATTAAAATCTTTAAAAATAGATGACTTTGAAGAATTGTTATCAAATGATAGAGAGTTTATAAATCTGCAATATGGTAATACCAATGAAGATATAAAAAAATTTAGAGAGTCTGGAAAAAAAATCTATAGTTTTGATGATGTTGATCTGTTTAACGATTTTGACTCTCTAATAAGCATCCTAAAAAATCTAGATGTATTTGTTACTGTTAGCAATTCAACTGCGCATTTTGCTGGAGCACTTGGAGTTCCAACTATTCTTATTTGTCCAAAAAAATCTTCAACTTATTATTATTGGGACTATGATGATGGAAAAACGCCATGGTATAAAAGTATATCAGTTGTCAAAATAGAAAAATCACTAGGATATACTATGGGTATAGTAAATGATTTAATAGATAGAGTTTAATGAATATATCAGACAAATTAAATATAATTTTAGACGAGTATTCTAAAGGAAATAAAAAATCAGCTTACAAAAAATTTAAGAAAATTTACCTTCAAAATAGTAAAAATATAAAATTAAGATTTAACCTAGCAGTAATGCAGCAAGAGTTAGGATTACTTAAAGAGGCAGAATCAAACTACTTGAGTCTGATAAAAAATAGTCCAGAAATTAAATTTAAAATAAATTTATATAATCTCTATATTACCAAAAAATTATATAAAAATGCTTTAGATTTAATTAATGAAATTCAGTCTGAAAAATCAAATTTGATTCAAGTTAATCAGGACAAAGCTTATATTTTATATTTGCTAAAAAATTATAAAGACTCAATAAATGAATGTAATAAAATCTTAAACGTAAATATAAATAATAGTACTGCCCTTAATACTATTGGTTTATGTTTATTTAGTTTACAAAAATTTGATGAGGCAAATAAAATTCTTTTAAGGGCATTGGGAATAGACTCAAATAATATTAAAATATTAAATTCACTTGGTAGATTGAATCATGAATTAAGAAAATCAAAAGAGGCTGAGGTTTATTTTTTAAAAGCTTATAAATTAAATGATAATGTATTTGAGACGTTAAATAATATGGCTGGCTTTTATATGGAAGAGGGGCAATATTCAAAAGCAATAAACTTTTATCAAAAAGCAAAAATGTTAAATCCAAACAATTCTGTATTACTTAATAATATTGCCAAAACTTTTATTTGTATTGAAGAAATAAAAAAAGCCGAAGCTTACACTCAGAAAGCAATTTCTATTGATCCAAAAAATGATGAATTTAAAAAAACTCTTTCAATAATATTGCTTAAAAAATATGATTTTAGAAATGCATGGTTATATTTTGATGGAAGACTAGGTTTGTCAGATTTTAAAAGTAAAAACTTAACACTAGAATTAGTAAAAAACAAAATACCAAAAGGTATAGTCGACAAAAATTCAAAGATTTTGATTTTAAGAGAACAAGGTATTGGGGATGAGATATTATATGGAACAATGTATTCTGACTTATTTAAAAATTTTAATAACATAACAATAGAATCTGATGAAAGATTATTACCTCTTTTTAAAAACTCATTTAAAAATAATGAATCTAGTTTTTTTAAACTAGGATCATATTCTACCGACACAAATAAAATAAATAATTTTGATTATATTATATATGCTGGCAGTCTTGGAAAGTTTTTTAGAAACGAAAAAAAATCCTTTAAAAAAAATCCTTATATTAAGAATCTTGATGATTATTATGACTTAGAGCTAAACAAAGTATTAAAAAATAATAAAGGTTATAACATTGGAATATCTTGGAAAAGTTTTAAAAATAGATACTCTTCAGAGAAATCTCTAGACCTTGATAGTTTTAAAAATATACTTGAAATGAAAAATTCTAATATTTTTAATTTACAATATGGAGATATAGAAAAAGAATTAAATGATTTTTTAATACAAAATAATTATGAAATCATCACATTAAAAAAATTAGATTTATTTAATAATTTTTCTGGACTGGCAAACATTCTAAAAAAACTTGATGTATTCATAACTGTTAGTAATAGCACAGCACATTTAGCTGGAGCTCTAGGAGTAAAAACTTTGTTGATAAAACCTGATAACCATGCATCATTTCATTACTGGAATTATAATGATGGCAAAACACCATGGTATGAGTCTGTTGTAATTATTTCAAAAGAAACTTTGAAAAATAAGGAAATTCTTGAAAA
>Ga0315315_10005426_pt1 | contig 11770 bp, 6 predicted proteins | sample M140m3416metaG_FD_203699 | JGI IMG/M metagenome (GOLD analysis project Ga0315315, IMG submission 203699) | Ammonia-oxidizing marine archaeal communities from Monterey Bay, California, United States - M1 40m 3416 | ecosystem: Environmental > Aquatic > Marine > Intertidal zone | place: USA... | reverse complement strand
GCTTGTATTGGTGCTGGACCGGGGGTTTCAACATCGCCCGATCAAGTTAGCGTTTCTGCAATTAATAGAAATTTCCAAGGTCGCTCCGGACCTGGTAAACTATACTTAGCAAGTCCATTGACAGTAGCAGCATCTGCTTTTACAGGCGTTATATCTTCATGGCAGGAAAACCTGTTTGGTTGATTTAGATGAAACTTAAAGTTGCATCTTCGGGCCTATTTATTGTGATTGGAGGAATTATTCTCTCGATGAGTATAACTCAACTTTTACTATCTCAAATAATAGAACAAATTTCTTGGTTCACTGATTCTGGAATTATAGGGATAGTAATTTTCATTCTCCTTTATGTCATCTTCGGGATACTGGTTATTCCTGCTAGTTTTCATAAGTACCTATCTGGCATTCTTTTTGGATTCTCACTCGGAGTCTTGATTGCATGGGCTGGTTCAATGATCGCCGCAATCATTCCATTTTTATTAGCCAAAAAGTGGTTAAATCCTTTCGCACAAAAGTTACTAAACGAAAACCCAAAATTATTAGGAATTGAGAATGCAATAATAAATGATAAGTGGAAGACTGTTGCTTTAACTAGAGTGAGTTTGATCATCCCCTATGGAATTCTAAACTATGCGTTTGGGGCTACTGAAATAAAATTAAAACATTACATAATTGGAAACTTCGCCATGATTGTACCATCAATAATGTATGTTTGGTGGGGTTCGCAGACTCGAATAATCGCTGGGGCTATCGAAACTAAAGAAAAAGGTCCTAGTTATGTAATTAGCCTCATTGTGTCCTTTTTGTTAACAATATGGCTGGTGGTTAGAAGTCATAAAATTTCCAAACGCCTAGCATCATTCGAAAATGAATAGAGGTGTAGAAATAGGCAACAAATGATTAACTAAAGTATTAGGATTAAAAACCGTCGAGATACGAGGAACAATATCACTACTGGCCCGACGTCATTGGGACGAAGGAGGACCAGATGTGGGGGTCTAAGTATGGCTGGTATAGCACAAAAACTCGCATCCAATCAAAAACAAGTTGCAATATCTGAATTTTTCGAGAAAAATAAGCACTTTCTTGGGTTTGATTCTCTATCAAGGTCACTAATTACCGCAGTCAAGGAAGCTGTAGATAACGCACTTGATGCTTGTGAAGAGGCTCGTATACTACCACAAATAAATGTTGAAATCAAAAAACTCGACCTGAAAAAGGATATAATTCAATTAAAGGTCGAAGATAATGGACCTGGAATTCCACAAAAGAGCATTGAAAAGGTGTTTGGTCAGTTATTATTCGGTTCGAGATTTCATGCTATTAGGCAATCTAGAGGACAACAAGGAATTGGGATTACTGGTGTTGTAATGTATAGCCAATTAACCACTGGTAAGCCAACACATGTTCGTTCTAAAATATCTACAGAATCAACTGCAGCAGTAGTAGATATTGGACTAGATACTAGGAAAAATAAAGCCGTTAAGAGCAATCAGGGTCGTGAACTTTGGGAATTAAAGGATGGAACGATGAAACTACATGGTTTAGAGGTCACTACTCAGTTGAAGGCTAAATATCAAAAAGGCCGACAGAGCGTTTGGCAATATCTTAGAATGACAAGCATCGTAAATCCTCATGCAGAAATAAATTTCATTGACCCTGAAGGTGAAGTTCACCACTGGCCTAGAGTTACTGAGAGACTACCAACTAAAGTGGAATCGATCAAACCTCACCCTCACGGTATTGAACTTGGCCAACTACAACGTATGTTAAGCGAGTCCACTGATTCAAGGCTTTCAGTATTCCTTCGTATGAACTTCTCTGGCGTCTCAAATAGGGCTGCAAAGGAACTTTGTTCTGCTGCTGAACTGGATGTTGGCACTAAACCAAAACAGATGAAACCCGACCACATTCGGGCTTTACTAGAGGCTTTTCAAGGTGAAAGAATGTTCAACGGAAAGCCTGTAAAAATGTTAAATCCGCCAACAAATTGTCTCTCCCCTATAGAGGAAATGCTGATCAAAAAAGGTCTATCAAAAACTATTGACTCAAGATTCATAACGACTATGACAAGAGCGCCAAATGTATCTCAGGGCAATCCTTACCAAATTGAAGTTGGGCTTATTTTTGGAGGAGACATGCCTTCTGATAAGGCGGTAGAGGTTCTTAGATTTGCAAACCGTGTTCCGCTAATGTACCAACAAGGTGGCTGTCTTTTGACCAAAGCCATTGAAAGTGTAGATTGGCGACAATATGGACTGGACCAGCCTGGCGCTAAAGGAGTACCAAAAGGCCCAGCAGCAATTCTAGTCCACCTGGCAAGTACGAATGTTCAATTTACCTCTGAGGCAAAAGAAGCCCTAGCCGAAAATGAAGAGGTTATTGAAGAGGCTAGAAAGGCAATGCTAGAAATGGGCCGCGGCCTAAGAAAGCATCTTGAGAAGAAGAAGAAAATGGCTAAGACTCAAGAAAAGTTCGAATTAATTAATGATATTTTACCTGCAATAGCGGCTAAGTCGGCTGAAATTTTAGATAAACCTATTCCAAATCTTGCAGGTTCGATTACAAAGATTATGTCTGCAGTAATTGGCGAAACAACAACGGTTTGGAATAAAGAAACTAAGCATACAGATGTCTCAATCACACTATATAATTACACTTCACGCTCAAGAGCATATACAATTTTAGCTACTTGGCCAGAAAAAGCAGGCGCTAAGTTAGTCAATAATGAAACTGGAGGAAGAAAGGAAGCAACGGGAGTCTGGGCATGGAAATTACAAACTCTAGAACCTGGCGAAAGGATTGTTATTTCCTACAGCCTTAGTGGCTTAGAAAAGGGAGATTGGGTGGAAACTGATATCTTCTATCGAGGTTCTCAAGAAGTAATTGGTGCCATGAAAATGGATGAAAAATATCTGGAAGAAATTAGGAATCAAGAAAAAGTCATGAGAGAGATGAATAATGAGAATGGTTCACAGGAAGAACAATTGGAAAGTACAGAAATTCCTGCAGCTGGTTCCGATACTCCCGAAATTGATTTAGATGAAATTATTGCATCTCTAGGAGAGCCAACAGTGCCACCTCCAAGCGGACAAAGCACCCTTTTTGGAGGTGATTTATGATGGTTCAGAGATTCTCATCGGATGAAACAAAAGAAGCAATGCACTTAGTGGTAAAAGAAATGTATGACAAAATAGTTGGTGGAGAGCCGCCGACAATGACATTACCTGTTAGAACTAAAAATAATATTGGATTTGATAAGAAATTAGGAGTTTACAAATATGGTAAGAAGAGGTCTATTAGAGATGCTACAAGCCTTGGTTCTGCGAAACAATTGCTTCGAGCCTTGTATGTTGTTGAGTTCATTCAAGAAATGATTGATGCAGGGAAATCGTCTACTCTAAGAGAAATGTACTATATTTCTGAGGCATGGGGCCTTGGTAAATTTGGAAGTCAAAATGAATCAAATAATTTAGCCGAGGATTTAGAAATTGTTACAAAATGCCTTCGTGAAGATTTCAAATTACGACCTGAAGAGGATGGTGCTAGAATGATTGGAAACCTAACATTACGTGAAAGAAATCGTCGAGGAGAATGGATGAGGATAAATGCTAGAGATGACGTTGGAGACTCTGGTTATGGCGTTCCATACAATGTAGAATCTGAGAAGATCGAATTACTAGAGAATGATATCGACTTCATCATGGCTATCGAGACTGGTGGTATGTTTGACAGGCTAATTGAAAATGGATTTGATGAAGATTATAGATGTGGGTTATTACATCTAAAAGGGCAACCTGCGAGATCTACTAGAAGAATAATTAAACGTATGAGTGAAGAATGGGATTTGCCGGTCGTAGTATTCCTCGACGGCGATCCATGGTCCTTCAGAATCTTTGCTTCGATTGCTTATGGAGCGATTAAAACTGCTCATATTTCAGAATATTTAGCAACCCCAAGTGCGACTTACCTTGGAATCACTGCTGATGATATTGTAGCCTATGACCTTCCAAATGACGACTTATCGAAAAAGGATATTGAAGCGCTTAATGCTGAACTCTCCGACCCAAGATTTGCGGATAGTTGGTGGCAAGACCAAATTAATATGATGTTAGAACTGGGCAAGAAGGCTGAACAACAATCTCTTGCAAAGTACGGTCTAGATTTCGTTACTGAAACTTACCTACCAGAAAAGTTAGCGGAATTAGGACTTGCATGATAATATTGTGCAAGGATTGATTTGGGAAGATGAAAACGAATTATCATGGCGAAGGCTTCGGGACAGGCGAACCCTTGGTCTCTGCGCGTCGCTATTTTCGGTTTAATTTGTATTTTTGTTGGTTCTGTGGTGCTTTTCAGTCAAGGCAGTTCAATCGATAATGTGTTTAGTCCGAGAAATGTCAGTGACATTAACGTAACTGGAGATGATAGTGAAATTGGAGACTTAGACCCTGGTTGTTACGCCGCAATAGGGATTTACGGTAATGATTATGGAAATTTATCACTGACTAAAATGCTAGGCTCATCACCTGCAAGTGAATCCTTAGAATCTACCTCATGCGCTACCGACTGGCAACCGATGGATACAAGCGGTGATGAGTTTGAATTCATAGAAGGGTGGGAAGTTACTGAAGAAGGTGAATATGTATTGACAATGGATTGTTCTGAACAGAATGATTGTGAAGATCTTACTGTCTGGCTAGTTGACGTAGATGAAGCGCAGTGGAATGTCTTTGGAGAAGTATGGCTAATCGCTGCTGGTGGTCTGTGTTGCTTCGGCATCCTTGCGCTTCCGATCGCTCTAATTTTATATATCTCTAATAAGAATAAATCAAAAGTTATGATGATTAATTACGACGGGACAATAATGCCTCTTACTGACTTAACACCTGAGACTGTTAAGAAAATGGAACAAACTAACAATGTACAAGCAATAGAAAATCCATTTGCTGATACTGGCATCACTAAATCAGAAGATTATGTCGATGGACGTGAAAGTGTTGAAAACGGTACTCTCCTGACTACAGACCAAGTATTTGCTTTGATGAAGGGTGATGTAAATGAGGCTCAGAAGCGTGTAAGTGACCCGTTTGCTGACTTCAATCAACAAAAGGAAAACACTGTTTCCGCGACTGAAACTAGTAATTCTAAAGATATAGCATTCTGGGATTCAGGAGATGATGCGAAATTCTCCTCAGATGAAGCTAAACAGATTGTTAAAGGCACAGATAAGAAGCCAATTAAAGCAGAAGAAAGCCAATCTAAAGCAGGTGCTTGGAAAGATTGGGACGAGCTATGAGTGATTGAAATGGAAAAATATTTTCGTATCGCTGCTGGAATCATAGGTTCGATACTTTTGATTATTTCAATAGTTGGAATAAATAACGAACTAGCAGAATCTGATAGTGTTGAAACTATGCTCCCCCCGTGTACTGTTGACGATGGAATGCCATGGCCTGGAGATGAAGAAGTAACTTGTTACTGGGGCATGTCAGTTGAAATCTTAGAGATTCCTGCTGAGGCTATTGCTGCAGATGTTATTGTAGATATTTCATGGGCTAAGGATGGAGTATGGATTGGAATCGCTGAAGCCGATCAAGTCCAAAATTGTGAACTAAAAAATGATTATTATGAATGTGCAAAAAACTCTGTTACATTGATTGAAGGTGGAGACTCTTCCGATGGAGAGATTCAATGGACCCCAGAACCGGGAGAATACCGCTTTGTAGCTGGAGGAGATGATAGTCAATCTCTACAACAATTTTCAGTAGATTGGGAGTACGAAGCGACATTGAAAAGTGGCATTACAACGCCATTATTACTAATCGGACTCGCTCTTCTAGGTTACTCAATCTTTAGACAAATCCTTTTCTGATGTTTCGACGCATTCAAAAGGGGGTACTATCTAGGTAACCTTAGGTTGAGCAGTATGGTTGATGTTGACCTTGCATTATCGATTCTCCAAAACAAGGTGCGTAGGCAAATACTAGAGAGGCTTGTGAGAGAGCCACACTATCCTATGCAGTTAGCAGAACTGATTGGAGTTAGTCAGCAGGCCATCATGAAGCATCTCAAAGAATTAGAACGAGGAGATTTTGTTGCTAAGATGAAGGTTCCGAGTAACAAAGGAGGGCCTCCTAGAACCATCTACTCAGTTCAAAAGTCAATTTCTTTAAGAATTGATTTAGGCCCAGATTTGTTTCACTGTGAACAACGTAAGTTGCCACTAGGAGGTCCTATGAGGCTCTCAAAAACTCTTCCAGAAAACAGTTTGAAGGTTGCTGAGACTGTTAGTGGAAGAAAAAAGATTTCTGTCGGCGAAGGAGTTTCTCATCTTGCTGAGTTGAATAATATCCTTGAAGAGATGGACGCACAAAGAGATGCTATAATTTCACTTCACCAACATATTAGAAATCGAATATCGGTAACTGTAGATGCTGATTTTGATATTTATGAACAACGAGCAATGGTCCATTCCATAATCGAGGCTCCAACAAAGCGTATTGATTTTACCGCCTTGAGCAAAGAGCTTCAACTTGGCCAAAAGCAAATGAATGAGTTGATGGATGAGGTCAGCAGTAGACTACAGAGACAACTCTCTCAAAGAGCTGGACACATCATTGCTGGAGTTGAGAACTCCAGTTTACACTGGTGGTTAGGCGATTATAAACCCAAAGATTGAATTCAATCGTTTGATTCAAGAACCGATATCAATGAGGATTGTTCACTGATTCTCTTATTCACTTCTTCACGGCGTCCTTTACCAACAAAGTAAACAACACCGAGCAGTGATAATGTTAGAAGAATCACAACAAATGGTAATGCTGTTTTACCAACAATTTGACCTGCAACGTCTAGGAATGGACTTGGCGATTCCAAAGGTTCGCTAACTGCTTTGATGTTATTATTCTCTTTAGCTTCAACAATTTCATTCATAGGGTCTACAACAACATAAATTCCCTTACTTCCAGCAACTACTGGATATAGCAAGTAAATCTCAACTTCTTGAGCATCTTCTGAAGCATCAGGGGCAAGTAATGCACCAACGACTTGACGCATTACAATACTGTCTTCTGCACATCCGTTATTCTCGATCTCTTCAATAATATCTTGGTCATTAGCATCATCATATTGACATAGAACAATCTCAATGTCTGTTGCATGAGTATTACCTGTGTTTTGTAAGATGATTCCAATAGGAATTGTTGAATCGATATCTCCACTGAAAGAAGTAGGGTTGATTATTTCTTTAATGACCAAATCTGGTGCTCTCAAGCGAAGTTGAAGAATCAATTCATTGCTGTCAAGCATATCGCCTTGCCATGAAGGAGAGGAATCGAAGTCTCCTCCTTCAGTCATATCTCCTGCCTTTGATACAACTTTCAGACCAATGTACCTAGTATCTAACTTTGCCTCGGTTGAAATCTTGACTACTGCCACCATCTCAATGGTTTGGTATGGAGCCATCTTTGGCATTATGTATGTTCCATCTGGAGTTACAGCACACACCTCACCAAATAATCCATAAATATTTTCTAATGAAGTTTGCCATTCAGAATACTCATCAGACGTCTTACTAGGCATTGCTGGAACAAAATAACAGGCTTCATCGGTAGTCAAATCATTACCGATTTTCTTAACAGTTCGCCACTCTACACTCCATCCAGTAAGTTGTCCCATTCCAGGCAATGTTTCCCATATACGGTCATTGCCTTGCAGTGAAGAAGTGTGATTATCCAAAGTAGGCCAGTCCTCTACATTTCCATTATTAGTAATATTAACAGTGAAACTGACAATCTTTCCAGGAGCAGAGGTCTTGATTGGATTATCGACTCTTGGATCCATTACAATTTCCATGTCATAAAACTCATTGACATAAACCATCATTGTTTGAACATCTCTCAGTTTAGTCGACCTTCCTTGAGAGTCTGGATATGCTTCTTCAGAGTAGGTTTGGAACACAACTGTGTACAAACCTGCACCAATATCAGTCTCTGGAACGTTCATCAATATATCAAAAGTCTGAGATGTATCTCTTGACAATTCTTGCAAGGAGTCGCGTGGGATTATAATATCCCAATGTCCGTTTCTAACTGGAACACCTGATGGATCAATAACTGTAGCCAAACGATAGTCGTATCTATCTGGCCCATTACCATCATTGGTCACTGTAGTTGGTAGTGTAATCTTTTCACCGGGGAATACTGAATATGCTGAAACCATTCCGCCACTGCTACTCTCTACTGAGACAATTCTATCTGTAGATAGATTAGTTTCGGCGACCAGGCTATATTCGTGGATTACTGTTGTGTCTAGTTTAATGAAATCAGAGATTTTTGGATATCCGTCAAGGTAAGCTTTGAGAATAATAGTTGGGCCAAGTCCTGCCTTAGCATTATCTGGAGCACATACTTCGACATATACTGTATGACGAATGTAATCTTGGCCTGGAGGTATTGTCCATGCTCTTGATTGACCTAGTGGGTCGTTGGTCCCTGGTGCATCTCTGAAATCAACAGATACATCCCAATTTTCTTGTCGCCAAGTATTGACATCGACATCACTTGGTCTCGATTCAGGAGCACCTGGCAAAGTAAATACCAAGTCGCCTGAATCGTAATTCTTAGTTACTGGGACTTCATATTCATGGCAAGAGTCATTAGGATCGCCTGCCTTGACAAATGCCTCTTTATCGGTTGCTTCAAAGACAATATTGCCAGAAGACCTAATCGATACATAGACACCTAACTCAAGAATGTCATAAGTTCCCTTGTCTACAGACTTGATTGGCTCTCCTTCAGACCAACCCTTGAGATATATTACGAAAGCTCCGGGGTCTTCTGAAGTTGGTACTTTAACTGTTAGAATCTTGGTAGTAGAAGTTCCTGGGTCCAGCTCAACACGCATTGGGAAAGTAACTTCCCAACCGAATGGAAGAAGCCATTCTTGTTGGCCTTCCAAGGTATTTGGATCCCAGAATAAGAAACTATCTTGGACGTTTCCTGTATTCGTTATTGTGATAGAGAAAGTCGCTTGACCGCCTTGTTCGATATCTTGTACACTGTGTGACGTATCTAGGCTAATTCCATGGACTACGTCCATTAGAGTTAGCGTTGTCAGGTCTGACCGAATTGCTGGGTCTTTGTATGACTTTGCCGTTACTACAATTTGGGCTAATTCATCCGCATTAGCTTGATAGATTGTAGGCGCCTTAACTCTGATGTAGAATCTAGTAGAATCTCCGCCCTCTAAGAAAATTGGAGTTGTTGGGAGTACTTGCGTTTGATTATCTGAAAAGAATAGAGTGGCTGTCCAATTTTGAGGAACTCCAGACACGTTGATTCCATATGTATCTGCAACAAGGTCTTTATCTCCTGGGGTAGAATTATTCAAGGTCATATTGAAGATTGTTTGTTCACCTGGTTCAATAACGTGATAGTAGGTTTCACCAACGTCTAATTCAACATCCACTTGACCAGTTAGAACGTGCGAATAACAAATTGTATATCTACCATTATTCTGTTCATCATTACACTTATTTTGGTCGGACCAGCCTATATGGGCTCCACTTCCAAGGTCATTAGCAAATGCTGGGGGCATACCTAAATCAGGTCTACTTCCTGTATCTGTTCCAAGTTTATTACTCGCCCAAGATGTTACTGAGATAATCTCCCACGGGTCAAGTGCAAATTCTCCAACACCAGTTAAATCGGTTTGATTTAATCGAGTATATTGGATCTCTTCTCCCGCACTGGTATTTCCAGAATCAACCCATGATATGTGTACGTTGTTTTGATTATCGGTTAGTAATGCAGGGAATATAGAATGGCCAGAATAAGCTGATGTTAATCCTGAGAGGCCCTCAATATTAGAAATTGGAGTATCTTCGATTTTCTTGATTGCATAAGTAGACAGCCCATCTTCTGCGCCATCGAAAGCACCTGCTCCTTGTAATCGAAGCTTGGTATAGTAAACTTCGTAATTGGTAGATTTCTCGAAACCATAGTCTCTTCCATCCATCCAAGCAATGTGCGTGTTACCTTGCATATCGACACCGATAGAAGGGTGGAATGAATATGCATCATCAATGGTGACTCTAGTATCATTTACTACAACTAGGTGCCCATCCTCTCCTGAACCTGTATCTTCAACATATGACCCAGCGCTAATAGAGTGCCCTGGAGAGCCAGGAGTCCATGATGGGTCATTAGTCATCTTAGCATATGGGTCTAGAACTGACATGTAAATTTCACGAGAATTATTTGTCGCAATGTAAACCATTGCTTCAACGAGTAAAGCCATTGCACCAGACCCGCCGCTACCCGAAGGGAACTCGTAAGCCTGTCCACCAGCACTTACAGTTCGAGCATTTGAGTTAGGGTCGTTACCAGGGCAATTTCTTGTTTGAGTAGAAACTACACCATTTGGACATTTTACTAAGTCTAAAAAGTGTGATTGAATATTTCCTGCACCACCATATCCTTGTCCGTAAAGTCCGATTGGTACAACTCCAGCCCTAACACAATTATCGTGTGCTTCATCTAAAGAACTAATATCATCTGCCTGTTGTGAAGGGTCTCCGTCTTTGGGACCTTCGTCAGAAACTGGTAGAACTATCTTAGTAGAATTAGGATTCCACTTGTGATCTGCAGATGTCGCTGGATTACCTGGTACATTTCCATTAACGTCCTTCCAAGAAAGGCAAGCCCAATTCGTACCTGGGCCCCAATCTTCTCCTGAGTTGCCAGAGTAAGGATTACCATTGTAAATTGTATTTTGTAGTGAACGTATTCCACCAGAACTGTCCCCTTCGTCGAGAGGAGTCGTTCTAGGTCCAGCGTTCATATTGTATCCAGCACAGTTACCACTGCTAGCAGCGCCCGGCAAACCAAATCCGCCGTCAAGACCGTAAATGGTTTCGAAAACCGTCATGTTAGCAGTTTCAAGTAATGGCTTTATTCCTTCGAATTGACCGCCTGAAGCAAAATTACCGCCATAGATAACAGTACAGATGTCCGCCCATTCAGTATACATAGAACCTGAGGTGTCAACGACGAATACAAGTTCTACCTTTCCTCCTCTAGTATCATCCCATGCAATTTGAACATAGTCATTAGCGTCAACTACGATATCAGGGTGACCTTTGTGACCAATGATAGGAGTAAGTAGAGTATCGTCAAAAAGAACGATCGCATCTTGAGCAATCAAGTCTGGCTGTAGCATAGAGTAGTAAATTTGAGGTTGGTTGAAAAAGCGACCTAATTCATCGAATTCATCTTCCCATGCAATGTGAACGTTACCTTGGCTGTCAACATCTATTGAAGGCCAATCCCTATCTTGGGCTCTCTGCGAAACAACCATATCATCGACCGATGTTAGTGATGCATCATCGCTTGACTGCCCACTGAAAGGTTGTACCTTAAATGGTGAAATAGCAGTATACATGATTTTGTGGGTTCCTGATTTATCTGTCCAAACGATGTGAAGGTTGTCGTTATCATCTATCGCCATATCAGGGTGCCAGACTTTGTGTATCCCTGCATTGGTGATTTGAGTTGCGTCAATCAACACCTCTCCATCGCTCGCTATCATAGAATAAAACAAATGAAGATTATTTCTTGACCAAATAATGTGAGCATTTCCTTCACTATCTGCAACGATGGACGCTTGTGTATCTGAAGATGAACCACCATCGACAATTTGTTGTGGTTCAGTGATTACTACCGTATTAGCATTAACAGGCACTGAAGACATAACCATAGCAGACATTGCT